>OGCL01000266.1_pt1 | contig 59594 bp, 55 predicted proteins | sample 1570041 | NCBI WGS metagenome assembly OGCL01 (sample SAMN06266162, study PRJEB24511) | hot springs metagenome | isolation source: Hot spring water | place: South Africa: Limpopo | collected 2015-06-22
GCGCAGCGGACGGGACTCGAACCCGCGACCCCCGGCGTGACAGGCCGGTATTCTAACCGACTGAACTACCGCTGCATCGCAACTTGTTACACTGTAGCTTTCGCTACATCACAGGAGAATTGGTGGGTGATAACGGGCTCGAACCGCTGACCCGCTGCTTGTAAGGCAGCTGCTCTACCAACTGAGCTAATCACCCAATGTCTCGCTGTGGGGTGCATTATAGAGAAACTATTTTCACTGTCAAACCTTTTTGCGGGTTTTTATGGTTTTTTAAATCATTCGAATAAAAACCAAACAAAAACAGCGGATTCTGCATAAATTTTCAGCAAATCATGTCCATCTTTAAATCCGCCCTACTCGCCAACTACTCGATGATCTGCACAATCGCACCGACATCGACCTGCTCAAACAGTGCCAACAGATCCGTATTGCGCATGCGGATGCAACCATGGGAGCGTGGCTCGCCCATCGGCTCCGTGTCTGGCGTGCCATGAATGTAGATATAACGGGCATGACTGTCGCAGCCCTCGCCCTGATTCACGCCAGCTTCAAGACCAGTCAGCCATAAAATACGCGTGAGAATCCAATCGCGTGCCGGATATGCTGCGGCAAGCTGTTCACTGTAAATTTCGCTAGTCGGTTGGCGTGCCACAAACACGCTATTGATCGGCAGCCCATCGCCAAATTTTTCGCTAATCATGTGCCAGCCACGCGGGGTACAGCCGCTGTTCTCGCGCTCGCCTGCACCATTGGCGGCGGTAGAAACGGAGTAGATTTGTTGCTGATCAGCCACATCGAGGCACAGGGTTTGGTTTGTGATTGAGATGGTGATCTTGGCGGTGGATTGTTCGGGCATGAGATAGAGCTCTCCAAACACAACAAGCAGATGATTCAAGCAAGCTTAGCCGACATCGAATGCGATTGCTGCGTCCGAAAACAAAAAAGACCTGCATCGCTGCACGTCTTTTTAGATACATTAGATCTGTTGTATCGTGGTGGGCCCGTCGGGACTCGAACCCGAAACCAACGGATTATGAGTCCGCTGCACTAACCGATTGTGCTACAGGCCCACGGTTGGTGCGCGATTATAGCAAACAGCCGACAAAACTCTAGTGCTTTACGTGGACGAATTTCAGTTAGCTCAACGGTACCACCCGCAGCACCTCCTCAATGGTGGTAATCCCATCGGCAACTTTACGCGCACCAGCCAGCCGCAGCGGCTGCAAACCCTCTTTATAGGCTTGCTGTTTGATCTGGTTTAAGCTGGCCGACTCGCCGACAATCCGCTTCATGTCATTCGATAACACGAGGATCTCATACACCCCAATCCGGCCTTTATAGCCCGTACCGCGACACTGCTCACAACCGACTGCTTGATAGATCTGCGCCGGTGGCGTGCTTTTCCATGGCGCACACAATTGATTCCACACCTCAACATCGGTGGCAATCGGGGTTTTGCAATGTGGACACAGTGTGCGCACCAGTCGCTGTGCCATCACGCCCAAGATCGTCGCTGCGGTCAAAAACGGCTGCACACCTAGATCATGCAGACGGTTGAGACTGCTCGGTGCATCGTTGGTGTGCAAAGTCGACAGTACCAAGTGACCGGTCAACGCGGCCTGAATCGCCATCTCGGCGGTGTCCCGATCCCGAATCTCACCGACCATAATAATGTCAGGATCTTGCCGCATCAGCGCCCGTACCCCATCAGCAAAATTCAAGTCAATCATGCCTTGAATCTGCATTTGGTTAAAACTCGGTTCAATCATCTCAATCGGGTCTTCGATGGTACAGACGTTGACCTCATCGGTAGCGAGTTGCTTCAGCGTCGAGTATAGCGTGGTGGTTTTGCCCGAACCAGTTGGGCCTGTGACCAAGATAATCCCGTTCGGGTGCGCGGCCATTTGTTTCCATTTGGCCAGATCGTCACCGACCAAACCCAGTTGCTCAAAGCTACGCACCAGCACTTCAGGGTCAAAAATCCGCATCACCATTTTTTCCCCAAACGCGGTCGGCAAGGTTGCCAGCCGCAATTCGGTCTCTAAGCCTTTTGGGGTGCGAGTCTTTAAGCGGCCATCTTGCGGTTTACGTTTTTCGGCCACATTCATCCGGCCAAGAATCTTAATCCGCGAAATCACCGCCAATAAAATCGGCGCGGGCATGTCGTAGACCGTATGCAACACGCCATCAATCCGAAAGCGCACTCGCCCACCCTCACGGCGCGGCTCCAGATGAATATCACTGGCGCGTTGATCGAAGGCATATTGCAGCAGCCAATCCACAATGCGCACGATGTGCTGGTCATTGGCATCGGGGTTTTGACTGTCGCCGAGTTGCAGTAACGCTTCAACGCCTTTGGCGGTGGCCTCACTGCTGCTGCCTAAATTATTCGCGCCAGCAATCGCCCGTGTCACTTGATAAAATTCAGGCAAATAACGGCTCATTTGCTCAGGATTGAGCATTACCCGCTCAATCTGACGCGGCTGCACGATGTGTAATAAGTTATCAAACCAATCATCATAAAACGGCTGATCGGTGGCAATCGTCACCACGTCCTGCGTCACTGCAACCGCCAAAATCCGATGCCGCTCGGCATAAGCAAACGACATCACCGCCGTAATCGCAGGCACGTTGATTTTCAGTGGGTCAATTCGATACACCGGCAGCTCGGCTTTTTCGGCCAGCCACGTGGTCAACGCTGGTAACGTGAGTTTTTGCGCAGGATTGTGCTGATCCGTCAATCCAAATTCGGCGATGATTTGCAGCGGATGCCATTGCAACTGGTCTTTACGGCGGGCGGTGGTGCTGACCAGATTGACATCGCGCTGAATCAGTCGACCGTCTTTCAGCAACTCTTCCAAACACCAACGCACATCGACCTGAAATGAAAAGCCCATTTTGCTTTTATGTGGCTGATCTTTTGATGGATTGTTTACCCTGTTGATCATCGCTGCTGAACATCCTGAATCATTATGCTATCCGACCGCACCACAAAGCGCACGTTGACCGTCGCGTAAGCCATGCCATATACCCGCTCATCTTGCTGATAGGCAGGCCGTGGGTCAAGCGACAATAGGTGTTCGATTTGTGCCACGTCACTGGCTTGTAGCTGACCAAGCTGGATCTGCTGCTGCACGGCTTGGCTGGCTTGCGCCGACCACTCGACCGGCAAGCGTGTCGGCGCATCGGGGGCAAAGCCACTGACCGCATCAGGATGTGCATCAGCATAGGCGATATACGGCTTAATATCGACAATTGGTGTGCCATCGATCAGATCGGCGCCGATCACCTCCAGCCGCAACTGTCCTTCCTGTGTGTACAGTCGGCCACGTTTGACCACAGACAATCCAATCGGGGCTGGCCGATACATGCTGCGACTGGCAAACACACCGATTTTGGCATTGCCACCCAGACGTGGCGGCCTGATCTGTGGCCGAAACTGATCATCGCGGTTCTGGTGAAACTGCCACAGCAACCACAAATGACTAAAGCTATCAATCCCATCAAACGCCCGTGGATCATTATACGGCGGCAGCATCTCAATAGAGGCGACGATATCGACCAGATTCGGCTGGCGCGGGGTGCCAAACTTTTCAATCAGTGGACTGCGCAGATAGCCAATAATCGGCACACTCAGCATCGGCGCGGCTTCAACAGCAACACTAGACGGCGAAGACGCATCTGCCTTCATCACTTTTCCTGATAAATACAATTGAATTTATTCAGTCTACCGAGCTTTAGTTTTGGTTAGAATAGCCGCCTGTTCGATTTTTTGCCCAAAGAGAGCGTCATGGCTGCTTTTAACACCGAAACCATCACTGAAGTGCATCATTGGAACGACACGCTGTTTAGCTTCAAATGTACCCGCGACGCTGGACTGCGCTTTAAAAACGGCCAGTTTGTGATGATCGGGCTAGAAGTGAACGGCAAGCCACTGATGCGTGCTTACTCGATTGCCAGCGCCAATTACGAAGATCATTTAGAGTTCTTCTCGATCAAGGTACAAGATGGCCCACTGACCTCGATCCTGCAAAAAATCCAAGTCGGCGACAAGCTGCTGGTCAGCAAAAAACCCACTGGCACACTGGTACTCGACGACCTGCTCCCAGCCAAGCATCTGTATATGCTATCGACTGGTACTGGCCTTGCGCCATTTTTGTCGCTGATCCGCGATCCTGAAACCTATGAGCGTTTTGAAAAAGTCATCTTGATTCATGGTGTGCGCAATGTGAACGAACTGGCCTACCAAGACCTAATCGAAAACGTGCTGCCAAACGATGAAATCTTTGCTGATCTGGTTAAAGACAAGCTGATCTACTACCCGACTGTGACCCGCGAAGCATTCCGCAATCAAGGGCGTCTGACCACCTTGATTGAAAACGGCAAGCTGTTCGAAGATATTGGTTTGCCACGTTTTAACCGTGAAGATGACCGCGCGATGATCTGTGGTAGCCCAACCATGTTGGACGATTCTGCCGCCTTGTTAGATCAGCATGGTCTGGTGATTTCACCGCGTATGGGCGATCCGGGCGACTATGTGATTGAGCGGGCGTTTGTTGAAAAGTAAACGATGAGTCTTTAAATGAGCGCAAAAAAAGCATCCAGAATCGGATGCTTTTTTAATTTTATCCGCAGGTTAAACCCATCAGCCCAACGCTTGATAAAACGCCCACGTGTCTTTGACGATGTTATCCAAACTGCGGGTCGGCTGCCATTGCAACACGGCTTGGGTGTGTGCCATGTCAGCCACTAAACTTGCAGCATCATGCGCACGACGAGGCAGCAACTCCGTCGCAATCGGTTGCGCACTCACCTCTGTAAATTTGGCAATCATCTCGCGCACAGAGACCGCTTCGCCGCGACCGATGTTAAACGTACCAAAGGCTTGGGCTTGACTAAACAACCAGCGAAACGCTTGCATCTGTGCATCGACCACATCCATCACATGCACATAGTCACGCACTGAGGTACCATCTGGCGTTGCATAGTCTTCACCATAAATCTCGACAGTCTCGCGTTCACCGCGCGCCACCTGCCCAAGATAAGGCATCAGGTTAGTTGATATCCCATTTGGCCACTCACCCAGTGCTCCACTTGGGTGCGCACCAGCCACGTTAAAGTAACGCAGCACCGCAATGCGCCAATCTGGTTCAGCCATTGCCAAATCACGCAGCATGTCTTCGGCGATTTTGCAGCTATTGGCATACGGGGTTTGTGGATTTAACGTGGTTGTTTCGGCGACGGCAGCGGCTTGCTCACCATAAACCAGCGCGGACGAGCCGTAGATCATATGCCGCACACCGGTACGCTGCATCACCCGCAACAAACTCATCAGGCCGCCCACATTGGTATTGTAATAATCCAATGGCTGCATCGGCGAATCGGTCGCCACTTTAATGCCCGCACAGTGCAACACACCGGTAATGGCGTACTGCTCAAACACCTTCTGTAACGCGGGCGTGTTGCGGATATCGACACGCACAAACGTCACATAGCGACCCGCCAAGTATTCGAGTCGCTCCAACACATCCATCCGCGCGTTACTCAGATTGTCAACGACAATCACCTCATGGCCTTGTGCCATCAGCGTCGCGGCCATATGCGAACCAATATAACCGAGTCCTCCGGTTATCAGAATCATCGCGTACCTCGTCTAGTATATAGCCATGCTAGTATTCGACTATGATACGCGGTTTTTGCGTTGTATGCTGACTTGTGCAGCCAATTGTTCCCCCATCAGGTGAACCGATGCGTCCACATCGGCGTGAAATTCAGGAATGTTGCGATGAACACACTACTGCTGCTTACCGAGCCGCCAAGCAAACCACTGGCATGGCATGCGGTCGATTTGGCGCGACAATTACAGCAACGAGGAGCATTGGTGCGGGTGTTTTTTTATCAGGATGCGGTATTGATCGCCAATGCGCTACGTTGGCAACCCGCCGATGAGCCCAGTCTGGCAGAGGCATGGCGACAACTGGCGATTGATTTACCGGTGTGCGTCAGTGCTGCACTGTATCGCGGCGTGACAGATACAGACAATGCCACACGCCATGCACTGAGCAGTCAAAATCTAGCAACTGGCTTTCGGCTCACCGGATTGGGTGAGCTCGCTGAACGTACACTTGACGCGGATCGTGTGATTCATTTGTAAGGCTTTTGAGGCGGATCTTCACCCTATGACCGACAGATCAAATACTATTCTTGCCATCATCAGCATCAGCCCGTTGTCAGGCCATCATCTGTATGAAGCCTTGTCTGCTCTGATGGTATTGGCCACCTATGGACAAGCGGTACAGTTATTGTTTGTCGGCGATGCCATGCAAAGCTTGCACCAGCCGTCGTCTGCTGGCACGCCTAATACGAGCGATAGCCCTTCGCCATTTAAATCGGTACAAGCAATGATCGAGAGCTTTGAGTTTTATGATTTGTTACCGGTTTGGGTCGCCAATCAGCCCCTGCCATCAGCGCCGCTGGTCGAGTGTGTTGCAGTGGCATTGGATCAGGTGCAGACTCATCAGTTTAAGGCGGTGTTGACATGGTAACCGCTTCACAACGTCACGGTACACTCCATCTATTCTCGCTTGCACCACGAGACTGGCCAAACCGATTACCGGAGCTTGCACAACTGTGGCAACCTGATGACCAGCTACTGCTGATGACTGCTGCTGTACAAGGCTACTCATCAGATCTGTTACTGCCATTTGCGCAACCGCATGCCGTCGGCCTGTATCAGCCTGACAGCCAACAGATGCAACTGATCAGTCCACTGCCCGCGCACCTACAACTGGTATCCAGCGACTTGTGGGCGACGTGGACACTGGCCTTTGCACGCTGTGTCACATGGCGATAGGCGTTTCATACAGGTAAAGCACGATCAATGCAAAATTTAGCCACAACCACCGCACTGCCGCCGCTTGATCAAGATGGGCATTTATGCAATCACTTGGATTGGACACCTGAGATTGCGCGCCAAATGGCTGCCAATGACGGTTTAATGTTGACTGAGCAACACCTGCTGATTTTGCAACAGGTGCGCGAGTTTTATCAGCGTTTTGAGCATGCACCCGCGACACGGCCATTGCTTCGTTTTTTGGTCAAACAACTCGGCGACCACATCAGTAATGCACAACTGATGGCCGACTTTCAGACCGGCTTAGTGGCGCGGACGCTCAGTCGATTGGCAGGCTTACCTAAACCTGCGAATTGCTTGTAGCAAATATACGACAACAACGCCAATCCTTAGCGCACCCGATCTGCATGTAAAAACGCCGGAATCAGCGCAGTCAAGGCTTGCCGAATATCTGCACGTTCATTGACCAACTGATGCGAGCCTTCTTCCAGCATCAGCAGCGTCTGCAAGCGACATTTACGCCGAATAAACTCAATATTATAACGCCAGTCCACCGTCTGATCACGTGCGCCCTGCGCCACCCAAACCGGCACACGACAACGCGGCTGATCTTCGATCCACACCATCCAGCGCGACAATGCCAAAATCCACTCCATCCCCATAATACGCGGCTGCAATGGGTCAAACTTACGGATAAACCTTAGAAAATCAGGATTATGGTTGTTGCGGCGAAAGGCGCGCGGCACATCACGCTTGACCAAACTGATCAATGACAATCCAACAGAATTATGCCACCACGCGGTTTTATTGGGGCGCACCAACGGCGACAGCAGCAGCACCCGATCAATCATCAACGACTGCCGCCGACCACTACGCCGCAACAGATGATCCAGCCAAATCGCCCCGCCGGTGCTTTGGCCGATGCCCAGCCAAGGCTTGGGCAAATCGCCTGCCGCCTGCGCCGCTGACCACGCCCACAGGTCATTCAAGACTTGTTGATAAATCGCAAACTCTCGAATGCTGGCCGCAGCCCCACTCGACAAACCATGACCGGGCAAATCGTATGTCACCACCGCAAACTGCTCTTGCAACAGCTCCGCGATAATCGGCTGGTAGATTGCACTATGCTCTAAATAACCATGAATCAGAAATACCGTACCGACGCAGTTTTCGTGCGGCCGAAACACCTGCACATGAATGCGATGCTCAGCGGTCAGCAAGAAGCCTTGATCATACTGAGCGGCCAAACGATCTAAACCATACAAGGCACGATAACCGGCCAACTCGTTTGGCACAGCGACAGATTGATTGAGTTGTAGCGGTTGCAACAGCAAGGGGGTTTGCACACGATCAGGCGCAGGCAACTGGGTTTCACGCAGCCGAGCGGGGTTCTGAAACGGCAATACAGCAGGCATCAAGGCACCTCTCGACAGTTGATTTCACCAACCCATAAATCACGCACATTCGCCGCTAGCTCATGTAACGCCCGCCGAGTATGCACCAAATTACGTCGATCCGGCCACCACACGGTCGGATCGCCGGGTAACGGCGCAACCACTGGCACAGTTTCGATGCCGTTTTGGGCAAACAAACGCCGCGCGCGTGGCATATGATAGGCATCAGTGACCAACTCAACCTGCGCCGCACCGCCCTGCTTCAATAACAATAACGCACTGAATCGGGCATTTTCGCAGGTATTCATGCTGCGTGGCTCCAGCCAAAACGCCTCTATGCCCTGCGCCAGTAACCAGCGCTGCATCCACGGCGCCTCAACGCCACTTAAAAATATCGGCAATCCGGTCACTTGATGCTGCAAAATCGCCTGTGATAGCCGCAACTCGGTAAAGGTATTCGGTACGATCTCACGGGTATGGTCTCGGCCCAACCCGCCACCCAGCACCACAATCGCCTGTGCCACATACCACGTTTGCCCATCTAAGCTGGCACTGGCATTCGGCAACGCGACATGGCGCAGCGTTTCTGTCGGCTGTAGCGCATCCAGCGTTTGTTGTGGCAACTGGCTGAGGACTTTTTGATACTCTCGCTCATCTAACAACAATCGTACGGTTTGTGTGGCTTGTGCACGTTGCTGTTGCAGCACCAACTCGGTTGCGTCCGGCGTAGCCGAGGTTTCGGGCTTGACCAAACTGCCAGCAGCATGTGCCGCTGCCGCCACGCTATTCAGCTCAATCGGCAGTTGTTGCAACCCCCACAACACGCTTTTGGCCAAAAAAGGCGTACTAATCAAAGCCAAAAATAACAACACCAAACCTGCTGCCAACACGGTAGCACGCCCCAACCACAGCGCGACATGCAACAATAACCTCCTCATGGCATTCAAGCAGAGGCTCCATGCACCACCGGCTCAGGCTGTAAGGTCACCGCAAACTGTCGCTCAACATCGGCCATCACAGCAGCCGAGAGTGCTAACACATCGGTTAAGTCCCCACCATCTGGATTGACCAACACCAACGCCTGCTGCTGATACATGCCAACTTTACCGAGTCGGCGACCACGCCAACCGGCCTGATCAATCAGCCAACCGGCGGCCAACTTAACCTGACCATCCGGCTGTGGATAACCGGCAATCTGCGGGTACTGTTGTTGTAACTTCTGAAACTGTGCGGCACTAACCACCGGATTTTTAAAAAAACTACCGGAATTCGGAATCTGTGCCGGATCAGGCAGTTTGCTTTGGCGAATCTGGATCACTGCGGCGGCGACTGATTGTGGGGTTGGCATGTCACCGGCCAGCGTTTTGACGTCGCCATATTGCAGCACCAGATTCGGCTGTGTGGACAGCGCAAAACAGACTTGCGTGATCAGCCAACAACCTGCTTGTTGTTTAAACACACTGTCCCGATACGCAAACTGACATTCGGCCACGCTAAAACGCCGCAATACCTGCGTGTGTAAATCAATTGCTTCAACCCATGCCAGCCGATCTGCCACCTCAACGCCATACGCGCCGATATTTTGGATAGGACACGCCCCGACCGTACCAGGGATCAGCGATAGATTTTCGAGGCCATAATAGCCGTGCGCCAGACAGTACTGCACAAAGTCATGCCAGTTTTCGCCCGCCATCGCCGCTACCCAGACCTGATCGCGCTCGGCCTGCGTCACAGTGATCCCCATCAGTGCCGGTTGAATCACCAGCATGGGCAAACGCTCGGCCAGCAGCAGGTTACTGCCACCACCCAAGATCAACAGTGGATACTGTGCAACCAGCTCACTATGTAGAACCTGCTGTAGCTCATCCAGTGTGGTCGGACGCGCCAAATAACGCGCCGTACTTGGCAGGCGCATGGTGTTACAGGCGGTTAAATCGGCATGTTCGATCAATTGCATCGTTTTACTCGGTTTGTGTTGCGAATTAGCCGCAAGCCAACTCATCGCATCAGTGTCCAGTATAACTGAGCAAACCGAATGCGACACCTGTTGGTGATTGAATCAAGAACATGGCAGAATCAACACAAACATCAAATGCAAACATCGCACACAGACATCGGAGGCCACGCTATGCAAGGATTCTCGTTTAACACGGTTAACCAAATCCTCTGTGCCGTAGGCAGTCGCCACCAGCTTGGCACACAGTGTCAAAAACTCGGCATCAGCCATGTGCTGTTTGTCACGGATGCTGGCATTCTGCGCAACAATTTACAGCAAGACGCACTGACCAGCCTTGCCGCTGCCAACATTCAAGTCACGCTGTGTGCTGACGTACAAGCTGACCCACCGGAACAGGTGGTGTTGACTGCAACCCAGCAAGCGATTGCCGCCGGTGTAGATGGCGTGATCGGCTATGGCGGTGGCAGTTCGATGGATGTCGCCAAGCTGATTGCACTGCTGGCCAGTCCTGACCAGCAACAGTCGCTGAGCGAAATCTATGGGGTGGACAACGTACACGGTCAACGGCTCCCGCTGATTCAAGTACCGACCACTGCGGGTACGGGTTCGGAAGTCACCGCAGTGGCGATTGTCACCACTGGTGCAACCAGCAAGATGGGTGTAGTGTCGAGCAAGTTGTTGGCTGATCTGGCCATCTTAGATGCCGAACTGACCACCGGCCTACCCGCTGCGGTGACGGCAGCAACTGGCATTGATGCGATGGTACACGCCATTGAAGCATTTACCAGTCGGCATAAAAAAAATCCGTACTCCGATCTACTGGCAATTGCGGCCTTACAAACATTGGATCAACATTTACAAACCGCGATTCATCACGGCGAGGACTTGGTCGCGCGTGAGCAGATGTTGTTTGGTGCGATGTTGGCCGGTCAGGCATTTGCCAATGCACCTGTGGCTGCCGTGCATGCACTGGCCTATCCGCTGGGCGGGCATTTTCATGTGTCGCATGGTTTATCCAATGCGTTGGTACTGGTCGCGGTGATGCGTTTTAACCTACCGCAAGCGGTGTCGTTGTATGCACAGCTCTACCGTGCGCTTGAGCCTTTAGCAGAGGGAGATGAATACGCGTTGGCAAATCGACTGATTCAACGCCTCGAACAACACATCATCGACAGTGGCCTGCCGCGTCGCTTGTCTGAGGTCGGTGTAACCGCTGCGCATCTGCCACAACTCGCCCACGATGCGATGCAACAAACCCGCTTACTGATCAATAACCCACGCGATGTCACGGAAACCGACGCGTTGGCGATTTATCAATCCGTCCTGATCTGAGTCTGCCCAATGAATAAACCAACTCCAAACTGTATCGACGACTATGGCTATGTGATTCAGCTGGGCACACGCTGGTCAGACAATGATCTGTATGGTCATGTCAATAACGTGGTGTATTACAGCTATTTTGACACGGTGGCCAATCGCTTCTTGATTGAACAAGCCGGACTGGATATTCATCAAGGCCAGATGATTGGGCTGGTGGTGGATTCTGGTTGCAGTTATTTTGCACCGGTTGCATTTCCAGAACGCCTACGCGGTGCCTTACGAGTTGCGCATTTGGGTCGCTCCTCGGTGCGTTATGAGATTGCGATTTTTCGTGAAGATGATCCGATTGCGGTGGCACAAGGACACTTTGTGCATGTGTTTGTCGAGCGCGAATCACGGCAATCAGTGGCGATTCCCGATCTGATGCGTGCTGCATTAGCGCGTCTAAGTGTTAAAGGATAACAGATATGTCGATTAGCACGGAACGTGCCGCGTGGGGCTCACGACTGGGGTTTATTTTTGCGGCAGTCGGTTCTGCGGTCGGGCTGGGCGCGATCTGGAAGTTCCCGTATGTGATGGGACAAAATGGCGGCGGCGCGTTTTTGTTGGTGTATTTCGGCTGTGTGATGCTGATCGGGATCGCGCTACTGCTGGCCGAAATGCTGCTCGGCCGGATGAGTCAACGCACCGCGACTTCAGCCTTTCGGGTATTAAAAGGCGGTGCATGGCCGATTGTGGGCATGTTTCAGGTGTTGGCGCTGTACATCATCGTATCGTTTTATGTGGTGGTCGGCGGCTGGACGTTAGCGTATTTGGTTAGTGCGCTTGGCGGCTCGGTGATTCCCGACAGTAGCGATCAAGCGGCCGGTCGCTTTACCGCCGTGATCAGCAACCCGACCCAAGCGATTGCCTATACGTTGGGCTTTTTAGCATTGACCGCTGCGGTGGTGATCGGCGGCGTGGAAAAAGGCATTGAACGCTTTAGTAAATTTTTAATGCCCGCGCTGTTTATTTTGATGTTGATCTTGATGGCACGGGTACTCACTTTGCCAAATGCCATCGAAGGCTTACTGTATTACATCACGCCAGATTTTAGCAAAATCACCGGCCAAGTCCTGATCGATGCACTGGGGCTGACTTTTTTTTCGCTGTCGCTGGGCTGCGGCATGATCGTCGCCTACGGCTCCTATCTCACCCAATCGCATCGTTTGGTCAGTACCAGTTTATGGGTGGCGCTGCTCGCCAGTCTGTCCGGTTTGATGGCGGCACTGATTATTTTACCAGCGGTGTTTGCGTTTGGTATGAATCCCAACGAAGGGCCTGGCCTGACCTTTATCACCATGCCGGTAATTTTTGGTCAGATGCCGTTTGGTGATGTGTTTGCAGTGGCATTTTTTGCGTTGCTATTGTTTGCTGCGCTCACCTCTGCGGTGTCCTTACTAGAAGGTATCGTTGGCTACTGTATGGATGACTGGCGATGGAGCCGTGCCAAGGCTTCATGGCTGATTTGTGCGGCAGTATTTGCACTCAGCATTCCAAACGCGCTGTCGTTTGGGGTGTGGAGTGCCCCGCTGCTCGGCGATAAGACCTTTTTTGACATCATGGATTATGTCGCCGTGAATATTCTGATGCCTGCCGGTGGCTTTGCGGTAGCGGTGTTTATCGGTTGGGTGATTTGGCCAAAAGTAAGAATTGAACTGGCCGAAGAATGCAATCCGCTGTGGCAGCAGGTGTTTCGCTGGATTTGTGCGGTGTTGGCGCCGGTGGTGATTGCGGTGATTTGGTATACCAACTTATAGACCACCTGCGCTTGGCCAGATCGCTCAAGCCCACGCGATCTGGCTGCAATTGCCTTCGTGCACCGAATCTGCGATAAAGAACGACGCTAAAGATGACAGCAAGCTGCCGTAGCAATGATTGCAGGCAAGAAACGGATGACCACACCGATGGACAATACAACGCCGCTCGACCCGCTGGCACAAATGCAGCACTGCCTTGCCCAACAACAAGCCGCCTACCGACAACAACCGATGCCGAGCGCCGCTGTGCGGATTGATCGGCTCGACCGTCTTCTGAAAATGAGCGAGGATGCGACCGAACAACTGGTCAGCGCGATTGCCGCCGACTTTGGGCATCGCTCACGGCACGAGACGTTACTGGCAGAACTGAGCATGAGCCAAGCGGCGATTCGTAACGCCAAACGTCACCTAAAATCATGGATGAAAGCCCGCCGCGTCAGCACCCCGCTGGCTTACCAACCCAGCAGCAACATGCTGATTCGGCAGCCACTCGGCGTGATTGGCGTGGTTGCGCCGTGGAATTATCCGTATCAACTGTCGATTGGCCCGACCATTTGCGCCATCGCTGCCGGTAATCGGGTGATGATCAAACCCTCCGAGCTGACCCCACAGTTTTCACTGTTGTTACAAGAGCTGATCGCCCAGTACTTTAGCCCCGATGAAATCACTGTGATCGTCGGTGATGCTGAGGTGGCGCAGCAATTTGTCAGTTTGCCGTTTGATCATTTGGTGTTTACCGGTTCGACTGCGGTCGGTCGCAAAGTCGCCGAAGCCGCTGCCCGTAACCTCACGCCAGTCACCTTAGAACTCGGCGGAAAATCGCCTGCGATCCTCGATCCCACCGCGAATATCGAACTGATTATGCCGCGCTTGGCATTTGCCAAACTGATCAATGCCGGTCAAACCTGTATCGCGCCCGACTACCTGATGGTTCCGACTGGCCAAAGCCAAAACGTACTGGCTGCGCTCAAGCAAGCCGCTAAAACCCTGTACCCGACCACCGCCAGCAATCCCGATTACACCAGCATCATCAACACACGGCACTATCAACGCCTACAGCACCTGCTGACCGATGCGGCACAACAGGGCGCGAGCGTGCATACCCTGACCGGCGAGCCGTCTGATGGCAGCAGTCGCAAAATCCCACCGACCGTGGTACTGGGTGTCACACCCAATATGCAAATCATGCAGGAAGAAATCTTCGGACCGATCCTGCCGATCATGGAATATCGTGATCTGGATGACGCCATCGCCTATATCAACGCGCGGGAGCGGCCACTGGCCTTGTACTGGTTTGGGCAAGACCGCGCCCGCCAACAGCGCGTATTGACCGAAACCATCTCGGGTGGCGTGACCATTAATGATTGCGTGTGGCACTTTGCGCAAGAGTCACAACCATTCGGTGGGGTTGGTGCCAGTGGTCAGGGCGCGTATCATGGCGAGCATGGTTTTCGGGCATTTAGCAAAGAAAAACCAGTGTTTAGCCAAAGCCGTTTGAGCGCGATTAAGCTACTCTATCCACCGTATGGCGCGATGTTTGCGCGCATGTTGGCACTGCTGCGCATTATCACTTAAGATTTTTAACTTAGGCTATTTTAAATAAAATGGCCTAAAACCCTCAACCACTCACCCCATGATTGACGCAATCATTCACCCAGCGACTCGAGAACAACATGCGAACAGAAACGGATTTTATTGTGATTGGTGGCGGCTCGGCCGGTTGTGTGTTGGCGGGTCGACTCAGTGAAGATCCGAACTGTCAGGTCACCGTACTCGAAGCTGGTAATCGTGGCGATGGCCTATTGATTCGTGTGCCTGCCGCTGTGGTGGCAATGGCACCAAAAAAAATCAACAATTGGGCGTTTGATACCGTGCCACAAACCGGCCTAAACGGTCGGCTCGGCTATCAACCACGTGGCAAAACCCTCGGCGGCTCCTCCGCCATGAACGCAATGGTGTATGTGCGTGGGCAGCGCGAGGATTATGACGAGTGGGCGGCGCTCGGCAATACCGGCTGGTCGTATGATGAGGTGTTGCCGTATTTTAAAAAATCCGAACACAACGAAGAGTTTAACGACGAGTTTCACGGTCAAGGTGGCCCCTTGAATGTCGCGGCACTGCGCACCGATAACCCATTTCAACAGATCTATGTCAACGCCGCCAAAGAAGCCGGTTTTAGCATCAATCGCGATTTTAATGGGGCAACCCAAGAAGGCTTAGGCCCATACCAAGTCACCCAAATCAATGGCGAGCGCTGTAGCGCGGCGCGTGGCTATCTGCATCCGTACATGGATAAACGCCCGAATCTTAAGGTTGAAACCGGCGCGATGGTGCTGAAAATCCTGTTCGAGGGCAAACGTGCGATCGGTGTGCGCTATCAACAAAACGGCCAAACCCACGAGATCTATTGCCGCCGTGAAGTGCTGCTCAGCGCCGGTGCATTACAAAGCCCACAGATTCTGCTGAACTCAGGCATCGGCGACGCAGCGCAGCTCCAGCAACATGGAATTGAGGTGGTGCATCATTTGGCGGGTGTCGGCGAGAATCTGCAAGATCACCCTGATTTTATTTTTTGCTATCAAGCCGACAGTCTCGATCTGATTGGCATTTCAGCCGGTGGTACGGTGCAGATGATCAAGGCCGTGTCACGTTTTCGCAAGGCGCGGCGCGGTATGCTGACCAGTAATTTTGCCGAGTGCGGTGGCTTTCTGAAGAGTCGGCCAGAGCTGGATCGACCCGATGTACAGCTACATTTTGTGATTGCGATTGTGGAAGATCATGCGCGTAAGCTGAATTTTGCGCATGGGTTTTCGTGTCATACCTGCCTACTCCGCCCAAAAAGTCGCGGCTCAGTGAAGCTGAAAGACGCGAATCCTCTCAGCACGCCGTTGATTGATCCGGCGTTTTTGACCCATCCCGATGACATCGAAGATATGGTCAACGCCTACAAGCAAACCAAACGCTTATTGGATGCACCGAGCCTCAAACAGTGGCAAAAACGCGACACGGCTACCGCGCATGTGCAGACCGATGATGATATTCGGGCGGTACTGCGACAGCGGGTCGATAGTGTGTATCATCCGGTCGGGACGTGTAAAATGGGCGTGGACGAGATGGCGGTGGTCAATCCAGCCAATCTCAAAGTCTATGGTGTCGAGGGTTTACGGGTGGTGGATGCGTCGATCATGCCGACGATTGTCAGTGGTAACACCAATGCACCGGCGATTATGATCGGTGAGAAGGCGGTGGATTTGATTCGGGCGGGGGTGTAATTCCGTTTCGCTAGAGATGAATTTTTTTAGCAGGATTGGTAAAAAATATGTATGCTACGTTCTACGTTCGTGGGATTGGTGGCAGCCTAAATGCTGCTTTCAACCTTTAATAGCAGCAGGATATGCAGCGTGATGACAGTCGCCTATGCGTCAAAATCGTCGTATCTCATTGTTTATTCATTTTAAGATGGAGTAAATCATGACCAAACAAAAAGAACAAAACTGCTTTATTATTATGCCCATCGCCGATATCGATGGCTACCCTCAAGGCCATTTTAAACATGTCTATGACAATATAATTTCCCCTGCTTGTGAGCTTGCTGGTTATAAATCTCAGAGAGCAGATGAGGTTAAAGCATCAAACCTTATTCATCTAGATATTCTAAATAAACTAATAGAAGCTCCAATTGCAATTTGTGATCTTAGCACTCGAAATCCGAATGTTTTATTTGAACTAGGAATTAGGCAGGCTTTTGATAAGCCTGTAGTACTCATTCAGGAGAAGGGAACACCGAAGATATTTGATATTGCACCTTTGCGGTATCTGGAATATTCGAAGGAAATGAAATACCATGAAGTGCTTAGAAGTCAGCAAGAGCTTAAGGATTCTATTCTGGCAACAGCAGCTGCGGATGGTGATGCGGGAAATGTTAACTCTATTGTAAAGTTACTCGCTTTAAACTCCCCTGCTAAAATTCCGGACTTAAAAGATGGAAAAGAAGGATTAGCATTTGAAATAATGCAAGCAGAAATGAGAGAGTTAAGAAAAATGATGGAAATTTCACTTATGAATCAAAGTCGCCCAACCCGACGAGGTAGTATTACTGCCATTGAATATGAAAGAATTTCAGATTTAATAGAGAAGCTTTCAGCAAATAATAGACTTCCTGCTGAAGAAAGAGTGCAACAATGCCACATGCTTATGAGAGAGGCTGAAGAGTTAATGATGCGTTGTGATGAAAAATCAGATCATATGCACTTTAGAAGACTTATTGAGAGAATTCATCAAGTTATGTCTGGCATTGGATAGTAATTGGTTGGGTAGTGGTCAAATTTGACGTGCAAAAACCGTTGCGAGCCTTGTGACTACAAGGGTTGTTGGTGACTCACACGTCGTTTCTTAGCACTACCGTTGGTTGATTAGCAGAGTCTTTGTTATTATTTCTTTTTTAAAAATGGATACGCAATTTATATTGTGGGCGCAACTTTTGCGTCAACAGCGACAAGCACCCAGCCGATTATCAGTCTTAAATTTTGTTGAACCCCTTGGCCGTACGACACAAGGGGGATTTTTTAATCAGATGGCTTTAGCAATCAATAGTTCGGGTCACGCAGTTGCACCTGCTCATGCTTAAACTTCATCACACTCTGCTGTGCAGCCTGAATCACCGCAGGCACAACCGACGCACTCATCTGCGCAGCAGCCAGACCCAGCTTTTCGGCCAGTGTCGGCTTGTGACGTGACTCGATCAGATACACATCGTGAGTCGGCAACAAGCTCATGATATAGCCATCAGAGGTCTGCAACTGATCGACCAATTTTAGGCTAATCGCATCCTCACCATACCAATGCTCACCCGTCGCAACCTTGCTCACATCAAGCTGTGGCCGATATTTTTCGACAAAATGCTTAAACAAGGCATGCGTCTGCTGTAACTCAGACTCAAACTTCTCTTTGCCCTCTTCCGAGTTTTCACCGAACACCGTCACCGTACGCTTGTACTCACCGGCGGTATACACATCAAAATCAATGTTGTGCTGTTTCAGTAGCTTATTAAAATTCGGCAACTGTGCGACCACGCCAATCGAACCGACCACCGCAAACGGTGCAGCCATGATTTTATCGGCCAGACACGCCATCATATAGCCACCACTCGCAGCGACTTTATCGACACAAATGGTCAGCTTAAAACCCGCTTCGCGTAGCCGTGCCAGTTGTGCGGCCGCCAAACCATAGCCATGCACCAGACCACCGGGGCTTTCTAGGCGCACCACCACTTGATCTTTGCCAGCGCGTGCCATCGACAAAATCAAGGTGATTTCTTCACGCAGCGTATCCACCGCACTGGCTTGCACATCGCCTTTAAAATCCAGCAAAAACACCCGCTCGCCGTTTTTTTTGCGCAATTTTGCCGCTTTACGCAGACGATTTAGCGATTGCAGCAACTCAAAACGATCATAAATCGCCGCCGACATCGCTTGTTGTTGTGCATCTAAGCGGGCGTTCAGGTGGCGAATCCGTAGCTCAGACGGCTGTTTGGTGGGATGAAAAAGCATGGCAATCTTCCTGTCAGTTCACCCATAACATGCTGGGCGATGGTGCTAATTTCAAGGGTGCAGCCTTTATATTGTACAAAAAACCCCTACACTAACCGCAGCGGCTTCTCCTCATGTGGGTCATGCGCGGGCGTATCCGAATCGCACAACTCGCCTTCAGCTTTTTTGCCCTTGTCGATATAGCCGGTGCGCTGCTTTTCGGGCAGATGCTCATGCTCCCAGATCAATACTGCCTGCATACAAGTGGCGCGTTGCTCAGCACTGAGCGGCTGACCGCTTGGCCATTTGCCGATCTCGACCGCCGTGCGCAACCGATCCACAATCTCAGGAGTCAAGGCGGCGAGGGTTTGTTCAATGTTCATCATTTGGCTCCTGATAGTGATTCCAGCCGAGTTTGGTTCGGCAAGCGGCATAAAAATCATAGCCGGGTGGATGCAATAAATTCAGTTTAAACGGATGCTTACGAATATGCAGCCAGTCGCCCTCGTGCAGCGACACACTCGGCTGACCATCCGCGCTCATCATCGGATCGACCCGCGTATCATTGATGCGGATTTTGATTTCGCTTTCACCGCCAACCACAATCGGCCGACTCGACAGCGTGTGCGGATGCATTGGCACGATCACAATCGCATCCATACTCGGATGCACAATCGGACCACCGGCAGACAGTGCATACGCGGTTGAACCAGTCGGTGTTGCCACAATCAAGCCGTCGCTGTGCTGCCGATAGACGAAATGCCCGTCGATACTCATCTCAAAGTCGATCATATGCACCGATTTACCGGCATGCAATACCACATCGTTGAGCGCAATCGCCTCGTGCGTCACTTGATCATTGGAGCGAATCTCAACCTGCAACAAAAAGCGCCGATCCAGACGATACTGACCGCACAGCACCAGATCCAGCTTGTGTAGCACTTCATCAGGTGACACGTCGGTCAAAAAACCCAGCCGCCCGCGATTCACCCCCAGCACGGGCACATTGTGACGTGCCAACGCACGACCCGCGTGCAGTAGCGTGCCATCACCGCCGACCACGACCACCAAGTCGCAAGTTTCACCCATCATCTTACGCGACACCACCTGCACATCAGGCAGCGTCACCAAGGCCGCCGTCGTTTCATCAAAAATCGGATTTAAGCCTCGATCTAGTAAATACTGGTAAATCAGGCGTAGGCTTTCTACCACTGAACAACTATCTGGCCGACCGATCAGGCCAATATTTCTAAATTGGGTCGGTTTCATCCCAGACCACTCCAAAGCGATTGCCAGCGAATCATAGCATTGTTGCTGTGTAACGTACGCTGCAATTGATATCATGCCGATCACACAAGGTCGATTGCAGCGCACTCAAAATCACGCTTTAATAGCCACTATTAACTTAAATTGAGCCTGTGAGCATGCAAAGCGACAATCCACTGTTTAAAAAAGCCACGTTTATCCCGTCAGCGCAGCCGATGACGGTGAGTGGCGCGATCAACAAAACCATCTTGATGACCGGTACAGCCTCGACTGTGGCGGTGCTGTTCTTTTTTTATTGTATGTCGGTCGGCTACACCAACAGCCCAGCAATGATCGGCGCGATTACCGGTGCAATTATTGGCTTGGTGTTGGCGTTGATTGCTGCGTTTAAACCCGAAACCAGCAAAATGCTGGCGATGCCCTACGCTGTGGTGGAAGGCTTGTTTTTGGGTGGCATCTCGGCCTATTACGAGTATCGCTTCCCCGGCCTGCCGCTGATTGCCGTCGCTGCAACCTTCGTGACCACCTTTGGTTTACTTGGCTTGTATAAAGCCCGCGTCATTCAAGCGACTGCAAAATTTAAAGCGGTAGTGATTTCGGCCACGCTGGCGATTATGGTGTTGTATCTGTTGCAATGGGTGATGGTGCTGGCATTTGGCAATAGCATTCCGTTCTTGTTTGAAAATGGCATGATTGGTCTGGGTTTTGCCGCGTTTGTGGCGATCATCGCGTCACTCAACTTGATTCTTGATTTTGATCTGATCGAACGCTCCAGCGAGATGAACGCACCCAAATATATGGAGTGGTTCTGCGGGATTGCGATGCTGGCGACTTTGGTCTGGATGTATATTTCATTCCTGCGTTTGCTGGGAATTATGCGTTCTGACTAAACGCGCCTAAACCCTAAAGCACCGATTGATTCGGTGCTTTTTTATAGGTGAAATCGCTAAAAATCAAGAAAAGTCTTTCAATTCAAACTCGACAATTTGAGCATCCAACACCTGCATCAACGGCGCAATCACCGCATCACTCAGCACCAACTCGCGCGCCCGTGCAGTTGCCGCCTCATAACGACGTTGCTTCATCTGCATCGGCAACGGTTGCTGTGGCTGCTCAAACTGTAAGGTTAGCTCGGCGTTTGGCCAATCCGCCGCAAATGCAGTCTGTAGCCCATCAAATAACTCCACCGCCAACACCCGATGCTCTGGCGCAATCTGAAACAGTGCCTGCCCACCAATCTGACCCGACACCACGCCATGCTGAGCAAGATTACGTACCGCAGGTGTCAGCGCGCGCTCACGTAGCCAACACTCCCATTTGATGCTGTCCCATTCGCCAAGCAACTCTACGGCTGGATGTTGCAGTATTTGTACAGGGTCTAAAGCCGCTACAACCTGAACTGCATGCTGCTCTGGAAACGTAGCGGATGCACCAATCTCCACAGCAGGCTCAGGCTCAGGCTCAGGCTCAGGCTCAGGCTCAGGCTCAGGCTCAGGCTCAGGCTCAGGCTCAGGCTCAGGCTCAGATTGCGCTGTGTCTTCATCCACAGTCAAGGGCTGTTCTGCTGATACCTGATAGGCCGCTGCATCGACCTGTACGGCCAAACCCTGCACCATCGGTGTGACACTGACCGGTGCAAGTATTGTGCTGGTCGGTACAACCGATTGCCGCTCAAGCACTTGATCGACTGGCAACGGGGCAAACGCCAACAAGCGCAACACACACATCTCAAAGCCTTGCTGCGCTGTCACCGCAAGCTTGAGGTCTGACCGTCCTTGGATCGCAATCTGATAATACAATTGCACATCTTGGCGGTCGATCTGCTGCGCCAGTTGTTGTAGCCGCTGTTGTTCATCTGGCGTACTGGCAGCCGCTGCACTCGGCAGCACTTGCAACAGCGCGACATGGTGCAGCAAGGTAATCATCTGATCTAATACGCCTTTAACATCGACCGCTTGCTGTGACAGATCAAATAAAATCTGACTGACCAACGGCGCATCCTGCCGATGAATCGCGGCCAGCAGGTGCATGACTTGGGCTTTGTCTAAGAGCCCCAACATCTCCTGCACATCTGTTCCCGCGACTTGGCCTTGTCCGTAAGCAATCGCTTGATCGGTCAGCGACAGCGCATCGCGCAATGAGCCTTGCGCCGAATCCGCCAACAACCACAACGCCGCATCATCAAAACCAATCTGCTCACGTTGCAACAGATCAGCCAGATGATCGTGGATGTCCTGCTTGGGCAAGGGGCGCAAAGTAAACTGTAAACAGCGTGACAATACCGTAACCGGTAATTTTTGTGGGTCAGTGGTCGCCAATAAAAACTTAACATGTTCTGGTGGCTCTTCTAAGGTCTTCAGTAGCGCATTAAAACTATGCGTAGACAGCATATGCACTTCGTCGATCAAATAAACTTTATAGCGGCCTTGGGTCGGTGCATACGGTACATTATCCAGCAACTCGCGGGTATCTTCGACTTTGGTACGCGATGCCGCGTCAATCTCGATCAAGTCGATAAAACGTCCTTGATCAATCGACACACAGGTATTGCACACGCCACACGGGGTTGCAGTGATGCCGGTTTCGCAGTTTAGGCATTTGGATAAAATCCGCGCAATCGTGGTTTTACCCACACCGCGTGTCCCCGTAAACAGATACGCATGGTGCAGGCGGCCACGCAACAACGCACTGGTCAACGCCCGTGATACATGGGTCTGACCAACCAACTCCGCAAAATTCTTCGGGCGATATTTACGCGCTAACACCTGATACATGCACAATTCCTATTTCAGGCTTTTATTCAACCTGCGCGTAGCATAGCCCGACTGATCGACAGACGAAACAAAAAAGTCCTAAAGCCAGCCTGCCCGTCCCGTCAGTAGCTTATCCGCCGCTTGCAACGTACGCTGCGTCAGCCACCAAATCCGATGATCACCGGAAATACTATGCCCCGCATAACTGTGTACATAGGCAAAACTGAGCTGCCGATGTGGATCACACCACGCCCCAGAACCATTATAACCGACATGCCCAAAACCATACGGCACCCGCTTACCCAGCGTCAGCACCCGATGGTAGCCCAAACGCCAATGCATCGGGATTGGCATAATTCGATCACGCTGCGTCGTCTGAACAGTCGATAACTTTTGAAAAGTGGCTTCGGATAGATAACGCTGCCCTTGCCACTCGCCGCGATTGGCCAGCATCGCATACATTTTAGCCAGCGCCCGAGCGGTAAACACGCCATTGGCGGCTGGGATACAGGCTTGTAGCTGCCGATCCCCATACCAATTAAAGCGGCCAACGCCTTTTGGCTTCATCGCATCATCAAAATCATACGGATTCTGACCAGTCACCTGCTGCTGGATTTTTTCAGACAAACTCAGCGGGCGTGGCGAGGCATGTGGGGTGACAGACTGTGCAGTGGGGGCAGTCTGCAGTGTTGACATTGGCTTCGATGGCGGCTGTAATGGTGGAAAGGCTCGTGCCACCCGCAGCAACTCAGACTCAGCCACCCCAAAATACACATCACCCTCCAGCCCCAGCGGCTGCACCAACTCGCGGTTTAACACATCTGCCAATGGTTCACCCATCACCCGCTCTATCAAGCCCCCCAACAACCAGCCATAACTGAGCGCCTGATAGGCGTGATCTTGACCTGCTGCAAAACGTGGGGTGGCTGCCGCATACGCCGCAACCGACTCGTCCCAACGCAGCATGGTCGCCGCCGATGGCAATACACTGCGCACATCGTATAAGCCAGAACTGTGTGTGAGTACATGGCGTAGTGTGATGTCGTGTTTACCATTTACTGCAAATTCTGGCCAATCCTGTGCCAATGGCCGGTCATAATCGAGATGCCCCAGATCGACCAGCCGATGCACCAAGGTAGACAACACCGCTTTACCGGTCGAAAACGACATCGCCAGCGTATCGGCTTGCCACGGCAACTCCGGCGTACGCCAGCCCGACCACAGATCCAGCACGCACTGATCTTGAAAATACACCACCAACGCCGAACCACCACGTTGTGGTTGTGGCTGAATCTGTCGAAACGCTTGTGCCAGCGTGGCAAACTCGGCCTGATACTCACCGCTAACTGGTACAGGTGAACGCATAAAAGGCTGGGGGATCCGGCGTGCCAATCGGTTCATGCGGCAGTGCTCCGTGTGCGTGGCTATTTGTGTTGTAGGCGGTGACCTTAGCGGCTCTTACTCCACCTGTATAGGTCTAAACTGCCCGAACAGTCGTGTCAATCTTGACAAACAGACAAAAAAACACCCCGAAGCAGTCGGGGTGTTTCACTCAATAGCGGTTGGGCGATTGAATTAGAAGCGCAGAGTTGCACCGAGTTTAGCAACTGGCAGCCACTCATACTTATCATCTTCAGCGATTTTACGACGTTCGTTTGCGATCGCATCGGCAGCAGCGGCTGAGGCGTTGGAACCGACCAAGGTCACTTCTGGGTTACCGGTATAGTATGCACCAACCTGCCCAAATAGACCGAAACGGGTGGTAATCGCTGGCGAGAAGCCGACACCAACGTAAGGTACGATGTCATTTTTGTAGCTCATCTTACCAGTCAACGTACCCACTTCACTGACGTTGAATTTTTCACCATCAATACGGTAGAAGCCTTCACCATCTGGACGACCAGTCACCGAGTATTCGTTATCGGTATAACCGACACCCAGCGCGACATGGAAAGAATTGGCAAATGGACGCAACTGTGCGTTGATGTAGGTGGTGTTATTGTCCATTTCGAGATCGTATTTAACACCGTTCACATCAAGGTCGCCTGACCAAGATACTGTACCACCGTTATAACCGATTACCACATCAGCATTCGGGCTGGCTGAATAGACCAGCGCGCCGCCGTAACCGGTTGTACCGCCTTCGACACGAACGCCGAATGGCTTGAAGAATGAGAAAGTACCAATACCTTCATCAGTCACGACGACTTGGTCGTTTGCCATGGCAGTCCCAGTAGCCAGAACAGCGGCAGTAAGAGCGAGTACGCGCAGAGTTTTCATGTAAAGCACCTCGAATCAAAAACGATATGTTATGTGTTCAGTCTGTATTCAAACATAACTTGACACATTTTTTGATAGCTTTTTATTGTTTTTTTTATAGCGGTTGTGTAATTCATTGGTAGATATATGAAAAGATTTGATCTGCTTCAACTCCCGATACAGGCACAACCTACAGCACAACATTGATGCTACCCGCCCCCCCCGCTATAACGCTATGTGTAATAGGGTCTGATACACATTTATGCATGATTTTGTCGTAAAACCGCTTGGCTATCGCACCGACAATCCGTAAAATCGTCAACGCCGAGGGGTGCTGCAACATTTTGTCATGCTGATCAAATGCTAGGCTCGGTTTTTTGCAACGGCATCCGCGAATTGAATGATCTGAAGGAGATCCTCATGAACGCGGCCGCGCCTGCTGTTTTTACTGATTATAAAGTTGCTGATATTAGCCTTGCTGACTTTGGTCGTCGTGAAATCACCCTTGCTGAAGCCGAAATGCCTGCGCTGATGGGTCTGCGTCGTCGCTATCGCGATGCCAAGCCACTGGCCGGTGCGAAAATCCAAGGCTGTATTCACATGACCATCCAGACCGCCGTGTTGATCGAAACCTTGGTCGATCTCGGTGCTGATGTGCGCTGGACATCGTGTAATATTTTCTCGACTCAAGACCACGCGGCCGCCGCGATTGCTGCCCGCGGCATTCCGGTATTTGCATGGAAAGGCGAAACCGAAGCCGAATACGAGTGGTGCTTAGAGCAACAACTGCACTGCAACGGCGAGTTGTGGGATGCCAACATGATTCTGGATGACGGCGGTGATTTGACCGGCCTGATCCACAGCAAATACCCGCACCTGCTTGACCGCATTCACGGCGTGACCGAAGAAACCACCACGGGTGTGGCGCGTCTGCTCGAAATGCACAAAGCGGGCAGCCTAAAAATCCCTGCGATCAACGTCAATGATGCGGTCACCAAAGCCAAAAACGACAACAAATACGGTTGCCGCCACTCGCTCAACGACGCGATCAAACGCGGTACTGACATGCTGCTGGCCGGTCGTCGTGCCTTGGTCATCGGCTATGGCGATGTTGGCAAAGGCTCTGCGCAGTCACTGCGTCAGGAAGGCATGATTGTACGGGTCAGCGAGGTCGATCCCATTTGTGCGATGCAAGCCTGTATGGATGGCTATGAACTGGTTTCTCCGTATCTAAACGGTTTGAATACCGGCAATGCAGACTGCATCGACACGCAATTGCTTGGCAGCACCGACATGATTGTCACCACCACTGGCAACATGCATGTGTGTGATCGTCATATGCTGACCGCCCTGAAAAAAGGCGCTGTGGTCTGCAACATCGGTCATTTCGATACCGAGATTGACACCGCCTATATGCGTGAAAACTGGCGTTGGGCGGAAGTGAAGCCACAAGTGCATCAAGTGTTCCGTAGCGATGCAAGCGATGACTATCTGGTGCTGCTGTCAGAAGGCCGTTTGGTCAATTTAGGTAACGCCACTGGTCACCCATCACGCATTATGGATGGTTCATTTGCAAACCAAGTGCTGGCGCAGATGTATCTGTATAGCGAGAAATTTGCCGACCTGCCTGCTGAGCAAAAACCAGCCCGCATCCGTGTCGAACTGCTACCTAAAAAACTGGACGAAGAAGTCGCTGCCGCGATGGTCGCCGGTTTTGGTGGGGTACTGACCCAACTGACCAGCGCACAAGCCGGTTATATCGGTGTACCGGTCGAAGGGCCATTCAAGCCTGAAAGCTACAAGTACTAAGCTCGACTGACAACCTCTGTACCGTTTAAACAGTGCAGGAGTGTCCAGCGTTGTCTAGGGGTGAACTTGAGTTCGCCCCTACGTTTAATCAGCACTCACTATATTTGGAATACCCCTGATGACGATTCCAGTTTCATTTGAATTTTTTCCGACCAAAACAGATGCAGGTACTGAGAAACTTGTCACGGTGCACCGTGAGCTGCAAGCACTAAATCCAGCTTATTTTTCAGTAACCTACGGTGCTGGCGGCTCTACCCGTGACCGTACATTGTCAATTATTGATGCCTTCAATGGTCAAGGCACACCGATTGCGCCGCATTTATCGTGTATTGGTGACAGTAAGGCCAAAATCGCCGAACTCCTCACCCGCTATCAGCAGCAGGGTATTAACCGGATTGTGGCCTTACGGGGTGACCTGCCCTCGGGTCAAGTCGGCTTGGGTGAGCTGCCATACGCACGCGATTTGGTGCAGTTTATTCGTGAGCATTCGGGCGATCATTTTCATATTGAAGTCGCAGCCTATCCTGAGATGCACCCACAGGCGTTGAGCTTTTCGCAAGACATCCAAAACGTGGTAGATAAGTTTGATGTCGGTGCAGATGCAGCGATTACGCAGTTTTTCTTTAATGCTGACAGCTATTTTTATTTTGTCGAGCAACTGCAAAAAGCCGGTGTGTTTAAGCCGGTCATCCCTGGCATTATGCCAATCACCAATTCAAGTAATCTAATTCGGTTTGCCGATGCGTGTGGTGCGGAGATTCCACGTTGGGTGCGTAAGCAGTTGGCTGATTATGGCGATGATACGGCGAGTATTAAGGCGTTTGGGCATGATGTCACGGTCAAGCTGTGTGAGCGTCTGATGGATGGCGGTGCGCATGGCTTGCATTTTTATACCATGAACCAAACCGAACCGACGCGTGCCTTGGTGCAAGAGCTAGGTTTGGCGGGCGCTTAAATGAATAGACTGCGCTGGACTCAGCCACTTCGCATCGCTTTGCTGGCATGCGGTCTATGCGGCAGCGTGGTCACACTTGCAGCGACTCAAACGCCAATCCCAAATGCTCCGACCGTCCAAGTCAAACCTGATTGGGCAGAATTTTTTGCAGCCGCACAGGTCGATGGTACGATTATCATCTTAGATCAGCGCAGCCAACCCGCCACCCAATTCGTCTATCAGCCCGAACGTGCTGCAACCCGCTACTCGCCAGCGTCAACCTTTAAAATTCCGCATACGTTGTTTGCGTTGGACGCGGGCGTGGTTCGCAATGCAGAGCAGGCGTTTAAGTGGGATGGCGTGCCGCGCAGCTTTGCCGGACACAATCAAGATCAAACGCTCCAAACCGCGATGCGCAACTCAACGGTATGGGTCTATGAATATCTGGCCAAACAGATCGGTACAGCGCGTGAGCAGCAATACCTACAACGCATCCGATACGGCAATCAAAATGCGTCGGGTGCGGTGGATCAGTTTTGGCTAAATGACACCCTGCAAATTTCGGCGCAGGAGCAATTGCTGTTTTTACAGCAGTTACAGCGCGAGCAGTTGCCGTTCTCTGTCGCGCATCAACGCTTGGTAAAACAGTTGATACAGGTCGATTCCGGCCAAGATTGGAGCCTACACGCCAAAACTGGTTGGAGTGGTCGCATCGGCTGGTGGGTCGGCTGGGTGCAACAGCCCACGGGGGCAGTATTCTTTGCCTTAAATATTGATACGCCACAACGTCTCGCAGATTTACCCAAACGAGAAAGCATCACACGGGCGATTTTGCGCGAGATTGCGGCATTGCCCACTGCACCAAACCCCTAAACGTTGACATGGTCTACAGCCTGTCTGACTGCTATCCTCATATGATTCAAGCCAACCTGAGCAGTGATATGCAAGATTTTTTTTGGAACATCATTGAGCAAGCCAAATCCTTAGCAGAAGACGATATTGAGCAGCGGCCAGCAGCACTCCAACAGATCTTAACGGGTCAAACCGCCGAGCAAATTCAACGATTTGATCAGATTTACCGTGAAAAATTACTGGAAGCCTACCGCTGGGAACTTTGGGGCGCAGCTTATGTGATTCAGGGTGGCTGCTCAGATGATAGTTTTGATTATTTTCGTGATTTTTTAATCTCTGAAGGTCGGCAAGTTTTTGAACAGGCACTCAAATCCCCAGATGATTTGGCGCACCTCGACCTGCCTGATGATGTCGAGTTAGAAGATTTTCGTTATGCAATTGGCGATGCTTATGAAGCGGTGACTGATCAAGAATTAACCGCCCATACAGTCACTTTTCCCGCAGAACCCGCAGGTCAGGCGTGGACAGAAGAACAACTGGACACGCTATACCCGCAGCTCTGTGCCAAATATGACTGACTTCAACGAGGCGACCCATTCTGATGTCTAGCCCTCTGTGGTATCCCTGCACCCAGATGCAGCAGCTTGAGCAATATCCAGCGCTAGAGATTGTGCGCGGCCAAGGGGCATACCTGTACACCGCGCACGGCCAGCCGATCTTGGATGCGATCAGCTCATGGTGGGTCAATCTGCACGGGCATTGCCATCCGCAGATTAACGCCGCGCTGCATCAGCAGCTCGACCAGCTTGAGCATGTGATGTTGGCAGGCTTTACCCATCCGCCGATTGAACAACTGGCTCAACGTCTGATTGGGCTAATGCCTCTGCCACTCCGCCGGATTTTTTTTGCGGACAGTGGATCGGCTGCAATTGAAGTCGCCCTCAAAATGAGCTTACAGTTTTGGCATCAAATGAATCAGCCAGAGCGCAACACCTTTATCTCACTACAAAACGGCTATCACGGTGAAACCCTCGGCAGCCTTGCCGTCACCGACATTCCACTGTTTTCAAAGCAATATCGACCGCTGTTGATCCAGCATCATCGCGCACCCAGCCCAGATCTGAGCCTAAAAGCGGACGGACAAACGGATGCCGAATATGTGACAGAATGCTTGGCTGCGATGCAGCACCTGCTCGAACAGCATCAGGCCAGAGTGTGTGCGGTCATCGTCGAACCGTTGGTACAAGGTGCGGCGGGCATGAAAATGTATCCGGCCAGCTATTTGCGCGGACTACGCGCCTTGTGTGATCAGTACAACGTGCATCTGATTCACGATGAAATTGCGGTCGGTTTTGGGCGCACTGGTACGATGTTTGCATTTGAGCAAGCCGGAATTGTGCCGGATTTTGTTTGCTTATCCAAAGGCCTAACTGCTGGTTACTTGCCGATGTCAGCAGTGGTGACGACTGAACAGGTCTATCAGGCGTTTTATCATGCGGATGTGGCGCGGGGTTTTTTGCACTCGCATAGTTTTACCGGCAATCCATTGGCAGCCTGTGCGGCATTGGCATCACTCGACATCTTTAGCCAGCAAGACACCCTAACGTCCAACCAAGCCAAGATCCAAGCACTTGCCGCAGCACTGAGCAGACTCGACGGCCATCCGCATATTCGACAGATTCGCCAAACCGGTATGATTGGTGCATTTGATCTGGTGCAAAGCAACGGACTGCCCTATCCAGCCGCCGAAGGTCGCGCTCGCCTGATCAGTCAATACGCGCTACAACACGGCGTGTTACTACGACCGATTGGCGCGCATCTGTATGTCATCCCACCGTACTGCATTACCGCTGACGAGATCAGTCATCTCATCGACGTTGCCCGACGTGCGGTCGAATGGGCCATCCAGCAACCTGCGCTGAATCTTTCACAGGTCAATATGGCATGAGACGTTTTTATCACCCGCTGCCACTGACAGCGCACAGCAGCATCAGCCTACCCAGCACGATCCAACATCATTGGGTCACGGTACTGCGTGCCAGTGTCGGTGATCAAGCGGTGTTGTTTGATGGAAATGGTGGTGAATATCTGGCCGAACTGACCCAGATCGACAAAAAATCAGCCCAAGTTAAACTGCTCGACTTTAACCCCGACAATCGTAGTCCGGCCTATGCGGTCACGCTGGGCTTGGTGATGAGTAAAGGCGACCGCATGGATTATGCCATCCAAAAAGCCACCGAGCTTGGCGTGGCACAGATCCAACTGCTGACCTCTGAACGCTGTGAAATGCGCTTAAAATACGAGCGCGACCAGAAAAAAATCGAGCATTGGCAAGCCGTCGCCATCGCAGCCTGTGAGCAGTGTGGGCTGAATCTTGTGCCGCGTATTTTAGCACCACTCAGCCTAGAGACATGGTGTACAGACAACACTGACTCCTTGAAGCTGGTGCTCGCATTACAGCAACCACAATCGCCTCTACCGCAGCACTTACCAGCACAGATCAGCCTATTAATCGGTGCGGAGGGAGGCCTGACCGAAGCCGAGATTGCGTATAGTGAGCAGCATGGTTTCCTGCGCTGGCAGCTGGGTGAGCGCGTACTGCGCACCGAAACTGCACCAGTGGTCGCATTGGCGACACTGCATTACCATGTCCTTCTTTATTCATGAGTATTTGCATTAACTTGGTCAATCTGTCGCCTAGTCAACCAAACATCGCTGCATCAGAGTTGCGATTTCAAAGATAAACCGCTAATGTAGCGAAACAGTGACGCAATACACGGTGGTGAATACCTGCCCCGTCATGCACCGTCGCTTTGAACTGCAAGCACTTGCGACACCAACACTGGTCGGGATGACCAGAAAATCACTCAAACAGTGACCAAGCGTCAACCGTGCGTCATGCCAAAGTCAAAGGATGTGCAACAGACAGCGATTGAATGGTTTCTCTATTGCGTCATGTGAGATCAATAAGATGCCATCAATAGCAAACCCTCTGACCAACATTGCCGCCTGCTTCGACGTTTTTTTGATCTTAATGGGATAGCCTGCTGTGCTAAATGAAGCAAACTCCGACTTACGGCGTCGTATCCGACACAATCAGATCATGAATACCCTACAACATCAGTCTTTGATGTTGTTTGCGCTGATTGGCTTGATTCTATTGACGTATCTCACCTATCGGGGAGCGGTTTTTAGCAATGATCACCAACTGAGTGGTTGGACGATTTTATCAATTAGTGCCATTGCCATTTCAGCGGTGGTGAATACCCAACTTGGACAACGTGCCAATCAAGTCTCACTTGAATTGATTGACAGCTATTTGTTATTTAACGCCTTTATGCTTGGCTTGGTGATTGCAATTGGTCAAGTACTGTTTGGCTTAAACATCAGCAGTTTTACTCATTTTATGACGCAACCAAACTATGGGATTCAGTTGTTTGGGGCAATCGTGATTTTTTCACACATGCTGGCACTGATTTCGCTGACTGATCGTCTGCGTTATTTTATGATGTTTTTAATCACTAGCATGATTCCTGTACTGACCATCCAATTGGTCGGTTGGCGTGAAATCAGCTCAAATCAGTCGATGGTGTTTTTTGCTGATTTATATTTTTTCTTTATGCTATTTTGTGGCTATCAATTGCATCGCATCCGTGACGAATCAACGTGGTTAGTGATTCGCAATGACAATTTGGTCGACCACTCTGAATCACAACGCGAACTTGCCGAGTCCGCCAAAGCGCAGCTTGAACAGGAAATGCGTGACCGTAAAGCGGTCGAGTTTCAGCTGCAACAATCTAACTATCGCCTAGAAGAAAAAGTCCGCGAACGTACCCATGATATTCAGCAAATCAATGCCCATCTAGAGCGCTCTAAGCACAGCCTAGAGATGGCGCACAACACCGCTGGCATCGGCAGTTGGGATTGGAATGTCGCTGACAGGTTGATTCAAACCACCAACTTTGACCAGATTTTGGGCTACAGCAACGAAGAGATGAATGACTACATCGGCACGATGAGCCGGATCATTCACCCTGAAGACTTTCCAGCGGTGCGCCGCGCGATTACCGCACACCTGATGAACCGCAGCGACCGTTACGAATCGGAGTTTCGGATTCGACATAAATACGGCTACTGGGTCTGGGTGCAAGACATGGGTCGGGTGATCGAACGTGACCCAACGACCCGTCGTGCACTACGTATGGTCGGCATTCGCCGCAATATTAATGCCGAAAAGAATATCGCTGAAAAACTCAAACTGTCGGCTACTGTGTTCCAACAAGCGGCAGAAGGGATTTTTATTCTCGACAGTAAGCTACATTATCTGGATATGAATCCGCGCTTTGAGCAGATCACCGGCTATCATCGAGATGATATGATTGGTGCGCATGTGTTTAACCATCCAAATGTCTCACCGCGGGTCAAACAACAATATCTTAAAATGCTCAAATCACTGGTCACCCATGGCGAATATGAAGGCGAGATTATTGACCAGCATAAAAATGGCGATGACCTGCCGATTTGGATTCACGTGAATGGGATTGCTGATGATAAAAACCGAACCACCCATTATATCGGTATTATCTCGGATTTGACGCAGCGCAAAAAAGACGAACAGCGTCTCTCTTATTTATCCAATTACGACGCCCTAACGGATTTACCGAATCGCAATTTATTTAAAAGCCGTTTGCATCAACTGATCTTAAACAGTGCCTCAACCAAAGAGCAATTTGCACTGTTGCGGATTAATATCGACCGCTTCCGTTTACTGAATGACTCACTTGGTGCCGACGGCGCGGATGAACTCCTGCAATTGGTTGCGCAGCGTCTGACCAGTTATGACAGTCATGCCAGCCTGATCGCGCGGCTCGGTGGTGATGATTTTGCGATTATTTTGGAAAATATCGGCGCAAGTCGCAAAGACATGCAGCAATACTGCGATGCCTTGATGAATATGTTTGAACAACCGTTTCAAATCGGCACGCAAGAAGTCATCGCTACCCTATCGGCGGGGATTGCGCTGTTTCCCGAGCATGGCCGACAGGTCGATACCCTGTCCAATCATGCCGAAAAAGCCCTACAAGAAGCGAAACGGATTGGTGGTCGTACCTTAAGATTTTTTAATAATGATGTCAGCATTCAGTCGATTGAAAAAATCAACCTCGAAAATGCCTTGCGCAAGGCTTTATCCAATGACGAACTGACCGTCTATTACCAGCCCAAGATTGATGTCAAAACCCAAAAAATCGACGGGTTTGAAGCGTTAGTGCGCTGGATTCACCCGACCAAGGGGTTAATTTCGCCGGTACAGTTTATTCCACTGGCTGAAGAAACCGGCTTAATTTCTGCGCTGGGTGAGATTGTGCTGGATAAATCCTGTGCGCAGATTAAAGCATGGGAGCTACAAGGTTTTCATGATATTCGGGTCTCGGTGAATATCGTGGCGCAACAGTTGCAACGCGGTAACTTTGTCGAAACGATTGATCGCATCTTAGAGCGGCATCAGGTCGATCCACGCTGGCTGGAACTGGAGATTACCGAATCGTCGCTGATGGACGAGCCAACCAAAGTCAAAGCGATCTTGAACGAGATTAAGCAACGGCATATCAGTATTGCTTTGGATGATTTTGGCACGGGCTATTCCTCGTTGTCCTACTTGGGGCAATATCCGATTGATGTCTTGAAGGTTGACCGTTCTTTTGTGATGGAAGTCGGCGTGAGTCCAAGCCATGAAGCGATTGTGCGTGCCGTGCTGGCAATGGGACATTCGCTGGGGATGCTGGTGGTGGCGGAAGGCGTGGAAACCATGGCACATGCTGAGTTCTTGCGCGATGAAGGCTGTGACTTACTGCAAGGGTATTTGATTAGTAAACCACTGCCTGCCGAGCAAGCGACTGCGTTTTTGGTACAAATGGCCGAGCCAAATTTTCGCGTCTTAGGCGATGCTTTTTCACTCGAGAACACCAAGCCATCGAGTGCCATAGACTCCGCCAACTGACAAAATAAGCCTGAACTGTCTCGTCAGTGTTCCTGACAAGGCAGGCTCAACGCTGCTATAATTTTTCGCTGAAATATTCTGGCAACGCGTTCAGTCGAGCGTTGCCGTACTTGACTTTTGAGACCGAGACGAAGATGGACGATCAAGCCCTAAAACAAGCCGCACTGGACTATCACGAATTTCCCAAGCCGGGCAAGATCAGCGTGACCCCAAGCAAACAACTGGTCAACCAGATTGATTTGGCATTGGCCTACTCACCCGGTGTCGCAGCGCCTTGCCTAGAGATCGAGCGTGATCCATCTTTGGCGGCACGTTATACTGCTCGCGGCAATCTGGTCGCGGTGATTACCAACGGCACAGCGGTACTGGGCTTGGGTAATATTGGCCCATTGGCCTCGAAGCCAGTGATGGAAGGCAAAGGCGTTTTATTTAAAAAATTCGCGGGCGTGGATGTTTTCGATCTTGAGATTGATGAAAATGATCCAGATAAACTGGTCGATATTATTGCCTCACTCGAACCGACCTTTGGCGGGATTAACCTCGAAGATATTAAAGCACCAGAATGCTTTTATATTGAGAAAAAACTCCGTGAGCGGATGAAAATTCCGGTATTCCACGATGATCAACACGGTACCAGTATTATCGTCGGTGCAGCATTGATTAATGCACTGGAATTGGTCGGCAAAAATATCGCCGACATTAAAATCGTCGCTTCGGGTGCTGGTGCAGCGGCGATTTCTTGCTTGGATCTGCTCTGCTCACTTGGGGTCAAACGCGAACATATTACCGTGGCCGACTCCAAAGGTCTGATTACCACCGCGCGCTTAAATAGCCTCGACGCCAGTAAAGCACGCTATGCGCAGGATATTGCACACACGCAGCTTGGTGAGGTGATGGCCGGTGCAGACATGTTCTTAGGGCTGTCAACCGCAGGGATTTTGACCCCAGAAATGGTCGCGCAGATGGCGGCTGATCCGATCATTTTTGCACTGGCCAATCCAAATCCAGAGATTCTGCCAGAACATGCCAAAGCAGCACGTCCAGATGCGATTATCGCCACGGGTCGTTCGGACTACCCGAATCAGGTCAATAACGCGCTGTGCTTTCCATATATCTTCCGTGGTGCGTTAGACGTGGGCGCAACCACCGTCAATGAAGAGATGAAAATCGCCTGCGTGCGTGCGATTGCCCAGATGGCGCACATCGAATCGAATGCCAAGACCTACGATGAGCAAACCAAGCACTTTGGCCGCGAATACTTGATCCCAGGTCCACTCGACCCACGTTTGATTTTGGCAATTGCGCCTGCGGTTGCCCAAGCAGCGATGGACTCAGGGGTTGCCACGCGGCCGATTCAGGATTTTGAGGCCTATCGGCAGCGTTTGTCTGAGTTTGTTTATAACTCGGCATTCTTGATGAAGCCGGTGTATGCCCGCGCTAAAAACGATCCGAAGCGCATCGTATTCTGTGAAGGTGAGGACACCACTGTGCTGCGTGGTGTACAAGTGGTGGTCGATGAAGGTCTGGCCAAACCAATTTTGGTGGGTCGTCCAGCGGTGGTGCAAGCCAATATCGAAAAACTCGGTCTACGCCTAAAAGCTGGTGTCGATTTTGAGATGGTCGATCAAGATGCCGATCCACGCTACAAGGAATACTGGCAGTATTACTACAACCTGATGCAGCGGCGTGGCATTGGCTTAGAACTGGCCAAGCGTGAAGTGCGTCGGCGCACCACACTGATCGGCGCGCTGTTGGTGCAGTTTGGGGTGGCTGAAGGCATGATCTGTGGCACGTTTGGCTATTTTGATCTGCACTTAGATTATATCCGTGATGTGATCGGCACGCGCAAAGGGGTCAGCAACATGTACGCCATGAACGTGGTGATGATGGGCGACCGTAATTTGTTTATCGCTGACACCTACGTCAACCCAGATCCGACTGCGGCTGAATTGACCGAAATGACCCTACTCGCCGCCGAAGAAGTGCGCCGTTTTGGTCTAGAGCCGAAAGTCGCACTGTTGTCGCATTCGAGTTTTGGCAGTTCAGATACCGCCAGTGCGCAAAAAATGCGCGAGGTCTATCGTATGCTGGCAGAACAAGCCCCCGAGCTTGAAGTCGAAGGCGAAATGCACGGTGATGCGGCAGTCGATGAGGTGATTCGTCTGGCGGAGTTCCCGAACTCACGCTATCGCGGTGCGGCTAACCTGCTGATCATGCCGACACTGGATGCAGCCAATATTGCCTTTAATCTGCTGAAAACCACCGCCGGTTCTAACGTCACCGTAGGCCCTATCCTACTGGGTGCAGGTAAGCCGGTACATGTATTGACTCCGACTGCGACTCCACGTCGGATTGTTAACATGACCGCACTCACCGTCGCTGAAATCCAGCATGTCGAGCAATTTGGTCAATAATCCACCATAATCGCCCCATCGGTTCACGCATTGAAACCGATTGGGTCTTGTCAGTGCCTCTGGACTAGCCCATCATTTAGGGTCAGACAGGGGCATTTTTAATGGAAATTTATCTGGTCGGTGGCGCAGTTCGGGATGCACTACTGAATCGGCCGGTCACAGAACGCGACTATGTGGTGGTCGGCACAACACCCGAACAAATGATCGCAGCAGGATTTAAACCCGTTGGACAGGATTTTCCGGTGTTCCTGCACCCCGTGACGCATGAAGAATATGCCTTGGCACGTACCGAGCGCAAAAGTGGCCGTGGTTACGCCGGCTTCCAATTTTATACCTCACCCGAACTCAAAGTCGAAGACGATCTGGTGCGGCGTGATCTCACCATTAATGCCATCGCACAAGCCGAAGATGGTCACTTAATTGATCCCTTTAACGGATTGACTGATCTGAATAACCGCCTGTTACGGCATGTCTCACCTGCCTTTGTCGAAGATCCGCTGCGCGTCTTGCGAGTGGCACGCTTTGCGGCACGCTATGCACCTTTGGGCTTTCAAATCGCACCTGAAACCTTGCAACTGATGCAAGACTTGGTGGCCAGTGGCGAATTAGATCACCTCACGCCAGAACGGGTCTGGAAAGAAACCGAACGCGCCTTGGCCGAAGATCGTGCTGAAGTCTATATCCAAGTGCTGCGCGATTGTGGCGCACTCAAAGTGCTGATTCCTGAGCTGGATGCGCTGTTCGGTGTGCCACAACGACCCCAGCATCATCCAGAGATCGACAGCGGTGTACATACGTTGATGACCTTACAACGTGCCTGTGAAGCCGGTTATTCGGTGCGGGTGCGCTGGGCGGCATTGCTGCATGATGTCGGCAAGGCGCTGACTCCTGCTGACGAATGGCCACGCCATCACCAACATGAAGAGCGTGGACTTGATCCGGTTCGGCAGATTTGTCAGCGCTTTAAAGTCCCGACCGCCTATCGAGAGCTGGCCGAACTGGTTTGCCGTGAACATCTGATGTGCCATCGCGTACAAGAACTGCGGGCGGGTACGGTGTGGCGTTTGCTGCAGCGGCTCGATGTGCTGCGCAAGCCTGAGCGCGTCGAAGAATTTGTGTTGTGCTGTCAGTGCGATGCGCGCGGCCGACTGGGCTTGGAAGACCGTCCCTATCCGCAAGCTGACTTTGTCCGCGAAGCGATGCAACGGGTACGCCGGATTCGCGCCAACGACTTACCAGCGCACTTAAATGGCTGTAGCATCGGTGAAGCCTTGGTGAATGCTCGCATTGAAGCAATTCAAAGCTTTAAGAGCAGCTTGCCGAAAGCCCAACCGATGCCAACACCGTTACATGCGCCTCAAGTCAATTGTGACTAGTCCTGAATGACCAGCCTAGACTGACCATCGTAAAAACGGCTGGCGGATCAACGCTGAATTAAAGTAGCGCAGGTCGTCGGACACCTCATCACCCAGCCAATCTGGTTGATCAAACACTTGATCAGCCGCACTCAACTCGATCTCGGCCACAATCAGTCCTGCGTTCTCACCGAGAAACTCATCAATTTCCCATACCAGATCACCCTGCGCAATCCGATAACGGTACTTCTCAATCAGCGGTTTGAGGCAGAGTTGGTCTAGCAGTTGCATTGCCTCAGCCACAGGAATCGGATACTCCATTTCCAGTCGCGCAATCCCTTCAGTTTTACCTTTAATGGTCAACCATGCCTGCTCACCGGCAACCCGTACCCGTACCGTGCGTTCCGGCTGATCTGACAGATAACCTTGCCGAATTAAACGACCCACACCTGCTACAGTGCGCCATTGTTGGTTTTTTAACAAAAACTTACGCTCGATTTCAATCGCCATCTAGATCTTAACTCGATTAAATTGCGCCAAACTGAGCATGCAGACGCTGATAATACGCCAACAACTGCGGATGCTGTTCATCGACCTTAAGACCAGCCAAACGGCCAAAATCCAATGCGGCATACAAGGTCAAATCAGCGACACTAAGCTGCCCATCGTATAAGTAGTCTTGAGTCGCCAACATCTGCTCAAAGTAACTGAATCGACTCAGCGCGCGCCGCCGTGCTAATGGCGCAAACTCTTGCAATTGCTCGACTTTACCCGCCCAAAAGGGATGACCATGTTGAAAGGCTTGCATCATCGGGTACAGCACCTCTTGCTCGGCTTGCCGGCTCAACTGGTCGATTTTAGCTTGATCAAATGCATTGACTCCAAACAACGGATTGTCTGCATACATCAACTCAAAATAACGACAGATCGCAATCGAATCTGAGATCACTGTGCCATCGTCGAGTTGCAGCGCGGGCAACTGACCGAGTGGATTGACCTGTAGATAAGCGGTTTGGCGATTTTCTTGGGCAGACAGATCGACCTGCACCACCTCTAAGCCAATCGCAGCCAGATCCAACTGTTTGGCCGCCAAAAACAACTGCACCCGACGTGGATTCGGCGCACGCACACTCACAAAAAGCTTCATCGCATTTTTCCTTGCTTCAAAACCAGCTTCCAAAACGAATACACCCTCAACGGCCAAAAGACCAGCCGTCATCCCACTCTTGCTGCTGTGTCGGCGTCTGTTGGTTACGCGCCACCTGACTCGGCCGCTCCTTAATCAGTACCGACAACGTCAACTGTTGCTCACCACGTTGCACCTGCAACTGCACCGTAGCCTCCGGCTTTTGTTGGCCAACCAGTTGAATCAACTGTGCCGCACTGCGCAGGGGCTGCTGATTAATCGCTAAAATTCGATCATTGCGACGTAAACCAGCCATATCGGCAGGGCCGCGTTTTTGCACGCCGACCACCAGTACGCCAGCCGGTGCTTGTGCTGAGATCGGCTCGTCCGGTCCGACCTCAATGCCAAGCCAACCACGTGTCACCCGACCAGATTGAATGATTTCGGTCATCACCTGCTGCGCCAATGCCACTGGAATCGCAAAACCAATCCCCATCGAACCGCCGGAACGTGAAAAAATTGCGGTATTAATCCCAACCAAATTGCCTGCCACGTCAATCAGCGCACCACCTGAATTACCAGGGTTAATCGCCGCATCGGTCTGGATAAAATCCTCATAGGTGTTAATGCCCAAGCCTGAACGACCTGTCGCCGAAATAATCCCCTGCGTGACCGTTTGACCGACTCCAAACGGGTTGCCAATCGCCAACACCACGTCCCCCACTAGGCTTGGGGTTTTCTTAAATGGCAATACTGGCAAACGATCTCGCTCGATTTTCAGCACGGCCAAATCACTCTCGGGATCAGTGCCGACTACTGTTGCATCAATCCGCTGGCCATCCTGCAAGGCGACCACAATCCCATCAGCTTTGGCGATGACGTGATTATTGGTCAGAATATAGCCATCTGAACTCACAATCACACCTGAACCTAAATTGGTTGCGTCATCTTGCTGTTGTTCCGGAATTGCCTGACCATGAAACTCAAAAAATCGCCGTAAAAATGGATCATTAATTGCAGGATGCCCAGTGACTTTTTGCGTCGTATAAATATTAACGACGGCTGGACTCGCCACCTGCACTGCCGCATGATAGGAGGCGACTCCATTGCTTGGACTCGTCACGACTAACGGTCGCTGTTGATTGACCACGGTGGTTTCGGGCTTGCTTTGCCATTGACGTTGTAGCATCGCAAACACCCCAATCACCACAATCAGCAGCACCCAAGGCAACCACATGACAGCTCGACGCACAGGACTCTTCCTTTTTCTAAATGGCTCATCAACCCATACCGACCGCCAATATGGCGAATCAGACACGATTAGCCTAACGATTTTTTCGTGAGGATTCTTGGGGATTTATGCAATTTTTCAAGTCGTTTTGTCTTATTATCCAACCGACCCTCAATTCATGGAGTCGCCCTCATGGTCTCAATTGAGCTCAAACAACTGGTCAACTGGTGTGATCACACCTTGCTCAGTCATCAGTTTAAGGATTACTGCCCTAATGGCCTTCAAATCGAAGGTCAAGCACAGGTCAGTAAAGTCATCAGCGCGGTCAGTGCCAGCCAAAGCGTGATTCAACTGGCGATTGAAGCGAAAGCACAAGCTATTTTGGTGCATCATGGTTATTTTTGGAAGGGTGAAGATGCGGTACTGACTGGCATTAAGGCTGACCGAATTCGGCAGTTGATGCAGCATGGTATCTCACTGCTGGCTTACCACCTGCCACTCGATGCACATCCGACACTGGGCAATAACGCAGCACTGGCCGATTTACTCGGTTTTGAGATGACCGGCTCACTCCAGCCGAACCAAGCGCAACCGATTGGCAACGTTGGCACGTGTGCCAGCATGAGTGCTGCGCAACTGACGGCGCATTTGACCCAGCAACTGGGACGACCCGTCATGCATTTGGACGGTGGCGCTGAGCAGATTCAGCGGATTGGTTGGTGTACGGGTGCTGCGCAAGACCTGATCTATGCCGCGCATGCACAAGGCTGCGACGCCTATATTTCCGGTGAAGTCAGTGAGCGTACTTTTTATGAGGCGCAAGAACTCGGCATTCATTATTTTGCCTGTGGTCATCACGCCACTGAGCGTGGTGGGGTGCAGCGGCTGGGTCAAGCAATTGCCGAGCAGTTTACGATCTCTGTGCAATTTGTAGATACCGCCAATCCTGTCTAACTGCTAAACTCGACCGCGCACCACACCGATTGGCGCACGCGCTTATCGGCTGTTGGTTTGTGATTATCCACCCCTAGCGACTTGCAAGGAACGTTTATTATGTCAAGCATTACCCTACCTGATCTGCCATACGCCAAAGACGCACTCGCGCCACATATCAGCGCCGAAACTCTCGAGTTTCACCACGACAAGCATCACAATGCCTATGTGGTCAAACTGAACGAACTGATTGCTGGGACTGACTTGGCTGGCCAAGACCTCGAAGCCATCATCAAGGCCTCGGCCAATGACGCCAGCAAAGTCGGTATTTTTAACCAAGCGGCGCAGATCTGGAACCACACGTTCTACTGGAACTGCATGACCCCAAATGGTGGCGGCGCACCGACTGGCGCAGTGGCCGAAAAAATTACCGCAGCCTTTGGCAGCTACGAAAAATTTGCCGAAGAATTTACCAATGCCGCACTGACTCAGTTTGGTTCAGGTTGGGCATGGCTGGTGGCTGACGAAATCAACGGCAACGTCTCCATCATGAAAACCGCAAACGCCGACCTACCGATGGCACATGGTAAAGTCGCGCTGTTGACCTGTGACGTGTGGGAACACGCTTACTACATCGACTTCCGTAACCTGCGTCCAAAGTATGTCAAAACCTTCCTTGACAGCTTGGTCAATTGGGAGTATGTCAACGCTAAACTGGCAGGCCAGCCAGCGGGTGTTGAAAAATAAATCGCCATTGTGCTGATCGAACAGGCTGCCGATTGGCGGCCTGTTTTTTTTGTAGGCATATGTTTTAACAAGTAATACTCAAAGCAGTATGCAAGGAGTCAGACATGCGCGCACCGTACATTACCCGTCAAGGCTATCAGACGTTATCTGACGAACTGGATTTTTTACTACGGACAAAACGCCCCGCCTTGACCCGCGCCGTCAGTGAAGCCGCCGCACTGGGGGATCGCTCCGAAAACGCCGAATATATTTATGGCAAAAAACTGCTGCGTGAGACCGACCGACGCATTCGCTTCTTACAAAAACGCCTGCCCGAACTACAAGTGATTGATCGGCTACCGGATGACCCATCCCGTGTGTTCTTTGGCGCAATCGTTGAATTTGAGGATCAAGCAGGACAGTTACAGCGCATCCGCATCGTCGGCTCAGACGAGTTTGACCCGAGTCGGCACTGGATTAGCATCGAATCGCCGATGGCACGTGCCTTATTGGGCAAACGCGTCGATGACGAGGTGCGGGTACAACTGCCGCATGGACAAACCGGCAGTTATGTTATTGTTGACATTGATTATCAAAAATAACTAACCACAAGTTACCAAATACACTTTTAATCATTAAAATGTCTAAAAAATGTACTGTTTATCGGAAAAGATTAGCTTAACCAGACACAATTCGTAATAATCCAGCGCATCCCGACTGCTGGAATACGATTTGTTATCACTTGATCACATTCGCGCGACCGCGCAAGACTCGACGACTGCGCTACGCCATCGCTGCATGCTGGCCTTGCTTGCAGGTTTTATTTGTTATGCAATCCCTGTCCACAGCTCTGCTGTCAACAGTGCAAATGCTGAAGGCACACGCTTTGATCGGGTCATCACAAATCAAACATTAACGGTCGTCAGTGTTGCCGGAGACACCACGTTTTTTGGTCAAGATCAGTATTTGCACGGCTTTGGCTACGACTTAACCCGTGCTTACGCGGGCGACTTAAACGTCCAACTGAATTTCAAGCAAGTCCCTTCGGTCGCAGCGGCTCTTAAAGCAGTCGAGGACGGTCGAGCCGACTTTGCGATGACAACCGCGGCAGCCCCTCAATTACAGCAACGCCAACTGACCAGACTTGATCTCAGTTGTGGCGAACCTGCCATGCTGGCACGCTATGGTCTCAACACCCAACTCAATTGGGCATTTAAAACTGACGGTGACCCACTCATTTCGAGTGCCCACGGTTTTATTTGTCAGGAGCGGCAATTGGGCGTAACAAGGCGCTTAGCGGCGTTTTATGATCAAAATCTACTGCGTAATCAGATTGAACGTACCGCGTTTAACCAAGCCTTAGATACGCGACTGCCTCGTTATGTCTCATCGTTTCAATCACATGGCAAACAGCACCAAGTTGACTGGCACTTGTTGGCGGCGATGGGCTACCAAGAATCACATTTAAAAGCCGATGCGGTGTCACCGACCGGTGTGCGTGGCATTATGATGCTGACCCAAGCAACCGCTCGCGGCTTGGGTGTCAGCAACCGCGAAGACCCCGCGCAAAGTATTCAAGGTGGTGCCAAATACTTTGCTCAACTACAACAGCACTACGCTGCTGTACCTCACACAGATCGACTCTGGTTTGCGCTGGCAGCCTATAACATGGGGCCTGGTGCAGTGGATGGCATTCGACGACGAGTCAAACAATCTGGCCAAGACCCTGATCGCTGGGCAAATGTATTTCGTTATCTGTCCGAAAACTCGGCACGGCGCGGCCAATATCGCCAAGTGATCCACTATGTCACCAATATCCGCGCATATCTTGAGAGCATCAAGCAAGACCAGCGCATCTCACGGTTGTAATACTGCAACTTATTGTAGTTGTAGTAGTTGCGTGATTTGAACCACACAGCTCTCCAACAGCATGTCACTCACCCAAATCAGTGATGTTGGTCGGCTGTGCTTGCTTTTTAAGATCAAAATGGGCTAAATAAAATACGCTGACTCAACCGTCAACAGGGTCTAAACAGGCAGAGGGTTTATGCCTCATCTATAAATTTGGAGATTCAAATGCGTAGCTTATTCGATCACACGATCAAAGCGGGGATGATTGGTACGGCACTGCTCTTGGTCGCGGGCTGCACCCCAGAACAAATCAACATGACCACACAAACGATTGGCATGGTCACCAATCCGAATGGCGTCGCAACTGCACCTGCCAACAACGTGCCAGCACAAGCCACCGTCAACGGTAAATACTCTGGCCTCATCATGGTACTGAACTGCCCTGCCGATCAGAAAGCTTACGGCCAGTTTAATGACTGGGGTTACTGGAATGGTGGAAGTGGTACATGGTGCAATCAATCCGCTAAAGCGGGGCACTGGGTGTATGTCGCGCCAAACTGGTATGTCTGGCAAAACAAACGCGGTTAACAGATCAAATCGGGAAAAGCTCAAAGGCTTTTCCCGATCAAATACCATCAATTAAAACTGCACCTGCACCCCAAGACTTAAGTTACGCCCCATCATCGGTACGATATTGCTTAAAAATGAGGTATGGTTATAGGCGACTTCATCTAATAAGTTAGAGCCGCGCAAGAACACCTGATAAGCCTCTTGATTTGCCAACACACCGCGATAGCCAACGCTCAAATTCAGCATTTGATAAGCAGGTGTCACCTGTTCAAATGCTGCGGTGCGATTTTGCTGATTAACACGATACCACTCCAGCTCGCCTTGCCAGTTGTGCCATGTTTGTTTCATCCGACTGCCCCAACGGGTTGCTGGAATACGCGGTAGATCTTCACCACCACGCAACTTTCCCTCGACATGATCAGCAAAGATTGCTGCCGACAAATTTGCGGTCAATGCATAACTGAGCTCCGCCTCTGCCCCAACAAACTCAGCATCCGCTTGGGTGTACTGAATCAAGCGAAAGTTCTCATGACGATCCAGTGTATTGGCATAGATATAATCATCGACACGATTATAAAACACCTGTGCGTTAAAGGTCAGATCCGCATCGGTACGACGCAACCCCAACTCAGTATTCACAGAGGTCTCCGCTTTTAAATTAGGATTGCCTAACTCAAAGGTATTGGTGGCCAGATGCACGCCAGATGCATAAAGCTCTTGGGCATGCGGTAAACGCTGCGAACGCGACACACTGCCGACCAAGCTATAGGTCGGTGCAAAATCCCATAACGCAGCGGCAGACACTGAGGTACCACGCAAATCCGAAGCAGACTGTACGGTATCTGGCGTCACCTTCTGCCACTCTTGCCGCGCACCCACCTCAAAATGCCAATCCTGCCACTGATAATGCTCTAACAAAAACACACTCGTGGCACGGGTATCAGTGGTCGGCAGGTAAGCTTCCTCACCCACTGCCTTAAACTCAGACTGTTGGTGTTGCAAGCCCACCACACCGCGCCAACCCGCAATCGGCTGATGCTCAAGCTCCACGCGACTATCGTAACCACGATTGCTAAAGGTAGTTGCAACCTGACCATCTTCGATTTCTTGATGTTGATAATCGGTCAAACCAGCACGCAGTCGTATTTTTTCAACACCTGTCAACGGATCGCGTAACTCTCCACGCAGATCGACCCGCTCGCTGCGCAGCTTAATCACTGGGACGACATCAGCATGGTGACCGTGGTCATGATCGCCATCATGGTCATCATGTGACCCACAATGCAGGCTCAGACCATGCAAATGACAATCCTGATGCTCGTGGCTGTGTCCGGACAGGCCATAATCGTTGCTATTTTTGCTATAGGCAACACCCAAGTAACCGCGATCATCAATCCATGATAAACCAACACTGACCTGATCACCTGCGGTCGTCGTACCAGCAATCCGCTTCAATGGCTGCAGCGCATGTTCGTCATGATGCACCGCGTCGTGTTCATCATGGTCATGCTCATCATGGTCGTCATCACCGTGCTCATCGTGTTTGGTTGCGAATAATCCCTTCGGCGCACGATAATCTGTTGTTTTTCGGCTCACACCTTCGAGACGCAGCGCAATGTTTTCGGATAAAGCCGTGGTCAAACCAAATACAGCAGCACGCTCGGCCGCCGCGCTGTTAAATCGCAAACCAGCCTGCCCTTCGACACCTTGCTCCGGTAACGCCGTTGGGATTTTACGATCCAACACATTCACCACCCCACCAATCGCACCGCCGCCATACAGCAAGGTCGCAGGTCCACGCAAAATCTCCACCCGCTCGGCCAGCATTGGCTCAATCGGGATATTGTGATCTGGTGAAATCTCTGATGCATCGAGTACCGCCGCGCTATCAGATAGCACTTTTACCCGTGGAGCAGTCTGACCACGAATCACAGGGCGGGCGGAACCTGCGCCGAAGGTTTCCGCCCGCACCCCCAACTGACTCTCTAACGCCTCTGCCAACGTACTGCTATTTTGTTGGAATAAACGCTCAGGCTCAATAATGTTGCTGGGGTTGATTAAATCATCTGCACTGCGATTGAGTGGATGTGCTGAGACTTGAATCGTCGGTAGCGTTTGCGCAGGTGAGCTGACCGATTCAGCGGCTTGTGCGCCCATGCAACTGATGGCAGACATCGCCACCACCAGTGACAGCGGCTTAACAGACAGTGGGCGGAAAGTGTTTTGATTGGACAATGATTTAGGCATAAACATCACACGCTCGGTTTAAAATGTTGTCAGGCTGGGTCTTGCCAGTGCGGTCTCAAGGTTGACGATCACTAACTAAACAACAGCAGATCGTTACGTTATACTATAACACTAAAGGCCGCAATGCGCATGATCGCCCGCTAAACAGCAGCAATGATGGTGCGAATTTGGCTAAACTACCCCTTTCCCTTTAGCCAACAGGTAACGATGTGGAAATCCTCTATCTGCTTGTGCCACTCAGCATGATTTTTTTGCTCGGTTCGATTTGGGCGATTCGCTATGCAGTGCGCTCACACCAGTTTGATGACCTCGACAATGCCGCACAGCGGATTATTCTGGATGACCGCGAGGCGCAACGGCAGGCCGCGCAACGGCAGGCTGAGGCTGCACACCATCAGGCCACTGCCAGCCATACCACACCCACTCGCACAGATGACACCGTACGATGACCCCTGAACTGTTGATTTTGGCAGCACTGACTGCTGGTTTTTTTGGCTCACCGCACTGTCTGGGCATGTGCGGTGGGATTGTCACCGCGTTTGGACTCTCCATACGCGATCAATCGGCCGCTCAGCGTAGTCTGTTAATCGCCGGTTATCACACGGGCCGTTTGCTCAGCTATGCAAGCCTAGGTCTACTGGCGGGCTGGATCGGTACAACAGCACTCAGCCCGTTGGCGGACACCTTTTGGCCGCGTGGCTTACTGGCGGCAGTCCTAATCCTGCTGGGGCTGTCGATGCTGGGTTTGCCGTTACTCAATCGGCTCGAGCTCCTCGGACAACGGCTCTGGCAAGCACTTAGCCCCGTACGGCAGCGCATGTTTCCACTCAACACGTTAGCACGCGCACTCGGAGCAGGCTTGCTGTGGGGATTGTTGCCGTGTGGTTTGGTCTATGGTGCGTTGCTGCTGGCGGTGAGTAGTACAAGTGTTAGCATAGGTGGCTTGATGATGCTGGCATTCGGTTTGGGTACGTTGCCGATGCTGTTGCTGGCGGGTCAGATCAGCCAGTGGCTACAAACTCGCATTAAACGCTGGCGACTGCGGCAGATTAATGGTGCGCTGCTGATTATTGCTGGTCTATGGACGTTTTCACCGTTGCTCATGCACGGCACACACGGATCACATGACCAAATGGATCACAGCCAAATGGATCACAGCCAAATGGATCACAGCCAAATGGGATTTGGCGTACAACCTGAATCCTAGTTTGTATCAAATCTGCAAACAAACCTGATTCAAACGTGACTCAGTTGGCATTTCACGCTATAGTCGGTGTTGTCCAGCTTCAGCCTATTTTATGTCTGAATTGCTTTTGGTACAGGCCGTCCCAGCTTGTACCGATCTGCGCAGCCTTACCGCTGCGCTTTTTTTTGCCGGTCAGTTGCGTTGCAGGGGCAGTTGCGCAGAGTGCTACTCGCTATGGCATACTGCAAGATCTCTGCTGAGCTTGAGTATTCTTATCGTGATCGGTCAAAAACTATGGTTGCTGGCATTGACCAGCATGGTCTTGGTCGGCTGTAGTCGTGCGCCGTCATCCAGCGACATCGAAGCGGCTTATCGCGCTGAAGTCGAACCCGTCAATGCAATGAGCCGGCAGATCAGTGGCGAGGCGTTAATCATTCAGGTCAACGCGGTCGAAAAAAAATCTTGTGAAAAAACTGCGACAGAACACTATCTGTGCCAAGTCGAGATCGACTCGACCCTGCCGTTTGTCGGCCAGCGCAAAACCGCCACTGAGCTGACCCTGACCAAGCAAGAGGGTCAGTGGAAAATCATCCGTAGCGAACGCTAATTCTTGATGTCGTGAGTTTATGCTGAATCTATTACAGTTTTTAGCTCGTTTGCCGCTACCGCTGTTACGCGCTTTCGCGTTGGCTGTCGCATGGTTAGTGAACCTGATGCCACACAGCGGCATGCGTTGGGTGGTACGGGTCAATCTACTGCTGAGCATGCCCAAATTCAGCGAAACTGAACGACTGGCATTAGAACGCGCCAGTGTGCGTAGTCAATGCCTGACCGCAGTCGAATCAATCAAATGCTGGGGCATGCCGCCAAGTTATAGTATCAGTCAGATCAAAGACATACATGGACTATCACAACTTCAGCAAGCGTTGGCCAATCCTAAAGGGATGATCGCGGTCGTACCACATCTGGGTACGTGGGAAATGATGAATGCGTGGCTAAATCAGTTTGGCGCACCGGTCATCATGTACAAACCGGCCGATCAGCCACAACTGAATCAATTTATGCTGGAGGCACGGCAACGCTTAAATGCGACACTCGTGCCCACCGATGAGCGTGGTGTGCGGGCGATTTTTAAGACCTTGAAACAAGGCGGCTTTACGATTTTACTGCCGGATCATGTGCCAGAAACCAGCGGCGGCGTGATAGCGGATTTTTTTGGGGTGGACTGTCTGACCTCGACCTTGGTCAGTAAACTAGCGCAAAAAACTGGCTGTACAGTGATCGGTTTATCCTGCTTACGCCGTGATGATCTGGCGGGTTTTGATGTATATTGCGATCTATTCGACCCACAGGTGGCTGATCGAGATCTCTCAGTGGCCGTTGCTGTATTGAATCACCACATGCAGCAGATGATTGTACGTGCGCCAGAACAGTACCTGTGGAGCTATCGACGCTTTAAAGTGGCCACTGGCCTAGAGGGGCTGTATCGTTGGGATGAGGCCAAAATTCGGCAGGTTGCACATGATCGAATCTTGGATTAATCCTCTGATCAAGTGCGGTAAATCAGGTGCATAGGATACAGCTTACACCGTTTGGTTTGCCCAGTTTAGCTCGCTCACTCAAACCTGCCGATGTGCCAGCACCTCTTTGACCCACACCGCCGCTTGTACCGAATCGGCATCGGGCTGTTGCTCAGGATTGCTAAACAGCGGCTCAATATGCTTGGCGATCACCTTACCCAGCTCAACGCCCCACTGATCAAACGAGTTAATCCCCAAAATCCGCCCTTGCACATAGACTTTATGCTCATAGAGTGCGATCAACATACCGAGATAATACGGGCTAAGCTCAGGCAATAAAATCAATGACGACGGCTGCCCACCTTGACACTGCCGATAGGGATCAGTGTTGTCGGGATTGCCCGCGTCTAGCGCGAGCATTTGGGCAAAACAGTTGGCTAATAAATTATCGGCATGGCCTTTAAACTGCTCATCCACCCGCGCAATCGCAATAAAATCCGAAGCGACTTTCCAAGTACCTTGATGCAGCAACTGAAAATACGAGTGCTGTACGTCGGAGCCGACTCCACCAAATAACACCGGCGCAGTCTTACCTTGTAATGGCTGACCAGCCACATCGGTATTTTTACCGTTCGACTCCATCTCAAGCTGTTGTAAATAACTGGCAAAACTCCGCAACCGATAGCTATACGCCACCACCGACAACGCCACGGAATCGCGCTGTTGCACGTTATACAACCCAGCAACTGCCATCCACACCGGCATATTCTCGGCCAATGGTGCATGAATAAAGTGCTGATCCATCGCCCGAGCACCAGCCAGCAACTGCTCAAATGCATCAAAACCGACCGCCAAGGCAATCGGCAAACCAATCGACGACCACAGCGAAAACCGACCACCGACCCAATCCCATAGTGGGAAAATATGTTCAGGCGGAATCCCCATCGCGGCGGCAGCCTCTGGTTTAGCGGTCAGCGCAATCAGATGATGCTGACGGGCAGTTGCCCGATCAATCTGCAACCCATCGGCCAGCCACTGTAGACCGGATGCTGCATTACACAACGTTTCTAAGGTGCCGAGTGACTTACTCGCCATCATAAACAGCGTTTCGGCTGGATCAAGTTGAGCGAGTACGTCTTCTAGCTCGGCACTATCGACACCCGTCACAATATGTACCCGCACTGCAGTTTTTGCCAGTGGCGCCAGCGCTTCTAACACCACACGCGGCCCCAAGCCAGAACCACCCACTCCCAGATGCACTACCTGCCGGATCGGTCGGCCCGTCGCACCCAACACCTGACCTGCTTGCATCTGCGCACAAAACTGTCGCATCTGCGCCCGCACCGACAACACCTGTGGCATCACCTCAACACCAGCAAGTTGATAGTGATCGTCGGCCTGCCCGCGCAAGGCCAAATGCAACACTGCCCGCTGCTCAGAGGCATTGATCAACTGGCCGGTTTGCAAGTCAGCAATCCATTGCGGCAACTGCTGCAACGCATACTGCGGCGCCAAGCTAGCCATGCTCGGCAAACGCTGATGGGTCAAATCCAGTAAAAACCCCTGCAAGCGCAGCATCTGACTGCCCGCTGCTGACGCGGTGATGGGTTGTGGCTCAGATGACATCAAAAATCCTCTTCACAATACGAAAAAAAAGCCCAAGTCCGTTGGGCTTTCTGCCTGCCGATCAACAGGACTCGGCATACTGGTTTATATGGATCAGTCGTTGCTTTCGGTGAGACCTTGCTTGAGACCAAAATGAATATTCGCCTCTAAGAAACCTTTTTTATTACCACAATCGAAGCGTTTACCCTGAAACGGATGACCAACAAAACCCTCACTCGGCAAGCATTTGGCAATCGCATCGGTGAGTTGGATTTCGCCGCCTGCACCCGCCTCTTGGGTTTTCAGTGCTTCTAACACATCAGGGGTCAAGATATAACGTCCGACCACACTCCAGTTGGACGGGGCGTTTTCGGCTTTCGGCTTTTCGACAATCTCGGTGATCTGCATCGGAAACTGTCGGGCATCGAGTGGCCGAATCACCCCATATTGATGCACTTGCGACATTGGGACTTTTTCGACCGCTAAGACTGCTTTGCCGGTATCTTGATGCACTTCCAGCATCTGCGACAATGCACCACCGACGTTATAACCATCAATCAAGTCATCCGGCAGCAGCACCGCAAACGGCTCATCCTCACCGATTAAGTCAGCCGCACACAACACCGCATGGCCTAGGCCGAGTGGCTTGGCCTGCCGCACAAAAAAGCATTTCACATGAGGTGGAATGATATTGCGCACAATTTCTAATGCTTCAAGTTTATTCTTAGCTTCTAGCTCGGCTTCTAGCTCTGGATTGGCATCAAAATAATCGACGATGGCTTGCTTGCTGCGACCGACCACAAAAATCAGCACCTCACAACCGGCTTCAATCGCTTCTTCGACCGCATAGTGAATGATCGGCCGATCGACAATGGTCAGCATTTCTTTGGGAATGGATTTGGTTGCAGGTAAAAAACGTGTACCCAAACCTGCCACAGGGAAAATAGCTTTTTTTAGCGGTTTCAAATCAATCACTCCTCGGTATCGCGTCAGCTAGCCAGTATGCTAGAACAATCCAGCTAGCTTAACCGGCAGCATGCCGCCTGTCACGTCATGCCGTAGGTCTTGTCGGTTTAAACTGCGCCCGTAATGAGCCTTTGAATCTCAGCGGTGCGCTGCTGCATCCGTTGCAATGCGCCCTCGCCGCGCGCTTCGACATTAAGACGTAGCAGCGGCTCGGTGTTGGAGGCACGAATACTTAAACGCCAATCCCCAAAATCCAGCGCGATCCCATCGGTCTGATCAACCGCAGGTGATAACACCGCAAAATGCTCGACCACTGCTGCAATCGAAGCCTGACTGTCCGCCACTTTAAAGTTAATCTCGCCACTGCATGGATACAGCGCAATTCGCTCATCAACCAAGGCGGCCAGCGGTTTGCCAGTTTTAGACAGCAGATCCACAACGAGTAGCCACGGAATCATGCCGCTATCGCAATAGGCAAAATCACGGAAGTAATGATGCGCACTCATCTCACCACCATAAACGGCATTTTCGAGACGCATCCGTTCTTTAATAAAGGCATGGCCGGTTTTACATTGAATCGCCTGCCCACCAGCTTGTTCAACAATATCAATGGTGTTCCACACCAGACGCGGGTCATGAATAATTTTTTCACCACTAGATTGGTTTGCCGCCGCTTTGACCAAAAATGCTTGTGCCAACAACCCGACGATATAATACCCTTCGATAAATTCGCCACGCGCATCAAACAAGAAGCAGCGATCAAAGTCGCCATCCCATGCAATGCCCATATCTGCGCCATGCGCCAACACCGCATCACGCGTCGCGGCACGGTTCTCGGTCAGAATGGGGTTGGGAATGCCATTTGGAAACGTGCCATCCGGTTGATGGTGAACTTTAATAAACTCAATCGGTATTGATAAAGCAGCAAAGCGTTGTTCAAGTGCATCAATCACATGGCCGGCTGCACCGTTACCCGCATTCACCACCAGTTTCAGCGGGCGCACGCTGCTCAGGTCGAGATAGCCGAGCAAATGCTCAACATAATCCGGCACGATGTTATGCTGACTAAGTTGGCCTTTTTTTGCCACGTCAACAAATACACCAGATTCTGCCAAGGCCTGAATCTCGTTTAAACCACTATCACTGCTGATCGGTAGTGCATTTTTGCCGACTAATTTCATACCGTTATAATCAATCGGGTTATGACTAGCGGTAACTTCAATGCCACCATCGACGTCGAGATGAAATGCGGCAAAATACACTTCTTCTGTCCCAGTCATGCCCAGATCAATCACATCGACACCCGCATCCATCAGGCCTTGTGCAGTGGCTTGCTTGAGGGATTCGCTGGTCAAACGAATATCTGCACCAATCGCCACACGACGCGGTTGAAGCAACTGACCATAAGCGCGGCCAATCCGGTAAGCAATGTCGTCGTTCAGTTGGTCGCCAAGCCGTCCGCGAATGTCATAAGCTTTAAAACAGGTCAGTTGCATGGTGATGTCGATTCCATCCAATCATTTAAAGTAGGATTATAGCCGATTTTAACGAACCCTTAACAGCATCACCAAACTGCACAATCTCGACAAAATCAAACGCGCATCTACCATAATTCAACGGTATAGCCGCTTGGTAATCGCTAAAATCAGGCTGGGCAATGTGACAGTCGTATAAATGCTGAGCTTGCCCTTACTTCCCTCTCGATTGTGTAGGTATTTCATGATGGCATTTGTTGACATGGTTCAGGTTGGGACAACCGATCACCGGATGTGGGCGCGTGCCACACGTCTCATCACTGGCGTGCTGGCTAGCCTGAGCATGTCGGCAACAGCATCGGCACTTGAGCCGTATACCGCACAATACGGCTTTAATATCGATAATCGCTGGAATGGTGAGTCGAGTCGAGTGCTGCGTAAAGAGGGCGATGATTGGGTGTATACGTTTACCGCACGTGTTCCAGTGCTGGCCAACGCCACTGAAACCACGCGATTTCGCCTAGACGATCAGCGCAATGTGATTTCACAGCACCATAACATGCGTTATAAAATCCTAGTCAGAAACAAAAATCTGGCGATGAATTTTGATCAAGCCAGCCGTAAAATTCATGTCGATGTCGGTGGCAAGAAAACCACGCTGGATTTTAAAGCAGGTACGTTGGACGAGCTCAATTTAGAGTTCCAAGTGCGTGAAGACATGAAAAAAGGCGGACTACAAGCGCAGTATCTGGTGGCTGACGAAAAGAGCGTTGAAACCGTCCGCTTTGTGCGTGAAGGCCGTGAACAAATCACCGTACCAGCGGGTCGCTACGACACAGTGCGGGTACGGCGAGTACATAACAACCCGAAGCGTACCACCACGTTTTGGCTGGCACCGAACTTAGACTACTTACCAGTTCGAGTCATGCAAAACGATGACGGCACGGTCTACGACTTCACACTGAGCCGCTTCACTGCTAACTAATCAGACCGTTACGACTGCTGTAATTTAGGTAATCGCTCGACCACCCACATTAACCAAAATAACGTGTGGGTGATCAGCACCACCTCAATGCCGTACATGACGGCTGCCATGCCGCCGCGCAGTGCAGCCAAAATCGAAAAACCAAAGTAAATCAACCAGACCATCCCTATTAGCATCAGCATATTGCCATTTTTGGCTGGCCACACCCACACCAACATCAGCAGTAATGGGGCAACTGCAATCCCTGCCAAGCCCCACGCATCTGCAACGCCAATCCACTGACTTTGCCACAGTGGAATCGCAAAGCCCAGCCAGATCATCCACGCCAAATAACTATAACGCAGACCTCGTTGTTGCTGTCCCAAACTCAAGTGCGTTCCAATCATGCCCACTCCACTATTGACCTAAAAAGTTGTGACCGCTGCTTGGCCAGCCTGTAGCTGTCGTACCAACTGCCCCAAGCGTTTGCCTTGCGCCACACAAAGTTTCTTTTCATCTGCACTCATCGGCTGATCATGGGCTGCCCCACTGATCTGCCCTGCACCATACGGTGTGCCACCACGCTGCGTACTGGATAAGGCTGCCTCCGCATACGGAATCCCTAGCAACAACATGCCATGATGCAGCAGCGGAATCATCATGGTTAATAAGGTGGCTTCATGCCCACCGTGCATCGTACCCGTCGAGGTAAAGACACCGGCAGGTTTACCTTGTAACGCACCGGATAGCCACAACGTCGCCGTCTGATCCCAAAAATACTTGATTGGTGCAGCCATATTGCCGAATCGTGTTGGACTACCCATCAATAATCCCGAACATTCAGCCAGATCCTCCATGCTGCAATACAACTCACCGCTGGCCGGAATAGCTGGCTCAATTTGCGTGGTGACGCTGGCAACGTCAGGCACAGTCCGAATTTTAGCGGTGATTCCGGCCTGCTCCACCCCTTGCGCAATTTGCCGCGCCATCTCTCGCGTTGTGCCATATTTGCTGTAATACAGCACCAGTACATAAGGTTCATGATGCGCCTGCATGACTAAAAACTCCAAAAAAACCGCAAAACCGCCACGATATCATGGTACGAATTGGTGTTAGTGTACTGCCAAGTGAAGATGATTCGTATGATTTATCGGTGTTTAAGCCACTGACTTGGTGATTTTGGGGGAGCAAACCATGCCAATACGACCGCAACAATTTGCGTTTAGAGATGCCACTTGGTTTAAATTTATTGTGTTTGTGATCAAACGTTTTGAACAGGATCAATGCCGTGACAAGGCTGCCTCTTTGACCTATACCACTATGCTGTCGATTGTGCCGTTATTGACCGTGTTTTTGGTAATTTTATCGTCAGTCCCCGCGCTTGAGGGCGCACGCGCACAGCTACAGGAATTGGTCTATAGCAATTTACTGCCCACGTCGAGCAGTCAGGTCGCAGGTTACCTGCAAGATTTTGCCGAGAAATCAACTAACCTCACTGCGATTGGGGTGATTTTTTTGTTTGTCACAAGTGTGATGCTATTACTCACCATTGAACAAACCTTTAACCATGTGTGGCGCGTGGATAATCATCGCGGCACGGCAACAGGCGTGATGCGTTATTGGACAATGCTCACACTCGGCCCGATTTTGCTTGCCACTACATTTGGCTTATCCTCGGCAATTACTTCGATTAATTTTTTGAATCAAAACGTCGCAGGCTATAGCATCGACTGGAGTATCTGGCTGAAAATCATCTCTGTCCTGATGACCTTTGCCGCATTTATCTTTTTATATTGGTTTATCCCCAACTGTAAGGTTGGATTCAAACATGCAGCGATTGCCGGCGTAAGCATCGGCGTTTTGTTTGAAATCCTTAAAAATGGCTTTGGTTATACGATTGGTAATTTTACCAGCTACGATCAGATTTATGGTGCATTTGCCGCACTACCGGTATTCCTGTTGTGGATTTATTTGTCATGGAATCTGATTTTGTTGGGTGTCGAAATCAGCTATGCCAGTAGTGCCTTTGAAACCGCCGAACAGCACCCACGTCATCCCGTTCTGGCATTATTGAGCATCTTAAAGCTGTTATACGACCGACAAAAAGTCGGTGCTGAGGTACTTGATGCAGAGGTGATGCAACTGATTGGCCGTGATCAAAGTAACCAGTGGGCAGAATTTGCCGAAGTTTTGCATGTCAATGATCTGATCATACGCACAGAAAACAACGGTATGGTGCTGGCACGCAATCTCGATCAGATTGATTTTTGGACATTTTACCAAACACTCCCCTATCCGCTGCCGCGCCGTGAAGATATGGGTAAAATCACCGCAGAGGATCGCTGGATTCAGGTGATTGGCCCTGCGTTGGTACAGTCTGATGACTACCTGAGTGCCAAGCTGTCTATTCCTTTATCAAAAGTACTTGATGTCAATTAAGCACATTCGTTGCCTGATCTGGTCTGAATCAGGATCAGGCAACGTGATTAACTGCTCAATCTGTGCAAAACCGTCCACGAAAAGCGGCGGTTTTTTGTATAATCAGCGCACTTTAACGCCATCGCACAACGAGAGCCGGTTATGACCACGATCATCAAGCAAGATGACTTGATCACCTCGATCAAGGATGCCCTACAGTTCATCTCTTATTATCACCCGTTGGACTTTATCCAAGCGGTCAATCGTGCTTATGAAGCCGAGCAAAATCCCGCCGCTAAGGATGCGATGGCGCAGATCCTGATTAACTCGCGCATGTGTGCCGAAGGCCATCGCCCCATCTGCCAAGACACCGGCATCGTCAACGTGTTTATGAATGTCGGCATGGATGTCAAATTTGACTTGACCATGAGCCTTGATGACGCGATCAACGAAGGCGTGCGTCAAGGCTACCTCGAAAACACCAACGTCCTACGCGCGTCGATTCTGCGCGATCCGGCGTTTGGCCGTAAAAACACCGGCGACAACACCCCAGCAGTGATCCACTATAAGCTGGTGCCGGGCAACAGCGTCGATGTGACCGTTGCAGCCAAAGGCGGCGGTTCCGAAAACAAATCCAAACTGGCCATGCTGAACCCGTCTGACTCGATTGTTGATTGGGTATTGAAAACTGTACCCACGATGGGTGCGGGCTGGTGTCCGCCGGGGATGCTCGGGATTGGCATTGGTGGTACAGCCGAAAAAGCCATGCTACTGGCCAAAGAAGCCCTAATGGAAGACATCGACATGCACGAGTTGCTCAAGCGTGGGCCAAATAGCCAGATTGAGGAACTGCGCATCGAGATCTATGAAAAAGTCAACGCGCTGGGTATCGGTGCACAAGGCTTGGGCGGTCTGACCACCGTGGTCGATATTAAAATCAAAGACTATCCGTGCCACGCTGCCGGTAAGCCGGTCGGTATGATTCCCAACTGCGCGGCAACCCGTCACGCGCATTTTCACCTCGATGGCTCAGGCCCTGCGCATTTGCAAGCGCCGAAGTTATCGGACTGGCCAGAAGTCACATGGTCAACCAGCAAAGCCAAACGGGTCAACCTCGACACGCTCACGCAAGCCGAAATGGACGCATGGCAACCAGGCGATACCTTATTGTTGTCGGGTACGATGTACACCGGACGCGACGCCGCACACAAGCGCATGGTCGATATGATTGAACGCGGTGAAGAACTGCCGGTCGATCTACGCGGCAAAATGATCTACTACGTCGGGCCTGTTGACCCTGTGCGTGATGAAGTGGTTGGCCCCGCAGGCCCAACCACCGCGACCCGCATGGACAAGTTCACTGACAAAGTGCTCGAACACACCGGTTTGTTTGGCATGATCGGCAAGGCCGAGCGCGGCCCTGTCGCGATTGAATCGATCAAAAAACACCACGCCACCTATCTGATGGCGGTCGGTGGTGCAGCTTACCTAGTATCTAAAGCGATTCGGGAAGCTGAAGTAGTCGGTTTTGCCGATCTGGGCATGGAAGCGATCTATAAATTTGTGGTCGAAGACATGCCGGTGTCGGTGGCAGTCGATGTCAACGGCACGTCGGTACACGCCACCGCACCGCAGATCTGGCAAGCCAAAATCGGTAAAATCCCAGTGATTGATGCTAGTAAATAATTGATCCACCCTTAAAAAAGGGACGCTTGGCCGTCCCTTTTTTTGTAAGGTTTAAATATGCCGACCTCATCGCTGCACGTGTCTGAATCTTTGCCCCATTCGCGCGACCCTCAACGCGATCATGCACTTGACCTGATCAAATGGCTAGCTTTGATCACCATGTTGATCGACCATTTACGCTTGGTCTGGCCGCAACTGTCTGATCTGTTTGTGATCGGACGCTGGGCGTTTCCGCTGTTTTGTCTTGCGATTGCGGCGAATGTGTTTCGTGCGGCTGGCCAACCGCTATGGCGAGTCGGTAACGCACGTTACTTGGGTTACTTGCTGTTGTTTGCGTTGATTTCTGAATATCCCTATCACTTATTATCAACCGAATCGACCACCTTTAACATCATGCCGACGCTGGCGATTGGGCTGTTGCTGTGTTGGTGTGTGCTGTATCCCAGCGTCAGTCGTCTGGTGATCGGCGCGGCACTAGTGGGCGTATCGTACCAGATGACCGCCCAACTGATGTACGGCTGGCTGGGCGTGTTGCTGCCTGCTGCGTGCTTACTGGCACTTCGCTACGGCTATTGGGTGTGGGGATTGCCTGCGCTAAT
>OGCL01000269.1_pt1 | contig 59164 bp, 43 predicted proteins | sample 1570041 | NCBI WGS metagenome assembly OGCL01 (sample SAMN06266162, study PRJEB24511) | hot springs metagenome | isolation source: Hot spring water | place: South Africa: Limpopo | collected 2015-06-22
GGCGGCTGCATCGGCGGCGCGGTGGACATGGTGACAACGGCCTGCGTGCGCTATGCCACGGCCGACGCGTTCTTCTGCATCCAGGAGATCAACATCGGCATGGTGGCAGACGTGGGCACGCTGCAGCGCCTGCCCAAGCTCATCCCGCTGGGTGTGGTCAAGGAACTCGCCTACACCGGCCGCCGCCTGAGCGCGCAAAGGGCCCAGGGCTACGGCCTGGTCAACGAAGTCTTCGACACGCCAGAGGCCATGGTGGCCGCCGCGCTGCAGTGCGCGCAAGAGATTGCCAGCAAGCCCCCCGTCGCCATCTGGGGCACCAAGCAGGCCGTGAATTACGCGCGCGACCACAGCGTGGAAGACAGCCTGCGCCAGATGGGCTGGCTGCAAGGCGCCATCTGGAGCAACCGACATGTGATGGAGTCCGTCACGGCGATGAAGCAAAAGCGGGCGGGTGAGTTCCCGGCGCTTACGCCGCTGATCCGCTTCAGCGAACAGGTTTGAGGGACGGAGCTGGCGGACGAGGCTGGCGGACGGCTCCGCCCCCCAGCCGCAGATCGCTGGACCGCCCTTGAGGCCTGCGACGCAGGCCTCAAGGGCCGGAGCCGGGCCAGGCTCTGAGGGCAAACACCTCGTGTACTACTAAATTCATAGCTACCCGCGCTTACCCATCGCGCGCTGGCAGCTATTTTTGCGCCAACTCTGGACCCAAAGGGCTATCATGTGGAAACCCGGGGCGGCCCACGCCCCGCAGCAAGGACGCCACCATGACCGTGCCCAGCATGCCCCCCTCTGTGAGCCTGCCCACCCATGACGACGTGGCCGCTGCCGCCCGGCGGCTGGCAGGCGTGGCGCACCACACACCGGTGATGCGGTGCAACACCATCGACGAGCGGCTGGGCGCCAAGCTGTTCTTCAAGTGCGAGAACCTGCAGCGCACGGGTGCGTTCAAGTTCCGGGGTGCCTACAACGCGCTGGCCCAGTTCAGCGACGCGCAGCGCGAACATGGCGTGCTCACCTTCTCGGCCGGCAACCATGCGCAGGCCATTGCACTGTCGGCCCGGTTGCTCGATATGCCTGCCCTGGTGGTGATGCCCGAGGACGCCGCCGCCTCCAAGATGGCCGCCACGCGCGAATACGGCGCCCAGGTGGTCACCTACAACCGCTATACCGAAGACCGCGAGGCCATCAGCCGCCAGCTGGCGCGCGAGCGTGGCATGACGCTGATCCCGCCGTTCGACCACCCCCATGTGATTGCGGGCCAGGGCACGGCCGCCCTGGAACTGCTGCAGGAGGTGCCCGACCTGGACTACCTGTTTGTCAGCCTGGGCGGCGGCGGCCTGCTCTCGGGCAGCCTGCTGGCCGCGCAGGCGCTGGCGCCCCGGTGCAAGGTGATCGGCGTCGAGCCCGAGACGGCCAACGACGCCCAGCAATCGCTGCGCGCGGGCCACATCGTGCGCATTCCCAACCCGCACACCATCGCCGACGGCGCGCAGGCACCGAGCCTGGGCGAACTTACCTACCCCATCATCCGCGAGCATGTTGAAGACATCGTCACCGTGAGCGACCAGCAGCTCATCGAAGCCCTGCGCTTTTTTGCAGCGCGCATGAAAGTGGTCGTTGAACCCACGGGCGCTCTGGCGTTTGCTGGCGCGCAGGCCTTTTCGGGCGAAGACGATGGCGCCAAGCTGCTGCACGGCGAGCGCGTGGGCGTGATCGTGAGCGGGGGCAACGTCGATCTGCCGCGCTACTCGCGGTTTCTGGCAGACTGATGCCCGTTTCGAAAAAAAGCAATTTCCTACTTCCTGCCATGAGCAACGTCACCGTCATCACCCACCCCCTCGTCCAGCACAAGCTCACGCTGATGCGCAAAAAGGACGCGAGCACCAACAGCTTCCGCCGCCTGCTGGGCGAACTCTCCACGCTGATGGCCTACGAAGTCACGCGCGACATGCCGCTGCAGGACATCGAGATCGAAACCCCGCTGGAAACCATGACCGGCAAGGTCATCGACGGCAAGAAGCTGGTGCTGGTCTCCATCCTGCGCGCGGGCAACGGCTTTCTGGACGGCATGCTCAACGTGGTGCCCGGCGCCCGCGTGGGCCACATCGGCCTGTACCGCGACCCGGCCACGCTGCAGCCGGTGGAGTACTACTTCAAGATGCCGTCCGAGATGGACGAGCGCGACATCATCGTGGTGGACCCGATGCTGGCCACCGGCAACTCGGCCGCAGCCTGTGTGGACCGCCTGAAAAAGCTCAACCCCCGCTCCATCAAGTTCGTCTGCCTGCTGGCCGCCCCCGAAGGCGTGGCCACGCTGCAGAAGGCCCACCCCGATGTGCCCATCTTCACCGCCGCCATCGACCGCGAGCTGAACGACCACGGCTACATTCTGCCGGGCCTGGGTGATGCGGGCGACCGCATTTTTGGCACCAAATAAGAGCACAGCGCGCCGGGGCGTGCACCAGCCACCGCAGGGCCATGGAGCCCGGCAGTGGCTTTTTTCATGGTGGCTTGTCCGCGTCCGCAAATTTTTACCACCTGGTGGCTTTCCTCTGGCAGACTTGCCAGCGGTTTGCCGCAGTCCGGGGGGCCTACTGGCGCGCTCCTTGCTTGACAAAGGCACCTCCAACCCTTTGTTCGTTTGTCTGAAGGAACCCCACCATGACCACTCGCCGCCTTTTCACCGGACGCCTGTTCTGCACCTCCCTGGCCCTCTCGGCTGCCATGGCGATGGCGCCCTCACTGGCCACAGCGCAGTCCAAGCTCAAGGTCGCGGCGATCTACACGGTGCCCTTCGAGCAGCAATGGGTCAGCCGCATCCACAAGGCGCTCAAGGCCGCTGAAGCACGGGGCGAGATCGAATACAAGGCCAGCGAAAACGTGAGCAACGCCGACTACGAGCGCGTGATGCGCGAGTACGCCACCGGCGGCAACCAGCTCATCGTGGGCGAGGCCTTTGCGGTGGAAGCCGCCGCCCGCAAGGTGGCCAAGGACTTCCCCAAGACCTCCTTCCTGCTCGGCTCCTCGGGCAAGCCGCAGGCGCCCAACTTCAGCGTGTTCGACAACTACATCCAGGAGCCCGCGTACCTGAGCGGCATGATCGCTGGAGGCATGACCAAGACCAACAAGATCGGCATGGTGGGCGGCTTCCCCATCCCCGAGGTCAACCGCCTGATGCACGCCTTCATGGCGGGAGCCAAAGAGACCAACCCCAAGGTCGAGTTCACCATCACCTTCATCAACAGCTGGTTTGACCCACCCAAGGCCAAGGAAGCCACCTTCGCGATGATCGACAAGGGCGCCGACGTGCTCTATGCCGAGCGCTTTGGCGTGAGTGACGCGGCCAAGGAAAAGGGCAAGCTCGCCATCGGCAACGTGATCAACACCCAGGACAAGTACCCCGACACGGTGGTGGCATCGGCCATCTGGCACATGGAACCCAGCATCGACCGTGCGCTCAAGCTGGTCAAAGAGGGCAAGTTCACTGCAGAGGACTACGGCCCGTATTCGATGATGAAGCACAAGGGCTCTGAACTCGCGCCCCTGGGCACGTTTGAGAAGAAGGTGCCCGCCGACATCGTCGCCAAGGTCAAGGCGAAAGAGGCCGACATCCTGGCGGGCAAGTTCACCGTCAAAGTGGACGACAACCAGCCCAAATCGACGGCCAAGTAAGCACTGAATGTGGCGGGAGCCCCCCTGCCCGCCCCCGCTCCAGTCTGTGCACAGGCCACCCCGGCAAAGCGGTGGCCTGTTTGTTTTTTCGCGTTGACTGCGCGCACCGCTGTTTTTTTGACGAGGCACCACACCCATGCAATCCCTCCCCGCCGCCAAGCCTTCCCTGATCTCCCGGTGCACACGCCTGCTGGGCACCCTCACCCTTGCCACCGTGGTCGCAGGCTGTGCCGCCACCGCGCCCGGCAAGACGGCGGTGCGGCTGGACGACACGCCCCGCATCGCCGTCATTTCCGCCTTTGCGCCGGAGCTGACCGTGCTGCTGCCCCAGGTGCAGCAGCCCACCAAGCACAGCATCAACGGCGTGGAGTTCACCACCGGCACGCTGGAGGGCAAGCCTGTGGTGGTGTTTCTCTCCGGCATCAGCATGACCAACGCGGCCATGAACACGCAGCTGGTGCTGGACCGCTTCAACGTGAGCCATGTGGTCTTCAGCGGCATTGCAGGCGGCGTGAACCCCAGCCTGCACATCGGCGACGTCACGGTGCCCGCACAGTGGGGCCAGTACATGGAATGGCTGATGGCGCGCGAAGACAAGCCCGGCCAGTACAGCGCCCCCGCCTGGATGAAAAGCGAGCTGACGATGCCCGCCTTCGGCATGATGCACCCACGCCCAGTGGAGGTTCGCACGGCCGCCAACCCCCAGATCATCAAGAAGTTTTGGTTCGAGGCCGACCCCAAAATGCTCGCCACCGCGCGCAGCCTGCAGAACGTAGGCCTGGAGCACTGCCTGGCCGCCACCTGCCTGAAACAGCGCCCACAACTGGTAGTGGGCGGCAACGGCGTATCCGGCCAGGCGTTCGTGGACAACAAGGCCTTCCGCGAGTACGCCTTCAAGACCTTTGAGGCCAATGTGCTCGACATGGAAACCGCCGCCACCGCCATGGTGGCGCACAGCAATGGTGTGCCCTACATCGCTTTCCGTTCGCTCAGCGACCTGGCCGGTGGTGGCGAAGGCGAGAACGAAATGGGCACCTTCATGGGCCTGGCAGCGGCCAATTCGGCCAAGGTGCTGCGGGCGTTTTTGGCCAGCTGGAAGTAAATGACAGAGTCCACGGCTTCCGTCCTGCGCCTGTCGGGCATCACCAAACGCTTCGGCAAGCTCGTCGCCAACGACAGCATCAGCCTGACCCTCTCACGCGGCGAGGTACTGGCCCTGCTGGGCGAAAACGGCGCAGGCAAGTCCACACTGATGTCCATCCTGTTCGGGCACTACGTGGCCGACGAAGGCAGCATCGAAGTCTTTGGCCAGCCCCTGCCGCCCGGCCAGCCGCGTGCAGCGCTGGCGGCGGGCATTGGCATGGTGCACCAGCACTTCACGCTGGCCGACAACCTCACGGTGCTGGACAACGTGCTGCTGGGCAGCGAGCCGCTGTGGCAGCCCTTCTCGCGCCGCAGCGAGGCGCGCACCAAGCTGCTGGCCGTGTCGCAGCAGTTTGGCCTGCCGGTGAGCCCCGATGCGAAGGTGGGCAGCCTCTCGGTGGGCGAACGTCAGCGCGTTGAAATCTTGAAAGCGCTCTACCGGGGCGCACGCATCCTCATACTGGACGAACCCACTGCGGTGCTCACCCCGCAGGAGAGCGAGGCGCTGTTCGACACTCTGGCACAGATGGTCGGCCAGGGCCTGTCCATCATCTTCATCAGCCACAAGCTGGGTGAAGTGCTGCGCGTTTCGCACCGCGTGGCCGTGCTGCGCCAGGGCAAGCTGGTGGCCGAGGCGCCTGCCCAGGGCACCACGCAGGGGCAGCTGGCGCAATGGATGGTGGGCCATGCGATCGAGGCCGCAGAGCGCCGCCCCGCCAAGAAGGTGGGCGAGCCCATCTGCACCCTGACCAACGTCAGCACCGCACCCACAGGGCGCGACCGACTGAACGATATATCCCTCACCCTGCGCGTAGGCGAGATCGTGGCGATTGCAGGCGTCAGCGGCAACGGCCAGGTGGCGCTGGCCGATGTGCTGTGTGGCGTGCGGGCGGCCACCACCGGCCAAGTCACGCTGCGGGGCGCACCGCTGCAAGCCAGGCCTGCATGGCTGGTGAGCCAGGGCGTGGCCCGCATCCCCGAAGACCGCCACGCCGTGGGCGTGGTGGGCGATTTGCCCTTGTGGGAGAACGCGGTGTCAGAGCGCCTGCGCGGCCCCTGGTTTGCGCACCCGTGGTTCCGCGCCTTCTGGGTCAAACGCCGCGCCGCGCGCCAGCATGCGCAGCGCGTAGCCGAAACGTTTGATGTGCGCGGCGGCGGGCCGGAAGCGCCTGCGCGGTCGCTGTCGGGCGGCAACATGCAAAAGCTGATCCTGGGACGGGCACTGATGCCGCCACAGAACGCGGCGGGCAACTCGGCACAAGCCCCGCGCATCGCCGCCGGGCCGCCCCAAGGCGATGCAGCCCCCTCGGGGGGCAGCGAACCACGCGCAGCGGGGAGCGTGGGGGCACCCATGCTGATCGTCGCGCACCAGCCCACCTGGGGCCTGGACATTGGCGCGGTGATGTTTGTGCAGCAGCAGCTCATCAACGCGCGCGATGCTGGGGCGGCTGTGCTGCTGATCTCCGACGACCTGGACGAAGTGCTGGCGCTGGGCGACCGCGTGGCTGTGATGCACGACGGGCACCTGAGCGAGGCGCGGCCCGCAGAAAACTGGACACGCGAAGCCATCGGCCTTGCCATGGCGGGTGCCCCCCATTGAGCGACAAGAACAAAAACAGACCAGCATGAGACTCGAAAAACGCAACCACACCTCCCCCGCCGCCTACGTGCTGGCACCGGTGGGTGCTGTGGTGTTCACATTGATCGTCAGCGCCCTGCTGGTGCTGTGGGCTGGGGCACCCGTGGGCCAGACCTATACGCTGCTGCTCCAAGGCGCGTTCGGTTCGGTGTTTGCACTGACCGAAACCCTCACCCGCGCCACGCCGCTGATCCTGACCGGGCTTGCGGCCGCCGTAGCCTTCCGCGCGCGGCTGTTCAACATTGGCGCCGAGGGGCAGCTTTATGCAGGCGCGCTGGCCGCCGTGGCCGTGGGCGGCATGCACGGCGGCGCGGGGCTGGAATGGTCGCCGTATGTGCTCTTCCCGCTGATGATGCTGGCGGCCGCGCTGGCGGGCGCGGCGCTGCTGCTGGGCCCGGCGCTGATGAAGGCGCGGCTGGGGGTGGACGAGGTGGTCACCACGCTGCTGCTCAACTTCATCATGCTGCTGCTCGTCTCGGCGCTGCTGGATGGCCCGATGAAAGACCCGCTCTCGATGGGCTGGCCGCAGAGCGTGGCACTGCAAGGCGACCTGGAACTCTCCAAGCTGGTGCCGCAGACGCGGCTGCACACGGGGCTGCTGTGGGCCGTGTCGCTGGCCGTGATGCTGTGGGCGCTGCTGGCGCGCACGGTTCCGGGCTTTGACATTCGCGCTGCCGGTGCCAATGCGCGGGCGGCGGCGTTTGCAGGTGTGCCCATCACCCGCACGGTGGTGCTGGTAGCCCTGCTTTCCGGCGGGCTCGCAGGGCTGGCGGGTGCCATCGAGGTGGCGGGCCGCACCAGCTATGTGACGCTGGACATGTCACCCGGCTACGGCTACAGCGGCATCGTGATCGCCATGCTGGCCGGGCTGCACCCGCTGGGCGTGATCGCGGCGGGCACCTTTGTGGCGGGCGTGCTGGTGGGGGCCGACAGCATGAGCCGGGCGGTGGGCGTGCCCACCTACATTGCAGATGTGATCGTGGCGACCTCGCTGATCGCAGTGCTGGTGGCGGGCTTGCTGACGCAGTACCGCGTGCGCTGGAAGTGAGGGCAGCATGAACCCCCATTCACACCAGAATTTCAAGAAAAAATGGCCGCTACCGCGCGTCCAACATGCCTTTTTAGCTATCAAAAACAAAGCAGACCATGCCGGAGCAGCCGCATGACCGAACTGCTCGACATCCTCGCCAACCCCGCGTTCTGGATTGCCACCCTGCGGGTCTCCACCCCGCTCATCCTGGGCACGCTGGGCGTACTGCTGTGCGAACGTGCCGGGGTGCTCAACCTGGGCATTGAAGGGATCATGGTCGCAGGCGCCTTCACCGGCTGGCTCGCGGTGTACACGGGCCATGGACTGTGGGCCGGGGTGCTGGTGGCGGCGCTCACGGGCGCGGTGTTTGGCCTGCTGCACGCGTGGCTCACCGTCGGGCTGGCACTGTCGCAGCATGTCTCGGGGCTGGGCATCACGCTGCTGGCCACGGCGCTCAGCTACTACGGCTACAGGGTGAGCTTCCCCAAGGTGAACACGCCGCCCACCATCGAGCCGTTTGCGCCGATGGAATGGCTGGGCATTCCGATCCTCTCTGCGCAGACTCCGCTCACGCTGCTGGCGCTGCTGCTGGTGCCGCTCCTGGCCTGGCTGCTGCTACGCACCCCGCTGGGCCTGGCGGTGCGCATGGTGGGCGAGAACCCGCAGGCGGCCGAGGGCCAGGGCATCTCGGTGACGGCAACCCGCACCGGCTCTATCGTGGCCGGGTCGGCGCTGATGGGCGTGGCAGGGTCGTTCCTCACGCTGTCGGCGTTCAACGCGTTTTTCTTCAACATGATCAACGGGCGCGGCTGGATCTGCGTGGCGCTGGTGGTGTTTGCGTCGTGGCGACCCGGCAAGGCGCTGCTGGGTGCGCTGCTGTTTGCCTTTTTTGACGCGCTGCAGTTGCGCCTCCAGCAGGCGGGCGATGCGTGGCTGCCGTACCAGGTGTATCTGATGCTGCCGTACCTGCTGTCCATCCTGGCGCTGGTGCTGGTGGCACGCAAGGCGGCCTATCCGCAGGCGCTGATGAAGCCGTATCGCAAGGGGGAGCGATGAGAAGATGCGAATGCGCCCACCACGCCCGATTCATTCACCCCCTCTGGTCGGACCACACCGCAAACTCGTTGCCGCTGGGCTCGGTGAAGTGAAAGCGTCGCCCACCCGGAAAGTCGAAAACCGGCTTGACCACATGGCCACCCGCCTGTACCACTTTGGCCAATGTGGCTTCGAGGTCTGCGCTGTAGAACACCAGCAAGGCGCCGCCAGTGGCCGGGGTGGAGCACAGACTGGCCTGAAAGAAGCCGCCGTCCAGCCCCTGGCCAGAGAAGGCCGTGTATTCGGGGCCATAGTCCACAAAGGCCCATGCAAAGGCCTTTTCAAAGAACGACTTGGTGGCAGGCAAATCGCGCGCGGCAAATTCGACGTAGTTCAGCTTTTCATGTGCGTTCATGGATGACCCTTTCCCTTTCTGATTGAGACCCCGCAGTGTGCCTGCACGTCCAGACGAATATCTACACTCCCCCACCATGCTCGACCTGCTCATCACCCACGCCACCCTGCCAGACGGCCGCCAGAACATGTCCATCGCCGTGCAGGGCGGACGCATCACCGAAGTGACCGAAGGCCTGCAGGCCCCCGCGCACGAAACAGTGGATGCAGGCGGCCTGCTGGTCAGCCCGCCATTTGTAGACGCGCATTTCCACATGGATTCAACCTTGAGCTACGGCCAGCCGCGCGTGAACGAGAGCGGCACCCTGCTGGAAGGCATTGCGCTGTGGGGCGAACTCAAGCCCACGCTGACGCACGACGCCATCGTGCAGCGCGCGCTGCAATATTGCGACATGGCCGTGGCGCGCGGGCTGCTGGCCATCCGCAGCCATGTGGACACCAGCCACCCCAGCCTGCTGCCGGTGCAGGCGCTTCTGGATGTAAAGCAGCGTGTGGCGCCGTACCTGGATTTGCAGCTGGTGGCCTTTCCGCAAGACGGTGTGCTGCGTGCGCCCGGCGGGCTCGACAACCTGAAACGCGCGCTCGATATGGGTGTTGACGTGGTGGGCGGCATTCCGCACTTCGAGCGCACCATGGCCCAAGGGGCCGAGAGCGTGAAGATCCTTTGCGAACTGGCGGCCGAACGCGGCAAACGCGTGGACATGCACTGCGACGAATCCGACGACCCGCACTCGCGCCACGTGGAAACCCTGGCGTACGAAACCCAGCGCCTGGGTCTGCAAGGCCGCGTGACGGGCTCGCACCTCACCTCCATGCACAGCATGGACAACTACTACGTGAGCAAGCTGATGGCACTGATGGCCGAGGCCGACCTGGGCGTGGTGGCCAACCCGCTCATCAACATCACGCTGCAAGGCCGCCACGACACCTACCCCAAGCGCCGGGGCATGACCCGCGTGCCCGAGCTGATGGCTGCGGGCCTGACAGTGGCGTTTGGCCACGACTGCGTGCTGGACCCCTGGTACAGCGGCGGCAGCGCCGACATGCTGGAGGCCGCGCACATGGGCCTGCACGTGGGCCAGATGACCAGCCAGGCAGGCATGCGGCAATGTTTTGATGCAGTGACGGTGAACCCCGCGCGCCTGCTGGGGCTGGAGGGTTACGGTATTGCGCCCGGCTGCCACGCCGACTTCGTGTTGCTGCACGCGAGCAACCCGGTGGAGGCCATCCGCCTGCGCGCTGCGCGGCTGGGGGTGTGGCGGCGCGGCCAGCGGGTAGCGAGCAGCCCAGCGCCGGTGGCACAGTTGCGCCTGCCGGGGCGGCCAAGCAGTACAAATTTCATTTCAACGGGCAGCTCTTGAGGTCTGTCACAGTTCGCATGCCTCGACGGCCGTTCGCCACGACCTTGGGTGACCCAGCGTGCCAGACGACTACCATCGGGACACTCCAGCGGGCAATGATCATCCCGTGCAGCACCACCCCCAGCGCCTGAACCCATTGGTCGCTTTCGCCATGCACAAACAACTCCTCCTCTTCGTTGCGGCGCTGACATTCAGCGCCACTGCGAGGGCGGAAGCAAGCCTTGCGGACCTGATTTTCATGATGCCCAAGCTCGTCTTGATGGGCATCTACAACGAGTTGGCCAGGCCCTGGCTGCTGGCGGGCCTGTGGGGTGCCGCCGCATTGTTCTGGCTGGTGCGCGCAATCACCGGCCGAGATGCCGTCGGCGGACTGCTGGATAACTTCACCTACCCACGCAAGCCCTGGATCAAAACCAGTAGCTACGGAGCCATGGCTTTGCTGGCAATGGCCACGCTGCTTTATGTGCTGGTGGGCTATGCCCTGTGGGGAGCCCCCCAACGCTATGGGGGGCCCAACTTTCCGCAGCATTCAGCACAGCCATCGAAGGGGCCTGTCGTCAAGCACACCCTGCCCTACCCCCATGGCAAATCACCAGACAACCGGCGAGGCGAATGGCCCAAATCCAGTGGCCGCTTGCTCGGCCAACCTTACCTGGCCGCTGGTGGGGACACCCTGATCACGCTAAACAATCCCGGCGATGAAGGACTATGGGCGCGCCTGTGCGCAGCGGATGCCAACCCCTGTTCCCCGCTGAGGCAGGTCTACTTGTCGCCCCGCGGAGGCTACACACTGGACCGCGTGGACGAAGGCAAATACCGCGTGGTATTTACCCAGACCAGTGGCAAGAACCTGTCAGGAAGCACCAGCGCGTTCTCAGTCACCGGAGACCGAAGGGGCAGCTTCAATCTGCCCCTGAAAGAATTCGACACCAAGCCATGACACTCTCGCCCGGTGTGGGACACAGGAAGCGCTGGTGCGCTCATGCCATGCGCGCAATCGTCTTGCGAAACCGCGCCAGCGCCAGGCTGAACAGCACCGCCCCAATGCCCAGCAGCCACACCAGCGACGGCCACACCACCGCCCAGCCTGCGCCCCGGTAGAGGATGGCCTGGGCCAGCTCGGTGAAGTGCGTGGTGGGCGCCAGCGCCATGCCGTACTGCACCCACAGGGGCATGCTCTCGCGCGGGGTCACGCCGCCAGACAGCATTTGCAGCGGCATCATGATGAGCACCATGAGCAGCCCGAACTGCGGCATGCTGCGCGCCACCGTGGCCATGAAGATGCCCATGGACGTGGTGGCAAACAGGTGCAGCGTGGCGCCCAGCAGAAACAGCGGCACCGAGCCCTCGATGGGCACACCAATCGCCCAGCGGATCACCACCGTGAGCGACACCCAGGTAGCAACCAGCACCACCAGCGCCATGGCCCAGACCTTGGCCAGCATGATCTCGCCGGGGGTGACAGGCATCACCAGCAGATGCTCCACGGTGCCATGCTCGCGCTCGCGGATCAGCGCGGCGCCGGTGAGGATGATGGAGAGCATGGTCACGATGTTGATCAGCTCCATGAGCGAGCCGAACCATGCGGGGTTGAGCGCCGGGTTGAAGCGCGCGCGCACCACCAGCTCCACCGGCTGGGTGGGCGCGCTGCGGTGGCCCTGCACAAACTCGGCGGCCTCCAGTTGCACGATCTGCGCCACTGCGCCGTTGGCGGCAAACGCCTGGCCATTGCGTGTGGCGTCCACATTCAGCTGCACCGAGGGAGACCTGCCCGCCAGCACGTCGCGCTGGAAGTGGGCGGGAAGGTGCAGCACCAGTGTGAAACGGCCTGCATCCAGGCCGGGGTCTACCTCGGGCATGCCGATCATGGCCGGGCGTGTGAATTGGGGCGGGTAGAAGGCGCTGGCGATGCGTTGCGACAGGGCCGAGCCATCCTCGTCCACGATGGCGATGGGCACGTGGTACAGCGTCTCAGGCTGCGCCTTGCCAGCGGAATACACCGCCAGCGTGGTGGTGTAGACGATGAGGAACAGCATGGCCGGGTCGCGCCACAGGCTCCACAGCTCCTTGATGCCCAACCGAAAGATGTTCGACCACTGAATCATGTCCATCCCCCTGTGGCGCTGCGCGCCTTCCCCCTTCTCTCGCGCTGTGCGCGGGAAGGGGGACGCTGCCAGCGCGGCGGGGCGGCCCTTGCGCGGCAGCCACTGGCCTGTGCCGCGCCGATTTCTGCGGACGGAGGCTCGAAGACAGCCATTGCAAGGTTGTGCGTCACTCAACTCTCCTGCTTTCTGAGGAGCGCAATCGCCGCGCCGACGATGACCGGCACCGCCACCAGCATGGGCCAGAACTCAGCCTGCAGGTCCTGCAGCGTGAGGGCCTTGTTGAACACGCCCCGGCTGATGGTGAACATGTGGCTGGCCGGGTAAACCTCGCCCACCCAGCGCGCAAAGCCTGTCATGGCCGACACGGGGTTGATCAGGCCCGCAAACTGCACGGCCGGAATGAGCGTGCCCACCATGGCAAAGAACATGGCTGCAATCTGGCTGCGCGTGACCGTGGACGCGAGCAGGCCCATGCCCGTGGAGCAGAAGCTGAAGATGAGCGCCGCCAGCGCCAGCGTGCCAAAGCTGCCCGTCATGGGCACGCCAAACACCGTGACGGCCGCCAGGCACATCAGCCCGAAGTTGAACAGCGCCAGCAGCACATAGGGCAGCTGCTTGCCCAGCATGAACTCGGTGCGCGTGGTGGGCGTGACGTACAGGTTGATGATGGAGCCCAGCTCCTTCTCGCGCACCACGGCCAGGGCGGTGAGCATGGCGGGCAGCATGAGCAGCAGCAGCGGGATGACTGCGGGCACCATGGCGGGCAGGCTGCGCACGTCGGGGTTGTAGCGGTAGCGGGTTTCTACCTCCACCAGGCTGTGTGGGGCCATGCCTGTGCGGCTCTGGATGGCCTGGGCGAGCCAGTCCTGGTGCATGCCCAGCGCGTAGCCCATGGCCGTCTCGGCACGCTGGGGCATGGCGCCGTCCACCCAGGCCCCGATCTGCACGGCCTGGCCGCGCTCCAGGTCGCGCGCAAAGCCAGGCGGGATTTCGAGCGCGAGCGAGATTTCGCCCGAGCGCATGCGCTGGTCCAGCTCGGCATGGCTGGTGATGGGCGGTCGCTCCGCAAAATAGCGCGAACCCGCCAGGTTCAGGGTGTAGGCACGGCTGGCTGCCGACTGGTCGCGGTCCAGCACCGCAAAGCGCAGCTTTTCCACATCCATGCTGATGCCGTAGCCCATCACAAACATCAGGATCAGCGAGCCCAGCAGCGCCAGCGCGCCACGCACCGGGTCCCGCCGCAGCTCCAGCGCCTCGCGCCACTGGGTGCTGTGGATGCGCGCCAGGCTCTGGCGCAGGCGCTGCGCCCAGGTCGGGCGGGCCGGGGCGCTGCCCACCGGGGCCGACGGGGCCGGTTCGGCATTCGGCAGGCCAGACGCGCCTCCGCCTGCATCCACCAGGTAGCCGATGAAGGCTTCTTCCAGCGTGGTGGCGCTGCGCTGGGCCAAGATGTCGGCTGGTGCCGCACTGGCCAGCACCCGGCCCGCGTGCATGAGCGAGATGCGGTCACAGCGCTCGGCCTCGTTCATGAAGTGGGTGGAGATGAAGATGGTGACCTTGTCCCGCCGCGCCAGCTCCACCATCAGCCGCCAGAAATGGTCGCGCGCGATCGGGTCCACGCCCGAGGTGGGTTCGTCCAGGATCAGCAGCTCGGGCTCGTGCACCATGGCCACGGCCAGCGACAGGCGCTGGCGCATGCCCAGCGGCAGCTGCAGGGGCAGCGTGCCGCGCGCACCCTGCAGGCCAAAGCGCTCCAGCATGGTCCACACGCGCTGGGGTACCTCGGCCTCGGGCACATGGAACAGCCGGGCGTGCAGCACCAGGTTCTGCTCCACCGACAGCTCGCTGTACAGCGAAAACGCCTGCGACATGTAGCCCACGCGGCGACGCGTGGCCATGTCCTTGGGGTCCACCGGCTGGCCAAACAGCCAGGCCTGCCCATCGGTGGCAGGCAGCAGGCCGGTGAGCATCTTCATGGTGGTGGACTTGCCGCATCCATTGCTGCCCAGGAAGCCAAAAATCTCGCCGCGCTGGATGCGAAAGCTCACATGGTCCACCGCCACAAAGTCGCCAAACTGCATGGTCAGGCCCCGGGCTTCGATGGCGATCTCGGCGGCTGACTCCGTCTGCAAGGGCGTGATCACCACCGGCTGGTGCCCGCGCCGTTTGGTCTCGGGCAGCAGGGCCACAAAGGCGGCCTCCAGACTCGCATGGCCGGTGCGCTGCATCAGCTCGGCGGGCGTGCCCGTGGCCAGAATGCGGCCTTCGTCCATGGCCACCAGCCAGTCAAAGCGCTGCGCCTCCTCCATGTAGGCGGTGGCCACCAGCACGCTCATGCCCGGGCGGCCTGCGCGGATGCGCGCGATCAGGTCCCAGAACTGGGCACGGGCCAGCGGGTCCACGCCCGTGGTGGGCTCGTCCAGGATGAGCAGGTCGGGGTCGTGGATGAGTGCGCAGCACAGGGCCAGCTTCTGCTTCATGCCGCCCGAGAGCTTGCCCGCTGGCCGCGCCAGAAACGGGTGCAGCCCGGTGCTGCGGGTCAGGTCGTCAATGCGGCGGCGGCGCTCGGTGGCGTCGTGGCCAAACAGGCGGCCGAAGAACTGCAGGTTTTCTTCCACCGACAGCGTGGGGTACAGGTTCTTGCCCAGGCCCTGCGGCATGTAGGCAATGCGCGGGCACACGGCGTTGCGGTGGCGGCCGTCGGCCATGTCGCCGCCCAGCACCCGCACCTGCCCCCGCTGCACCGCCCGTGCTCCGGCCACCAGCGCCAGCAGGCTGGACTTGCCCACCCCGTCCGGCCCGATGAGGCCCACCATGCACGCAGCGGGCAGCTGCAGGTCGATGCCCTCCAGCGCCACCGTGCGGCGGTAGCGCTGGCTGACGCCTGCGAGGGTGACTACGGGGGCGGTCACTGTGCCGCCTGGGGGGCTGCTGTTTGCATGCTTTCTTTGACCGCCAGTTGCTGCGGCCAGGGTGCGCTCGGGTCGAGGCGCAGCCAGGCCACGCCAGGCAGGCCGGTCTTGACCTGTTCCCGGTGGCGCACCAGCAGACCCTTGGGAATGTGCGCCCGCACGCGGAACATGAGCTTTTGCCGCTCGCTGGCGGTCTCCACCGTCTTGGGGGTGAACTGCGCCGTGCTGGCCACAAACGAGACGCTTGCGGGAATCACAAAGCCGGGCGCGGCGTCGAGCACGATGCGCACTTCGCTGCCCAGCGCCACGCGGCCCGCCACGGTCTCGGGCAAGAAGAAGGTCATGTACACATCGGTCAGATCGGCCAGCTGCAGCACGCGCGCACCCGCACCCACCACCTCGCCCGGCTGCACCACGCGGAACTGCACGCGCCCGGCGCGCGGGGCCTTGAGTTCGCTGTCGGCCAGCTCCACGTCGATGCGCGCCAGGGTCGCCTGCAGCGCACGCACATTGGCCTCGGCGCTGGTCACCTGCATGCGCGCGGCGCCAATGCCCGCCTGCGCAGCCTTGGCCTGCGAGCGCGCAGCCGTCAATGCCGCCTGCAGGCTGTGCACCTTGGCGCGGTCGTCGTCCAGCAGCTGGCTGGAAAAGAAGCCCTCGCGCGCCAGCTTCTCAGAGCGCGGCAGGCGCCGCTGGGCGGTGTCCAGGTCGCTCTCACGCTGGGCCACCACAGCCAGGGCGGCATGGTGGTCGCTCTCGCGCTGTGCCACCTGCACCCGTGCGCTGTCGATGGCCAGCTGCGCCTGCTGCAGCCGCGCCACGGCTTCGTCGCGCTGGGCCTGCAGGCTGTCGATCTGCATGCGGGCCACGGGCTGGCCCGCCGAGACGAACGCGCCCTCGTCCACCAGCACCTCCTGCACCCGCCCCGCGAGCTTGGTGGCCACAGCCACCTCGGTGGCCTCGATGCGGCCATTGCCGCTGACAAAACCAGGCCCGGGGCCCTGGGGCTGCCAAGGCGCCCAGCGCAGCAGCACAGCGCTCCCCGCCAGCACCACGGCCAGCGCCGCAACTATCGTCCATCGCTTGGTCATGGGTCATCCTTGCAGGGTGCTGGCGCAAACCCGCGCTGCGCGCGGTGCCAGACCCGTCAAAGGATGGTAGCCCTGGCCCCGGGCTGCCCCAAGCACTCCCAAGCGGTCTCTTGACCTGCATCAATCCCTGCACAAAGGCCCCCACAGGCGGCCTCCAGGGTCTCGGGCACCCACCGGTCTGCAGGCGCCTGGGCTGCGGGCCTGCGATGGGTGATCTGCTGAAAATTACAAGGAAAATCGGCCTTTCCGCCTGTCTGGCATGCCTTGATAGCTATCAAAAATATAGCTACCCCACCACATCAAACGCCGACAGGTGGTTGGCCAGGTGCATGGCATGCGCCTGCTCGTACTGCGCCTTGGTGAGAGCGCCATAGGCAAAGTGGGGCTGCAAGGGGCCGGTGTGGGCGGCAAAGTCCTGCGCCGCCTTGCGCAGGCGGGCCAGGGCGGGCTCACCCTCGGCCGTTGCGTCCAGCGCAGGGGCGCCGGGAATGGGTTCGGCCAGGTTGTGGCTCATGCGCCCGCGCTGGGCAAACAGCGTGAAGGCCGCGGCGCCCAGCGTGTTCTGGAACAGGGCCGACTTTGGAGCTGGAAAACCCTGCAGCGAATACTCGATGCTCTGCGCGCAGTGCACCAGCGTCTGCGACCAGTTCCAGGCCGTGGCGGGGGCCAGCGGGCCCACGGCGGCGCTGGCCAAACGTTCCACCTCGCGCATGGCATCGGCCACCGTGGCAAAAACCAGCTGCCGGTCGTTGGCAGGCCGGTACAGCAAGTAGCCGCCCCCCGCCACCACCCCCACGGTGGCCAGGCCTGCGCCATAACGCAGGAAAGCCCTGCGGGGCGATGCCATCGGGCCGGTGGGAACGCTGCTACTGCGGGAGGGAGTGGCTGCCATGGCGTGTGCGTGTCAATGACGTGGGTGACCTCAGGGCCTGCAATTTTGCGGCAGGCCCATGCCGGGCACCTACAGCACACGCCCCCCTGAAGGTCGGGCAGCCGACATTGGGCTGCTGGGCGACGCACAAGCGTTCTGTGCGCAGGCCGCCCAAGCCCCCCGGCGATTCCGCAGCAGCTCCACTCAGGCCGCCGTCGCCACCACTGCAGGCGCCGCAGCGGCCGCGGCAGGGCCCGACATCTCTACCCTGTTGCGGCCGCGTTGCTTGGCCAGGTACATGGCCTCGTCCGCTCGTTGCAGCGCGGCGCCCGCCGAGTCGCCCGGGCCGCACAGGGCAATGCCGATGCTCACCGTGAGAGGGATCGAGCGCGCACCTGCTGCGGCGGGGTGGGATTCGACCAGCAGCCGCAGGCGTTCGGCCACGGCGCGTGCGCCCTCTGCCCCGGCATTGGGCAAGAAGATGGCGAACTCTTCGCCGCCCAGCCGGCCCATCACGTCCTCCTTGCGCAGGCAGCGCAGGGCCAGAGCCACAAAGTGGCGCAGCACATCGTCGCCCGCACGGTGGCCCCAGGTGTCGTTGATGGTCTTGAAGTGGTCCAGATCCAGCACCAGCACGGGCACCGGGGTATGGGTGCGCTGGGCACCGCTCACGGCCTTGTCGAGCAAGGTGAAGAAGGCGCGGCGGTTGAAGACGCTGGTGAGCGGGTCCACCTCGGCCAGGTGCCGCAGCTCGCTGGTGATGAACTCGTTGGCCAGGATCAGCGCGCCAAACCCCAGCAGCACGGCGGCCACGATGGCCTCCAGCACCACAAACTGCGACACCAGCGCCATGGGCCCCGCCCCCGGCAGCACCCCGGGCCCCGCACTGCCCAGCGTGAACAAGGCAGGCCGCAGCAGCAGGAACAGGCCATGCAGGCCCAGTACGCCCGCCAGCAGGTAGCGGGCGGGCACCCGATGCATGCCCCCTGCCGCCAGGGTGCGCGCCGTGAGCAGGTAGCAGACGCCCGCCCCCAGCCCCGCCAGCACAAAACGCATGCCCAGGTGTGGGTACACCACCGTGAACACCACCGACAAGGCCACCAGCGCGCCGATGCCCACCACCGCATAGAGGTGCGAAAACGGCCGCCGCCCCATGTAAGTGCGCCCGGCCAGCAGGCACAGGTAGGCCCCCAGCGCCACAAACCCCTGTGAGATGACCACCCCCACCACCTCGGGCAGCCAGCTGCGCACCAGCAGGCTCACGGTAAAAATCGAGCTGCACAGAAAGGACAACATCCACAGGCGCAGGCCCGGGATGTTCTTGTTGAAATGCCACACGGCGTAGAGCACGGCGGTGACAAGCGCGGTCAAAAGCGCCGCAAGGATGGTGAGTGTGGGGCTGTGCACGGGGGGATGGGCAGGCGGGTGCCCCAAATGTTAACCGCGCCGCCGTGCCGCCCCGTTCCCGAGGGGCGCCCCCGGCGGGGTTCCTTGACCTGGGTTAAGGGCGCAGGCCCCGCCGTCTGGCATATCCCGGCTGTGCGGCCTACCCCGTCACATTGCATTCGCGGCGCAGCAGCGCCAGCGCGTCGTGCATCTGGTAGTCCATGTCGCTGAGCAAGGTTTTCTCGGCGTCCTGCACAAAGCTGGCCCACAGCGCCAGGTAGTCCTGCTGGTGCACCCCGGGCGCATGGGCGCGGATGAAGTCGGCCGCCAGCGCAGGCTGCAGGCCGGACTTGCGCGCCTTGCGCACCAGGCTGGCGGCGGTTTTCTCGGTCAGCAAGGTTTTCTTGGGCACACCGGCCGCCAGGCACAGGAACAGCGTGAGCAGCGAATGTTCGTCGTAGTTGCCGTCGGTGGTCTTGAGCCAGGTCTTGCTGGCGGGCTGTGGGGGTTCGGCGTCGTCTTCCAGCGCGTCCAGGCTGTGGTGCAGGGCCTCCACCTCAGCCAGCGGGTCGTCCAACAGGAAGTAGCGCGCACGGAACGCCGCCATGGGCCGCAGCAGGGTGCGCAGCGGCGTGGTGGACTGCAGCAGCTTGGGCAGGTCGGCCAGCACGGCGCTGCAGTGCACCGCCACGGCGTCGTGCAGCGGCTGGGGCAGCCCGGGCGGCGGGCGCAGCGCCGTGGGCACGGGCAGCTTTTTCTTGCGCAGACCGGTCACCAGCTTTTCAAAAGCCGGTGCACTGGGCCACTCGCCCGCCGCCATGGCCTGCGGGGCCAGGGCCTGCATCAGCAGGCCCGTGCGGACCACGGCCTCGGCGTCGGCACCGGCGGATTCCAGCTCGTCGGTGTCCAGGTCGTACTGCGCGGCCAGCCACTCGGCGGCGGCGATGGCCTGGGCAATCTGGCTGCGCCGGGCCAGCTCGGCGCGGTAGTCGGCATGGCTGCGCAGCGACCAGGCTGCCAGCAGCGGCGTTTCGGCATCGGCATACCCGGCCATGCCGAAGTTGCTGCTCTCGGGCATGGCGATCAGCCGCTTGAGCATGTCCGAGCCGCCCTTGGAGCGCGACAGAAAGGAGTTGTCGCGCAGCGAGACCGCCGCCTTGGCCAGGTCACCGTCCGTGGTCTCCAGCAGGTACAGGCTGATGAGGTTGACCATACGGTCGCGCGCTTTTTCCAGCTCGGGCCGCAAGAACTCGCTGCCAAAGTAGCGCGCAATCTGCACCATGCCCTTGGGCGCATCGGTATTGATGGCCGCCAGCCGGTCCGCGTCCAGGATGCCGTGCTGCACGCCGTACACCAGCGCCTTTTCAAAGAAAGGGCGCGCGTCGTGGAGTTGCAGTGCAGAGCTTTGAGACATCATCAAATCGCGGACTCTTCGTCGGAAGCGCGGGCCGCGGGCGTGGCCTTGCCCCGGTCGGTCTCACTGGTCTCGAACTTGCCGTCGTCTTCCTCGGCAGGGGTGTCATCGCCCTCCTCCAGGCCCAGGTCAAAGGCACGCGCCTTGGCGCGCAGCACCAGCAGCATTTCGATGAACAGGTCGCGGCACTCGTAGCGCAGCAGCCAGGCCATCTGCATCCAGTCGCGGTCGGCCACCTCGTCCTGGTCCACGCGCGGCTGCACGTAGCCGGATGCCAGCAGCTCGTCGTCGCTCAGCGTCACGCCGTAGTCTTCGGTCGCGTCAAAGGTACCGGTGCGGGCAAAGGCCTCCACGCGGCTCCACTTCTCGGCAAAGTAGTTGGCCAGGGCCTCGGCGCCGCCTTCCAGGTCGCCAATGGCGGTGAGGAACTCCACCGGATCGGCATCGTCGCGGAAGACCACGGCGTTGACCATGTTCCGCAGGTGGGTGTGGGTGAGGTCCTTGTACTGCTTTTCCAGCACCATGGCGCGCGCAAACTGCTCGGGCGTGACCAGCATGTTGACCACGGACGCCTTGGAGTCGTCGTACTCGCGCATCACGGCCAGGATGTCCTTGGGCGCGAGCTGGTCCAGCACCACCATCAGGGCGTTGTCGCCTTCGGCATCTGCCAGCTCGGCCAGGGCCGATTCGGCGCCCACGATGTCACCCGCCGCAATGAGGCTGGTGGTCTTGGTGATCAGGGCCAGGTGTTGGTTGCTGCTACTGCTCATGGTCGTCATTCCTTGCGGTCAAAGCCCACATCGGCCAGCCAGTTGGCGCTGGACTCTTCGCGCGTACGGCTGTTTTGCGGGTCCACCGCATCGTCGGCACTCAGGGCGCTGTAGTCGTCGTCGTGCTCGGCGGCGTCTTCACCATCGTCCTCGGCATCGCTGTCGCCATGCACAGCGGCGGCAGGCGCCATGCGTGCATGCTGCTGCAGGTATTCCAGCCCCGCCGCCACCGCCAGAAAACGCGCGCCCTGGGGCTCACGCAGCACGGTCTGCGCCAGGCTCTGCGCCCAGGGCTCCAGCGCCACGGCGTGGGTCAGACTGTGCCAGTCGGGCAAGGCATCCACGGGCAGGCCCAACAGTTGCTCGACGGCTGCAGGCTGGGTGAAGCGGAAACCCCGGTGAAACACCACGGCCACCATCTCGGGGGCCAGCTCCATCATCTGCACCAGAAAGGCGATTTCGTTGCGCTTCTCTGCCAGGCGCTTGCGCAGCACATCGTTGCCTTCGGAGTCGGAGACCAGGTCGTCCAGCTCAGCCTGGTAGGCGGAGCGCAGGTCATGAAAGTAGGGAGAAAGTTTCACAGAAGCGATCAGAAAGAAGAAAGAATGCGCGCCGAGTAGGCTTGCCAGATCTCTTGCGCGGTCTGCAGCGGGTCGTCCAGCAGGTTGCGGCGGCGGTTGTCGTCGTAGGCCTGGCGCGCCTCGTCGTCGGACAGCACCTCGTACGCCTTTTGCACCTGGGCAAAACGCTGGGCAGCATCGGGCGCGTCGTTGCGGTCGGGGTGGTAGAAGGCGGCCTTCTGGCGATAGGCCTTCTTGATGTCGGCCAGCGACGCATTGGCCGCCAGCCCGAGGGCAGCGTAGTGGTCTGCAGTCATTGAATGGTGGGTGGTGTGAAAGCCGGTGGCGATGGTGATAGCCATGACGCAGGCCGCAGGGGCCTGCCATCGCGTATCAACCGTGCATCAGCCGCCCAGGCTCACAAACACGTTTTGCACGTCGTCGTTGCCATCGATGGCTGCCAGGAAGCTTTCGACCTCTTCGAGCTGCTCGGCTGTGAGGTTGGCGGGGTTGACGGGGTTCTTGGGCTTGTAGCCCAGCTTGGCGGTGAGCACCGTGAAGCCGTGGGCAGGCAGTGCACGGCTCACCAGGTCCAGGTCGGTGGGTTCGGTCCAGAAGACTGTGGTGCCTTCTTCGTCGCCCGCTTCAAAGTCCTGCGCACCGGCTTCGATGGCGGCCAGCTCGGGGTCGGCATCGGCATTGGCGCGCTCGGCCTCGATGATGCCCACATGGTTGAAGTCCCACGCCACCGAGCCCGAGGTGCCCAACTGGCCCTTGCGGAACAGCACGCGCATCTCGGGCGCCGTGCGGTTGACGTTGTCGGTCAGGCATTCGACCATCACGGCCACCTGGTGCGGGGCAAAACCTTCGTAAATCACGCGCTCGTAATTGACGGCGTCGGCCCCGGTGCCCGAACCCTTCTTGATGGCGCGCTCCAGCGTGTCCTTGGGCATCGAGGCCTTGCGGGCCTGCTCGACCACCAGACGCAGGCGCGAGTTGCTGGCCGGGTCGGCACCGCCGCGCGCGGCCACGGTGATTTCCTTGACCAGCTTGCCAAACAGCTTGCCCTTGGCATCGGCCACCAGTGCCTTGCCTTTTGCTTTCCACTGCGCGCCCATGGAGTTACCTTTTTGTGTGGGAATTGAGAGGGGTGTTTGCCGCAGGTCGCCCTGCGCGGCAAAACCCTATAGTTTACCCGCCGCCCTGCAACTGCCCCGTGCGGACAACCCTGGCACTGTCGTGGCGACGCTAAACGGGGGGGCATCCCACCCATCCCCCGCCGACCAGCGTGTAACCTCGGCACCACTCCGGCTCTCACCCGCCCCAGCGCCTACATTCATCCCATGCTCAACACCCTGTGGCTCGGTTTTTTCATCACGGCGGCGGTGGCCGCGCTGGCCCAATGGCTGGTGGGTGGCAATGCCGACATCTTCTCGGCCATGGTGCAGGCGCTGTTCCAGATGGCCAAGCTCTCGGTCGAGGTGATGGTGCTGCTGTTTGGCACGCTCACGCTGTGGCTGGGGTTCTTGCGCATCGCCGAAAAGGCGGGCCTGGTGGACGCCCTGGCGCGCTGGCTGGCGCCGCTGTTTGCCAGGCTCATGCCCGGCGTGCCGCGCGGCCACCCGTCGCTGGGGCTGATCACGCTGAACTTTGCCGCCAACGCCCTGGGGCTGGACAACGCCGCCACGCCCATGGGGCTGAAGGCCATGAAGTCGCTGCAGGAGCTGAACCCGCAGCCCGACACCGCCACCAACGCGCAGATTCTGTTTCTGGTGCTCAACGCGTCCTCGCTCACGCTGCTGCCGGTCACCATCTTCATGTACCGCATGCAGCAGGGCGCGCCCGACCCGACGCTGGTCTTTTTGCCCATCCTGCTGGCCACCTCCGCATCCACCCTGGTGGGGCTGCTGAGCGTGGCCGTGGTGCAGCGCCTGCCGCTGTGGAGCCCCGTGGTGCTGGCCTATCTGCTGCCCGTGGCGCTGGTGCTGGGCGGCTTCATGGCGCTGCTCACCACGCTCAGCGCCGCCGCCCTGGCCTCGCTGTCGTCGCTGCTGGGCAACCTCACGCTGTTTGCGCTGGTGGTGCTGTTTGTGGCTTTGGGCGCGTGGCGCAAGGTGCCGGTGTACGAGGCGTTCATCGAGGGCGCGCGCGAAGGCTTTGACGTGGCCAAAGGCCTGCTGCCCTACCTGGTGGCCATGCTGTGCGCGGTGGGCGTGTTCCGCGCCTCGGGGGCCTTGGGCTATGTGCTGGACGGCATCCGCTGGTGCGTGACCACGCTGGGCGCTGACACACGGTTTGTGGATGCGCTGCCCACCGCCCTGGTCAAGCCGTTTTCGGGCAGCGCCGCGCGCGCCATGCTCATCGAAACTATGCAGACCCAGGGCGTGGACAGCTTTGCCGCCCTGGCCGCTGCCACCATTCAGGGCAGCACCGAAACCACCTTCTATGTGCTGGCCGTGTACTTCGGCGCCGTGGGCATTCAGCGCGCCCGGCATGCGGTGGGCTGCGCGCTGCTGGCCGAGCTGGCGGGCGTGGTAGCCGCCATTGCCGTGTGCTACCAGTTCTTTGGGTAAAAAAATGGATCAAATCAGGCCCTACCGCCCATTCAATCAGCCCATGCAGCTATCATCCTTATAGCAATTGATGGGCCTTTCCTGATCTTTCCTCTCGTGCGGCGACTTCCACCACTTCTGCAAGCACCGATTGGTGGTTTCCACCATGCGGGTGGCAGGGGGGCCGCCTATGCTGTCCCCCGCAGGGCGGGCGGCGGTGCCCCGGCGGCATTGCGGGGATGTCCCTCCAAGACCCCGTGACCTCCCTGACAAGCGCCTTCCACCACGCTCCATGACCCTGCCCCACCACCCCGCAGCACCCCACGAAGCCGAAGGGCGCCAACACGCCGAGGCCTTGCTCCAGCTGTGCAAACGCCTGGAGCGCGCCTGGACCTTGCCCGACGTGCTGGAAGCCGTCAAACCCATGGGCGAAAGCGTTTTCGACTATCGCCATGTCTGGCTGGCGCTTTTCGACGAAGCCACAGGGATGCTGGATTTCCTCACCCACACCACCAGCGGCGAAGAAAGCGCCCTGAGCCGCCAGCTGCAGACCATGAAAATCCCCGTGAAGGGGGATGCGCTGCTCGAAGAAATCATGCAGGCCACCCACGTTGTGGTGGTGGAAGACGCGCGCACCGACCCGCGCACCAACAAGGCCGTGGTGGCGGCATTGCACAACCGCACCATCGTCAACGTGCCGCTGGTCATGGCCGACCAGCGCCTGGGCGCACTGGGCATGGGCACCTATGGCGACGAGGAAGGCGTGCGGCCGCCCAAACCCTGGCAGGTCGCGCTGATGCAGGCCACCGCCGGGCACCTGGCCGTGGCGCTGGACCGGGTGCGCTTCATGACCGCGCGGCGCGAGGCCGAAGAAGCGCTGGTGCACCAGAAAGAGCGCCTGCAGGTGACCCTGCAATCGATCAGTGATGCCGTGGTCACCACCGATGCTGCGGGGCTGGTGCAATACCTCAACCCCGCTGCCCAGGCGCTGACCGGCTGGCCGCTGGCCGCCGCCTGCGGGCGCAGGCACCAGGATGTGCTGGGCCTGGGCACCGAGCCCGGCACCGACACAGCCCCCGACCTGGTGGGCCGCGCTCTGGCACAGGGCAGCACCCAGTTCCACCTCAAGCTGCGGTCCACGCCGCAGGCGGGCGCACCGTTGCTGATCGATCTGTCGGCCTCCCCCCTGCTGCGCCCCGGTGGCGATGCCGACGGCGTGGTGCTGGTGTTTCGTGATGTGACCGAGGCCAGCCGGCTGAGCCGCGAAATGGAGTTCCAGGCCCTGCACGACACGCTCACCAGCCTGGGCAACCGCCGTGCGTTCGAGCACCTGCTGGCCCAGGCCTTTGCCGCCACGCGCGATGGCGCGGCCCGCCACTGCGTGTGCTACCTCGACCTCGACAATTTCAAGGTGATCAACGACACCTGCGGCCATGCCGCAGGCGACGAACTGCTGCGGCAGGTGGCGCGCCTGTTTCTGGCCCACCTGCAGCCCCAGGACCTGCTGTGCCGCCTGGGCGGAGACGAGTTCGGCATCCTGCTGTGGCAGCAGGATCTGCAGCAGGCCTTGCAGGTGGCAGAGCGCATGCAGCAAGAACTGGCCGCGTTCCGCTTTGTATGGCGCGACCATGTGTTCAGCGTGAGCGTCAGCATCGGGGCAGTGATGCTCGACGCCACCACGGAAAGTGTGGGCGCCCTGCTGCAGGCAGCCGACAGCGCCTGCTACGTGGCCAAGGACGGCGGGCGCAACCGCATCCATGTCTATGCCGAGAACGACCCGGCCCTGGCACAACGCTATGGCGTGATGGAATGGGTCAGCCGCATCGAAGACGCCCTGCAGCACGACCGGTTCGAGCTGTTCGGCCAGCCCATCATCGGCCTGGGCGCGGCCCCTGACAGCCAGCGCCGTGGCCTGCGTTGCGAAATCCTGCTGCGCATGCGCACGGCCGATGGCCGCCTGGTTTCGCCCGGAGAATTCATGCCCGCCGTGGAGCGCTACCAGCTGGCCGCCCGCGTGGACCGCTGGGTCATCAAAAAGGCCCTGGCATGGATGGCCGAACACCAGGAGGGGGTGGAGCTGTGCAGCATCAACCTCTCGGGCCAGTCGGTGGGCGACGCCGCCTTCCTGGGCCAGGTGCTGCAGGCCATGGACCAGACCCCGGTGCGCTGCGACCGCCTGTGTTTCGAGATCACCGAAACCGCCGCCATGGGCGACCTGGCAGCGGCCAACCGCTTCTTCCAGGCCCTGCGCGCGCGGGGCTGCCAGTTCGCGCTAGACGACTTTGGCAGTGGACTGTCTTCCTACGCCTACCTGCGCGAGCTGGCGGTGGACACGCTCAAGATCGACGGCCAGTTTGTGAAGAACATGGCCGACGACCCCGTGAGCTTTGCCATGGTGAAGTCCATCCACGAGATCGGTTGCCTGATGGGCAAGAAGACCGTGGCGGAGTTTGCCGAAAGCCAGGCCATCGTGGACCTGCTGACCGGCCTGGGTGTGCACTTTGCCCAGGGATACGCCCTGGGCCGCCCCGCCCCCATCGACGAATTGCTGCTGGAAACCGTGGCGCACTGAGCGCCTGCCATCGGCCACCGGCGTCCCGGGCGCTGATAACGGTATGCGTTCAAAAATACAAACCGTTCACGCTGAGCCTGTCGAAGCGCCGCGCGAGGCGCAGGCAGGCTCAGCCCGAACGGTTCTTGTTGACAGAAAATTTCAAGCCAAAACAGGCCCTTGCGCGCGACCATCATGCCCCGATAGCTATTAAATACATAGCAATCAACTCAACCCAGCGCTGTATCCAGCAGCATCATCACCACAAACCCCACCATCAGCCCGCCGGTGGCCCAGGCCTCGTGGCCCTTGCGGTGCGACTCGGGGATGATCTCGTGGCTGATCACAAACAGCATGGCCCCGGCCGCAAACCCCAGCCCCCAGGGCAACAGGCTGGCCGATGCGCTGACGACAGCCGCCCCCAGCACGGCGCCCAGGGGCTCGACCAGGCCCGAGGCCATGCCCAGCCCCACCGCCAGCGCGCGCCGGTAGCCCGCCGCCAGCAGCGCCATGGCCACCACCAGGCCCTCGGGCACATCCTGGATGGCGATGCCGGTGGCCAGCGCGTTGGCCCGCAGCGGGTCGCCGCCCGCATGCGCCACGCCAATGGCCAGCCCCTCGGGCAGGTTGTGCAGCGCAATCGCAAACACAAACAGCCAGGTGCGCTGCAGCGTGCGCGACGCCGGGGCGCCCTCCACGCCCTTGATGAAATGCTCGTGCGGCAGCAGGCGCTCCATCCACAGCAGCACCAGCGCCCCCAGCAGGATGGCCCCGCCCACCGTGGCGCCCGCCCCTGCCCCGCGCGCCGCGTGGAGGCCCGGGATGATCAGCGAGAACGCGCAGGCCGCCAGCATCACGCCCGCGCCAAAGCCAAACAGCGTGTCCTGCGCGCGCTCGGACAGGCGCTGCGACAACAGCACCGGCAGCGTGCCCAAAGCGGTGGCCAGCGCGGCCACCAGCCCGCCCCACCAAGCCGCCTCGACCGTCGGCTGGCTGGCAATCCACTGCCACGCCTGGGCAGCGGCGGCCACGATGCCCAGCGACACAATGCCCAGGCCCAGCCACTGCCGCCAGCGCAGTGCCACGGCGCGCCCTGCGGGCGGGGTCACACATTCAGCGGTGAGCGCAGGGGATTCCAAGGCGGTGTCGGGCGAAGTGGGCGGCATCTGCATGGCGGCGGCTCCGGTGTGGGCAACAGGGGGGTCTAGGAACAGGAATCACTGTGCAAGGCGGTCACGCCCGCGCGAGTGCAAAGCGGCGGGCCACCTCGGCCCAGTCGATCACGTTGTAGAACGCCGCGATGTACTCAGGGCGGCGGTTCTGGTACTTCAGGTAATAGGCGTGCTCCCAGACATCCAGCCCCAGGATGGGCGTGTTGCCCGACATCGCCCCCGCCATCAGCGGGCTGTCCTGGTTGCCCGTGCTCTCCACCACCAGCTGGCCCGCCGCGTTCACACACAGCCAGGCCCAGCCGCTGCCAAACCGCGTGAGCGCCGCCTTGGTGAACGCATCCTTGAACGCGGCAAAGCCGCCCAGGTCGGTGTCGATGGCGCGTGCCAGCGCGCCCTCGGGCTGCCCGCCGCCCTGGGGCGACATCACGCGCCAGAACAGGCTGTGGTTGGCATGCCCACCACCGTTGTTGCGCACCGGGCCCTGCAGGTTTTCGGGCAGCAGCACCAGCCGCGCCACCAGCTCGTCAATGGGCAGATCGGCATGGGGCGTGCCCTCCAGCGCGGCGTTCAGGTTGTTGATGTAGGTCTGGTGGTGCTTGGCATGGTGGATCTCCATGGTGCGCGCGTCGATGTGCGGCTCCAGCGCGTCGTAGGCATAGGGCAAGGCAGGCAGCGTGTAGGGCATGGTTTTTTCGATCGGGTTGGGAGGAGGAAGAAAGGAAGAACAACATCCGGTGCGGGCTACGCTGGCCGGTGTGGGAAGAAGGGGGAACCACGCCAGCCGGGCCACAGCGGCGAGGCGGCCGGTTCGCCGTCAGGACGACAGGCCAGCCAGCCCGCCCCCGGCAAGCGCCTGGGCAATGGCGGGATGGGGGCCATGGCAACGCACATGGGCCAGCAAGGCCGCATGCGTTTCGCGCCCATGCCGCCACGCCGCCTGGCGCAGCGCGGCGCCACACCGGCCATCCGCCACCAGGCTCTGCAGCAGCCCGTGGGCCCGGCCCAGCAAGCGCGCCGCCGCATCGGTCTCGGCCGCCTGCACCTGTAAGTCGGCCACATTCAGGTGCGACACCACCAGGGCCGCAATGCAATCGTCTTCGCGCCCCGCCGGGGGCGTTTGCTGCACCAGGCGCAACGCCAGTGCCAGTGCCTGCTGCTCAAACGCCAGCGCCATGGCCATCTGGCCCATCTGCCCGGCGGCGCGGGCGCGCTGCATGGTGCGCTCCCACTGCGGCAAGGTGGCGGGGACCGGCGGCAGACCGGCGGGGGTCGCTGCGCAGTCAGGGGTGTGGGGGTGGGTGGGGGTGCCCATCAGGTCCATCGCAAAACTCCTGGAGGAGCCTTTTGCGGTGGACGGGGTGTGGCGTACTCAGGCCATTAGATGATAACGATTTGCATTTGCAATGTCCAACTGGGTTGGGAAAAGCGTGCCTCTGCGTGGTGGATTGACGTGCGCACTCGGGGAATGGGAGGCCCACGTTGGCTCATGGCCCAGCTTGCTCGTTACCTGAAAGTTGCTTAATGGAGGGCTCAGGCCCTACCCGCTCGCAAGCTATAGTTTGTGCAATCAAACCTTGCCGGGTTTCCCAGAATTTTTATACCTGGATATTTGAGTAACCAAACGGCTGCAAACCGCTTTCAGGAGGAATGAATTCTCGGAATATCCCGCACAGTCCAGAATATCCCGCAGGTTTTACAGCCCAAATTACGTTAGACATTTTCACAAAAAGCATCAAATGACCTCTGTAGCAGCTGAAATTCAAAGAAGAGAAAATATCGCCCTAGAAGCAATCAAGAGCACCTTTGGAACAGAAGATGGTGAATTTGGAGCAACGATGTTTGCGACCCATCACATACAAGAACTAGAATCGACTTATTGGCTCAAGCATTTGGGCACGTCAACTCCGGAGCCAAAGAAAGTTTTGGATATTCTTCAACTCAAATCTCACTGGGGCGATGATGAGAATGAAATAGAAGTTTTTGACTTTACGCTCCCCGATGATGTAACTGACTACGTCATGAGTGTTCGTTTTGATGAAACTGGCTCAGTTGAAGAAGTGTCGATGGAAAGTTAATTGCTTACACATCAATCAACCAAAGCGATGTTTAACCCGGCAGTCAAGCTGACCCGCCGAAGGCGGGCAGCTTACTTTGTCCGTCAGTCTTTTTGGTAACTCTATGAACCAAGCTACAGACAGCTCGCAATTCACAACGAAACTGCTCCGCCCAACCACTTCAGGTGACGAGCATTCTTGGGCGTTTCTGATTTTGCCAAAGTCCGTAAGTGAAAAACTACCCCGACGTGGGCGAACGAGCGTGGAAGGGACCATTAACGGCCATTCTTTTCAGGCAACGCTTGAGCCGGACGGTCAACTGAGCCACTGGTTGAAGGTTGACAACGCATTGCGCGAAGCCTCTGGTGCAGAAATCGGCGACATGGTTACGTTAAAGCTCGCTCCAGTGGAAAACGAGCCAGAACCAACGCTGCCCCCGGATTTTCAACAAGCTCTTTCTGCCGCCCCGGAAGCCAAGGCGGTTTGGAATGCCACGACAACCATTGCCCGTGTTGATTGGATTCACTGGATTGAATCCGCGAAGCAGGCGAGAACCCGCAAAAGTCGAGTGGAAACTGCCTGCGACAAGCTGGCGGCGGGCGAAAAACGCGTCTGCTGCTTTGATCAATCAGGCTTCTACAGCAAAAGCCTTAGCGCGCCCAAGGCGGCAGAGTAAGAACGTTGGGCTCGTTATGGTCAACCCGAGCATCCAATCATTTCTGAACGCCGCCCCTCAATCCCCCAGCCCCTCCTGCATCCCCCCACCCGGCGCAGCCACCAGCTCCCACTCCGCCAGCTGCTCATTGGTCGCAATCAGCCGCCCCACCAGCAGTTTGATAAACGCCTTGTCAAACCGCGACTGCAGATCTTCCGACGCCTCGCGCAGTGCGGGGTTGCGCACCTTGAGGACCAGCACCTCGGTTTCGGCCACGGCGGTGGCGGTGCGCATCTTGTTGTCGGGGCGCAGGTAGGTCATTTCGCCCAGGGTCACGCCGGGGCCCAGGGTGCTGAGGTTCCAGCCCTGGCGGCTGATGGCGATCTGGCCTTCGATGAGGATGCAGAACGAGTCGCCGGGGGTGTTCTCGCGCATGAGCACGGTGCCCTGCTCCAGGCGGCGCCAGCTGCCCAGGCGCATCAGCTCCCACAGGGCCACGTCGTGAAAGTCTGCAAAAAACGGCAGTGCGCGCAGGCGGGCAAAGCGTTCGGCCTCGGTGTCTTGCGAGCGCTGGCGCGGCAGCCCCCGGTGGGCGGCCAGCAGGGCCTGGGCAAAGTCGGGCCAGGTGGCAAAGCGGTCTGCGGGGTCTTTGGCCAGGGCGCGCAGCAGCACCTCGTCTACATGCGGTGGCAGCGACGCGCGCAGCAGGCTGGGGGGTGTGGGGGCTTCGTGGCTGATCTTGTAGAGGGTGGCGAAGTCGGTGTCGCCATCAAACGGGCGGCGGCCGGTGAGCAGCTCGTACACCACCACGGCCAGCGAGAACATGTCGCTGTGGTGGGTGAGGTCGTGTTCGCGCACCTGTTCGGGCGACATGTACGACGGCGAGCCGACCAGGCCCGACAGCTGCGTGGCATCGCTGCGCAATGACAGGGCGGCGCCAAAGTCGGTCAGCTTCACATCCCCGTCGCGCGCCAGCATGAGGTTGGCGGGCTTGATGTCGCGGTGCACCAGGCCTTCGCGGCAGGCGTAGTCCAGCGCGTTGCAGCATTTGAAGGCGATGTCGAGCACCTGAGGCATGGGCAGCAGCGTGTCGGGTGTCGCAAAGTCGGACAGGGGCTGGCCGTCCACGTATTCGAGCACCAGGTACGGGGGCAGCGCCTCTTCGTCGGCATCGAGCAAGCGCACGATGTTGGGGTGGCGCAGGCGGCCCGACAGGGCGGCCTCGTTGCGCAGCAGCTTGCGGTAGCGCTCGGCCTGATCGGGCACCTTGAGCAGGTGGGCGTGGGTTTGCTTGATGGCGACCTTGCGGCCCCGGAAGCCGTCGAGCCCCAGGTAAACAATGCCACTGGCCCCCCGCCCCAGTTCGCGCTCGATGCGGTACTTGCCGATGTTGGCGGGCGGTGCGGAGGTGGCAGTGGCCATGGCGGGGTTCCCGGTAAGGGTGGGCAGTGAAGGCGGCGGGTCGTCAGGCTCCGGCGAGCGCCTGCTCAAAATCGGCCAGCAGGTCTTCCACCTCTTCCAGGCCCACCGACAGGCGGATCATGCTGTCGGCAATGCCCATGGTGGCGCGCACGGCGGGGCCGGCCTCCCAGAAGATGGTGTGGGCCACCGGGATGATGAGCGTGCGCGTGTCGGCCAGGCCCGTGGCCTTGATGGGCAGCTGCAGGCGGTTGCACACGGGCAGGCATTGGTCGGGGTTGCGCAGCTCGAAGGACAGCAGCCACGAGCCCGCCTTGAGGTGCTTTTTTGCAAAGGCATGCTGCGGGTGCGATGGCAGCAGGGGGTAGTGCACGCGCGCGATGGCCGGGTGGGCCTCCAGCCATTGCGCCAGCGCCAGGGCCGTGGCGCTCGTGCGGTCCATGCGCAGGGCCAGGGTTTCGGCGCCCAGGGCCAACTGGTGGGCGGCGTGGGACGACAGCGTGCCACCCATGTCGCGCAGGCCCTTTTTGCGCAGCTGCTGCAGGCCCCAGCCCTTGGCGTCGCCCTTGCGGTAGGCAGCAAAGATGTTGGGGTAGCGCGACCAGTCGTACAGCCCCGTGTCGGTGATGGCGCCACCCAGCGCATCGCCCAAGCCGCCGATGCTTTTGGTGAGCGAGTTGACCACCAGCCCCGCGCCCACCGTGGCGGCGCGGAACAGGTAGGGCGAGGCCACGGTGTTGTCCACCACATACAGCACGCCCCGCTGCTGGCACAGCGCGCCAATGCCTTCCAGGTCGGGGATCTGGGTGCCGGGGTTGGCAATGGTTTCGACAAACACCATGCGGGTGTTGGGGCGCAGCGCGGCGGCCACGTTGGCGGCGTCCGTCACGTCCACCGTGGTCACTTCAACGCCCAGGTCGGCCAGCGTGCCCAGCACGCTGTTGGTGTTGCCAAACACAAACTGGCTGGCCACCAGGTGGTCACCCGCCTTGAGCAGCGTGAGGAACACGGCGCAGATGCCCGCCATGCCGGTGGAGAAAACGATGGTGCCGTGGCCGCGCTCCATCTTGGTGATCTTGGCCTCCAGCGCCGCCGTGGTGGGCGTGCCCTGGCGCGCGTAGTTGAAGCCGCCCTTGGCCGTGCCCTGGAAGACGGCGATCAGGTCTTCGACCTTCTCGTAGCCGTACTGCACCGAGGTGTGGATAGGCTGGTGGATGGCGCCCTGCTCGGCGCCACCCAGGCGGTCGGCATGCACGATCTGGGTGGTGAAGCTTTGGTTCTGCGGTGTCGTCATAAAAATCAACGCTGTATCTGCTGGTCTACGTGCAAGGCGGGGCGAAGAACACTGGCGCGACCTCTACGCCAGCGCCCCCGTGGAGCTGGCTTTGCCAGGCCACCGGGGTGCGCCCCCCGCTCTCGGGGGAAGGCGCGCCAGCGCCTCAGGGGGGCTACCTTTCCGGTGCGATGTGTTCGGCGTAATCGTACAAGGCCCCCAGGATGTCCTGCGTGCGCTCGTCGTCGGCGGTCTCCGAGAGTTCGTCGATTTCGGTGAACAGCTGCTCCACCGTGCGCGCCCCGCCCTGCCCGTCAAACAGGCAGGCGGCGCGGTGCGCCTCCCAGCGCTGCTGCTCTTCGGGGGTGAGGGTTTGCGGAAAGTTGCGCGCCCGGTAGCGCCAGACCAGCTCGGTCAGGCGCGGGTCGTCAAAACCCGTGCGGGCGGTGGCGAGCTTGGCGCCCGACATGCTGCGCAGGTCGTTCAAATAGCGCCGGTCGTTGTTGCCCACAAAGCCGCCATACAGGTCCTGGTCCACATCGGGCGCGGGCTCTTGCGGCCGGGCGAACACGGCGGGCCAGATGCCGCTCATGTCGGGCAGGCTGCGCGCCACCTCAGCGTGCTGCGCGGCCTGGGCCAGGTCAATGCCCCAGCGCTGCGCCAGCGCGGGCGTGAGGGTGTTCACATTGCCCACCACCATGGGCGACTTGTTGAGGTGGATGGTCTTGATGGGCAGGCGCGTGACGCCTTCGGGCAGGTCGGCCGTGCGGGTGAACATGCGCAGGCGGATGTCGTCCACGTTCAGCGCGGCCAGCTCGCGCGGGTCGTGGGCCAGGTCCCAGGCGATCAGCTCGTTCTTGTTGGTGGGGTGGCTGGCCAGCGGCCACATCACGCCCAGGCAGCCACGCTCCACCGGGAACATGCCCGACACATGCAAAAACGGCCGCGCGGTAATGGCCGTGGCGGGCAGGCGCAGCTCGGCGGCCACGCGGTCCTTCTTGTGCAGGCTCAGCGCAAAGTCAAACAGCTTGGTGTTGTGCTGGCGGATGAGGCGCGCCAGCGCAATGGTGGCGCGCACGTCCGACAGCGCATCGTGCGCGGCTTCGTGCAACAGGCCGTTGGCTTTGGAGAGGTGTTCGAGCTTGAAGCTGGGCGCGCCGTCTTCCTTTTTCGGCCACTGGATGCCGTCGGGCCGCAGCGCGTAGGTCATGCGCACCACGTCCAGCAAATCCCACCGGCCACACTGGTTTTGCCATTCGCGCGCATAGGGGTCGATGAGGTTGCGCCAGAACATGAAGCGCGTGATCTCGTCATCAAACCGGATGGTGTTGTAGCCCACGCCGATGGTGCCGGGCTGGGCGAACTCGGCCTCGATGCGGTTGGCAAACTCGCGCTCGGGCAGGCCTTTCTCCAGGCAGAGCTGGGGGGTGATGCCGGTGATGAGGCAGGACTGCGGGTCGGGCAGGTAGTCGTTGGCCGGCTGGCAGTAGATCATCAGCGGCTCGCCGATCTCGTTGAGGCCGGCATCGGTGCGGATGGCGGCGAACTGCGCGGGGCGGTCGCGGCGCGTGTTGGCCCCGAAGGTTTCGTAGTCGTGCCAGAGGAAGGTGTGGGCAGCCATGGTCGGTGGGCAAACAGGGGGCGAGGCGGGATGCAGGCGGGGTGGAGGCGCAACTGTAACCGGATTTACAGGCTTTTTAGGCCCTCACCGCCTGTCCATCATGCCTTTATAGCTATATAAATGATAGCAATACATACCCGACGGCTGCAGGGCAGCCCACCGCATGCTCACAGGCATTCACGCCGTGATACACCTGCGCCCGGGCAATGGCATGGCTGCACGGGACAATGGCGCATGCATTGCCCTCACCCTGAATTCACCACCGCCCCCCTGCCCCAGCGTTCGCCCTCTCCCTCTGTGCGGCCCGCGCCACTCGCGGCCTGGTTCACGGCCGGGCTGCTGGGCCTGGCCCTGGTGGGCTGCGCAGCGGTCCCTGCCCCCACGCCGTCCAAGCCCGCCAGTCCCAGCACCCCATCGGCACCTGCAGCCACCGTGGCAGCCGAGGCCGACGACCATGCCGCCGGTTTTGCCGCCTGGCGCACCGCCTTTGCAGCGCAGGCCCTGGCGGCGGGCATTGCGCCGCACACGGTGCGCGATGTGCTGGACCAGGCGCAGTGGCAGCCGCGTGTGGTGGAGCTGGACCGGGCCCAGCCCGAGTTCTCGCGCACGCCGTGGGCATACCTCGACAGCGCCGTATCAGCCCAGCGCGTGGCCCAGGGCCAGGCCAAGCGGGCCGAACATGGCCCCACCCTGGAGGCCGCTGCAGCGCGCTACGGCGTGCCTGCCACCGTGGTCACCGCCATCTGGGGCATGGAGAGCAACTACGGCAGCAACTTTGGCAGCTTCCGCACGGTGGACGCGCTGGCCACCCTGGCCTACGAAGGCCGCCGCCGCGCCTGGGCCCAGGCCGAGCTGCTGGCGGCGCTGCGCATCATCGACCTGGGCGACATTGCTCCCGAAGCCATGCTGGGATCCTGGGCCGGGGCCATGGGGCACACGCAGTTCTTGCCGTCGGTGTTTCTGGCCCATGCGGTGGATGCCGACGGCGACGGGCGCCGGGACATCTGGGGCAGCATCCCGGATGTGGCGGCATCGACGGCCCGCTTTCTGGCCGATGCGGGCTGGCAATCGCAAGAGCCCTGGGGCGCCGAAGTGCGCCTGCCCCCGGGCTTTGACCATGCGCGCGCCGAGTTGACGGTGCGCCAAAGCGCGGCCCAGTGGGCGGCAGAGGGCTTGCAAACCATGGATGGCCGCCCGCTGCCCACCCTGGCATCGGCCGCCGTGCTGGAGCCTGCGGGCGCACGCGGCCCGGCGTTTCTGGTGGGGCAGAACTTTCGCACCATCCTGCGCTACAACAACTCCACCAGCTACGCACTGGCCGTGGCCCTGCTGGCCCAGCGCCTGGACGGCGGCCCCGGCGTGGTGGCCGACTGGCCGCGCGACCAGCAGCCCCTGTCGCGCGAGCAGACGCGCCAGCTGCAATCGGCACTGAATGCGCGCGGCTTTGCCACCGGCACCCCCGACGGCGTGCTGGGCCCCGCCACCCGCGCCGGGCTGCGCCAGTACCAGCAAAGCCAGGGCCTGGTGGCCGATGGTTATCCGACGCTGGAGCTGTTGCAGGGCCTGGTGGGCGGCGCGCCTGCCAAGTAAGAACAGGTTTCAGGAGCAGCTGCAGCCGCCTGCCCCTCTCCGGCTTGATCTACCAGGCAAGCTGGCGCCAGGGCAGCGGGCACGGCAGCAATCAGGAGCCCAGGCCGTATTTGCGGATCTTGTCGTGCAAGGTGGTCTTGGCCACCCGCAGGGCCTCGGCCGTGCGGGCCAGGCTGCCGCCCTGCTGGCGCAGGGCTTCTGCGATCAGGGTGCGCTCAAACGTCTCTACCGCAGCCGCCAGGGCCTGGGGTTGCGCTGCGTCACCGGCGTCGCCCGCAGCCCCCGCAAAGGGCGCGGCGCCTGCGGCAATGCCCAGCACCACGCGCTCGGCCACGTTGCGCAACTCGCGCACATTGCCGGGCCAGTGGTAGCCCAGCAGCTGGTGCAACTGGCCTGCGGGCAGCTCGGGCACGGGGCGCTGGTGGCGGGCGGCGGCGGCCATCACAAAATGCTCCAGCAGCAGCGGCACGTCTTCGCGCCGATCGCGCAGCGGGGGCAACTCGACCGTGGCGACGCTCAGGCGGTAATACAGGTCTTCGCGGAACTTGCCCTGGCGGCACAGCTCCAGCAAATCCACCTTGGTGGCTGCCACCACGCGACAGTCGATGGGGATGAGCGTGTTCGAGCCCAGGCGCTCCAGCACACGCTCCTGCAGCACGCGCAGCAGCTTGATCTGCATGGCCAGGGGCATGCTCTCGATTTCATCGAGAAACAGCGTGCCGCCGCTGGCGTGTTCGATCTTGCCGATGCGGCGCTTGCCCGCGCCGGTGAAGGCGCCAGCCTCGTTGCCAAACATTTCGCTGTCGAACAGGGTGTCCGGCAGGCCGCCGCAATTGATGGCCACAAAGTGGCCTTTGCTGCGCGGGCTGGCCTCGTGCAGGCAGCGGGCGGCCAGCTCTTTGCCGGTGCCGGTTTCGCCGTGAATGAGCACATCCACCGTGCTGGCCGCCAGGCCCGCCAGCACCTCGCGCAGGCGCTGCATGTTGGGGGCGCGGCCCATCACCAGGCGCTCGATCACATCACGCTGCGCCAGCTGGCTGCGCAGCTGGCGCACCTCCAGCACCAGGCGGCGCTTGTCGAGTGCGCGGCGCACGGCGCGCACCAGTTGCTCGGGGGCAAAAGGTTTCTGGATGAAGTCGTGCGCCCCATCCTTCATGGCCTGCACGGCCATGGAGATGTCGCCATGGCCGGTGATGAGCACCACGGGCAGCTCCGGGTCCACAGCCATGAGCTCTTGCAGGAAGGCCATGCCATCCATCTGGGGCAGGCGGATGTCGCTGACCACCACGCCGGGGTAGTCGCGCCCCAGGCGCAGGCGGGCCAGCTCGGCACTGGGGGCGCTTTCGGTGGCGATGCCTTCAAGCTGCAGGGCCTGTTCGCAGCCCAGCACGATGTCGGGGTCGTCTTCGACGATGAGGACCTTGAGGTCGGGGGTCATGGGCGGTCGGGGGAAAATTCCGGGGCTGATTCCGAATCTGGACGGGGGGCTGCGGGCAAGGCCAAGTGGAACACAGCGCCACCGTCGGGGTGGTTGGCGCCGGTGAGGGTGCCGCCCGATTCGCGCACGATGCCGGCCGACAAGGCCAGCCCCAGGCCCAGCCCGTCGCCGGAGCCCTTGGTGGTGAAAAACGGCTCAAACAGGTGCGCCAGGGCTTCGTCGGTAAGGCCTGGGCCCAGGTCACGCACCTGCACGTGTACCTGCTCACCCTCTGCTGTGGCTAGCTGCTCGCAGCGGATCTCGACCCGCAGGGCAGTGCTTCCCGCCATCGCATCCAGCGCGTTGTTGATGAGGTTGACCAGCACCTGCTCCAGGCGGTTGCCATCGCACCAAGCCGCAGGCTCGGGCTCCGCCAGGTCCAGCAGCACCTGGGCGCCAGTCTGCTGGATGCGCGGCTCCAGCACCGCCAGTGCGTTGGCGAGCGCGGCGCGCAGTGGCACGGGCTGCGGCTCGCCAGTCGATTTGCGGGCAAAGGCCCGCAGCTCGCCGGTGATGCGGCCCATGCGGTCGGCCAGCTGGGCGATGCGCTCCAGGTTGACGCGCACCGTGGGCAAGTCGCCCCGTTCCAGAAACCGCACGCTGTTGCCCGACAGGGTGCGCAGCGCGGTAAGCGGCTGGTTCAGCTCATGCGCCACGCCGGTGGAGAGCTGGCCAATCACTGCCAGCTTGCCCGCCTGCACCAGCTCGTTCTGTGCGGCGCGCAGCGTGCCTTCGGCGCGGATGCGTTCTTGCACTTCAGACTGCAGGCGCTCGTTGGTGCGCGACAGATCGGCCGTGCGCTGCTGCACCTTGCGCTCCAGTTCATCGTGCGCGGCTTGCAGTGCCTCGCGAGCGGCCAGGCGGTCGCGCAAACGGTCGCGCTCATGGCGGCGGCGCTGGTTGAGCATGAAGCCCAGCAGCGCCACAAAGGCCGCACCGATGGTGGCAATCAGGGCATCGCTCTGCGCTGCCTCGTCGGCCCGCGCCAGGTGCGAAAACACGGTCAGCGTCCACGGCGTGCCGGGCAATGCGCGCGACTGGGTCAGAAAGCGGCCCGTCACGGGGTAGACGGAGGCCATCTCGGTGCCCTCGCGCGCCACGCGCACCACCCGCGCGCCCTGGTCCAGGTCGCTCAGCACCTTCATGCCCAGGGGCGTGAGCGCGCGGCGGTTGTATTGCAGGGTCTGGTCAAAGGCTTTGCGCGTGGCGTCGTCCAGGGGGCGCAGGGCCGTGAACTTCCAGTCGGGCACGGAGCCCAGGATCACCACGCCGTTCTCGTCGGTCACGATCACCGGCGCCTCGACCGTGGACCAGGACTGCTCTAGCTGCTCCAGGCTGACCTTGGTGACAGCCACACCCACGGTGCGGTTGCCGTCGAGCAGGGCCGACGCCAGGTAATACCCCGGCTCCCCGCGCGTGGTGCCGATGCCAAAGAACCGCCCGCTGCCCGTGCTCAGGGCATCCCGGAAATAGGGCCGAAAGCGCAGGTCCTCCCCCATGAAGCTGTCGGGTCGGCGCCAGTTGCTGGTGGCCACCACCTGCCCCTGCAGGTCGATCACATAGATGGAGAGCGTGCCCGCGCGCTCGTTGAGCTGCTCCAGATAGGCATTGACGCTGTCTGCCCCACGGCCCGGCGCGGAGGCCGACAGCAGGGTCTGCACCTCCTGCTCCAGCTCCAGCGTGCCCGGAAGAAAGGCGTATTTGCTGATCTCGCGCTGCAGGCTGGCCGTGTACAACTCCAGCCGGTGCAGGCCCGTGGCCTGGATCTGCGCCTGCCCCAGGCGCTGGGCCAGCAGGTAGGCCAACCCGCCGCTCAGCCCCACTCCGGCCAGCAACAGCAGGACCGTGAACAGGCGCAAGGATCGGGGCAAAGGCATGGGGGGTGGGATGTTAGCAGCGAGCCCCCTGCGCCCCGCCCGCTCATCCCAGGGGCGGCGGCAGGCCACCTCCGGGCGGCGTGAGAAGGATCAGGCCACGCGGGGCTGCACCTCGTCGTCGCCCGCTGCGGGCAGCATCTCTTCGCGCTCTGCCAGCGCCTCTGGCACGGGATCGATGGCGTTCTCCCACTTGGCCACAACGGCTGTCGCAATGGCGTTGCCCAGCACGTTGGTCAGCGTGCGCCCCATGTCCAGGAAATGGTCAATGCCCAGGATCAGCAGCACACCCGCCTCAGGCAGGTGGAACATGGGAAGCACGGCCGCCACCACCACCAGCGAGGCGCGGGGCACGCCCGCAATCCCCTTGCTCGACACCATGAGCACCAGCAACATGGTGATCTGAGCAGACAACGGCATGTCGATCCCGTAGGCCTGCGCAATGAAGATGGCGGCAAACGTGGTGTAGATCATGGAGCCGTCCAGGTTGAACGAGTACCCCAGCGGCAGCACGAACCCTGTCACCTTGGGCTTGATACCGAATTTTTCGAGCTGTTCCATGAGCTTGGGGTACACCGATTCACTGCTCGCCGTTGAAAAGCCGACCAGCATGGGGGTGCGGATCAGCTTGAGCAGGCGAAACACGTCGCGCCCCAGCACCAGGTAGCCCGCGCACACCAGCACCAGCCACAGGGCCGCCAGGGCCAGGTAGAAACTGAGCATGAATTTGCCGAACACCCCCAGCATGCCCAGGCCCTGGGTGGTGATGGCGCCAGCCACCGCACCAAACACGCCCACGGGGGCGAAGCGCATCACATAGTCGGTGACCTTGAGCATCACATGGACCACCTCATCGAGCGTGGCCACCAGCGAGCGCGCGGCCTGGTTGTGCAGATGCCCGAGCGCCAGGCCAAAGAACAGCGAGAACACCAGGATCTGCAGGATGGCGTTGTTGGCCATCGACTCCACGATGCTCTTGGGGAACACCTGGGTTATGAAGTCCCGCAGGTTCAGCGCTCCGGTCTTGAGCTGCGTGGAAGTGCCCGCCTCGGGCAAGGGGATGGACAAGGCGCTGCCAGGCTGCGTGAGGTTGGCAATGACCAGCCCCAGAGCCAGCGAGATCAGGGAAGCCCCCAGAAACCAGACCACCGCACGCGTGCCGATGCGGCCCACCGTGCGCGAATCGCCCATGCTGGCCATGCCTGCGGCCAGCGTGGCGAACACCAGGGGCGCAATGATCATCTTGATCATGCGCAGGAAGATGTCGGTGAGCAGGCCAAAGTAGCCCGCGATCTCTTTGGCAGCCTCGGGCGTGGGCGCCCATGCGTGGCAGGCGTAGCCGACCAGAACCCCCAGAACCATGGCCAGGATGACCATCGTGGTCAAGCGATTGAGTTTCATGCGATGTGTGTGAATGGATGAAGCGAACATGGAGCGGCCGAACAGCCCAACCCGGCTACGGCCGCACCTCCGGCGGAATCGGCACGGCTGCCCAACGCAGCGAGCACACCTGCGCCCACCCGGGTGGACGGGATGTCGGCCGCAGACGGGAACCGGGCGCATGGGCGCGCACGCAGTGAATGGCTTGTGGCAAGGCTTGTCTCCCCCAGGGTGGCTGACCGCGTCGGGCGCGGCGTGGCACCGTCATTGCACGCAATGTGCCAGGCGCCGACCCTGCGCCAAGTCCTTGATTTACCTGCAAAAAGCTGAACGCAAGGCAGCCTTCCGGTTCGGCTTTCCGAGCACGCCAGCCACCATTCATTCGGAATTCCGAACGAGCCAGGGCGATGATCAACCTAGACAACCCGCACGGGCTCCGCCGCAGGTTGCGGCCAGGGGCGCACTGGCCCACTTTCCGCCCAGAACCTGCCTGCGTTTTCCCAGCCTCCCGCCCCCCTACAGCACACCAGCAAAAAGAAAAGCCGGCCCCAAGGGGCCGGCTTTGACGCTGAGGTTAAGACAGCGGGTTGGGACTCGCCAGCAATCAGTCTGCCGTGGCCTCTTCCGGCTCAGCAGGCTCGGACTTGGCAGACCGCTCCTTCTTGGGCAGCGGCTGGATGTCGAGCAACACCTCGGGCGTTTCCACCCCCTTGTCGTCGGTCTTCATCTCGATGTCCACCGTCAGGCGCCCACCTTCGGTCAGGCGACCAAACAGCAACTCGTCGGCCAGCGCACGGCGGATGGTGTCCTGGATCAGGCGCTGCATCGGGCGTGCGCCCATGAGCGGATCGAAGCCCTTCTTAGCCAGGTGCTTGCGCAGCTGGTCGGTGAAGGTGACTTCCACCTTTTTCTCGGCCAGTTGCGTCTCCAGCTGCAGCAGGAACTTGTCCACCACGCGCAGGATGATCTGCTCGTCCAGGGCCTTGAAGTTGACGATGGCATCCAGCCGGTTGCGGAACTCGGGCGTGAACAGGCGCTTGATGTCGCCCATTTCGTCGCCCGCCTGCCGCGGGTTGGTAAAGCCAATGGTCGCCTTGTTCATGGTCTCGGCGCCGGCATTCGTGGTCATGATGATGAGCACGTTGCGGAAGTCGGCCTTGCGGCCGTTGTTGTCCGTCAGCGTGCCATGGTCCATGACCTGCAGCAGCACATTGAAGATGTCCGGGTGCGCCTTCTCGATCTCGTCGAGCAGCAGCACCGCGTGCGGCTTCTTCGTGATGGCTTCCGTCAGCAGACCACCTTGGTCGAAACCGACATAGCCCGGAGGCGCGCCGATCAGGCGGCTCACGGCGTGGCGCTCCATGTACTCGGACATGTCGAAGCGAATCAGCTCGATGCCCATGATGTAGGCGAGCTGCTTGGCCGCTTCGGTCTTGCCAACGCCGGTGGGGCCGCTGAACAGGAACGAACCAATCGGCTTGTCGCCCTTGCCCAGGCCCGAGCGTGCCATCTTCACAGATGAAGCGAGCACTTCGAGGGCCTTGTCCTGGCCAAACACCACGCTCTTGAGGTCGCGCTCCAGTGTCTGCAGCTTGCTGCGGTCGTCGTTGCTGACATTGGCGGGCGGGATGCGCGCGATCTTGGCCACGATCTCCTCGATCTCGGCCTTGCCAATGGTCTTCTTGCGCTTGCTGGGCACCAGGATGCGCTGCGCGGCACCGGCTTCATCGATCACGTCGATGGCCTTGTCGGGCAGGTGGCGGTCGTTGATGTACTTGGCGCTCAACTCGGCTGCTGCCTGCAGGGCCGCAGCGGCGTACTTCACGCTGTGGTGCTCCTCGAAGCGGCTCTTGAGGCCCTTCAAGATGTCGATCGTCTCGGCCACGCTGGGCTCGACCACGTCCACCTTCTGGAAGCGGCGGGACAGCGCGGCATCCTTTTCGAAAATGCCACGGTATTCCGTGAAGGTGGTCGCACCGATGCACTTGAGCTGGCCGCTGGAAAGCGCTGGCTTCAAGAGGTTGGATGCATCCAGCGTGCCGCCCGAGGCAGCACCCGCGCCGATCAGGGTGTGGATCTCGTCGATGAACAGGATCGCGTTGGGCTTGTCCTTGAGCGACTTGAGCACGCCCTTGAGGCGCTGCTCGAAATCACCCCGGTACTTGGTGCCCGCCAGCAGCGCCCCCATGTCGAGCGAATACACCGTGGCCTCGGCCAGGATCTCGGGCACGTCGTTCTGGGTGATGCGCCAGGCCAGGCCCTCGGCAATCGCAGTCTTGCCCACACCGGCTTCACCCACCAGCAGCGGGTTGTTCTTGCGGCGGCGGCACAGGATCTGGATCGTGCGCTCGACTTCGTAGTTGCGGCCGATCAGCGGGTCGATCTTGCCGTCCTTGGCCGCCTGGTTCAGGTTCTGGGTGAACTGCTCCAGCGGCGAGGCCTTTTCGTTGCGTTCGCCACCGCCACCTTCTTCGCCCTCGGCCTGGTTCTCTGCCTTGGCAGGTTCTGGCGGCTCGCCTTTCTTGATGCCGTGGGCAATGAAATTGACCACATCCAGGCGCGTCACGCCCTGCTGGTGCAGGTAGTACACGGCGTGCGAATCTTTCTCGCCGAAGATGGCCACGAGCACATTGGCACCCGTCACCTCTTTCTTGCCATTGCCCGTGGACTGCACGTGCATGATGGCGCGCTGGATCACCCGCTGGAAGCCCAGCGTGGGTTGTGTATCCACCTCGTCGGTACCGGCGACCTGGGGGGTGTTGTCTTTGATGAAGTTCGACAGCGATGAACGCAGATCATCGATATTGGCCGAACATGCGCGCAGCACCTCCGCTGCGCTGGGGTTATCGAGCAATGCAAGCAACAGATGCTCCACGGTGATGAATTCGTGGCGCTGCTGGCGGGCCTCAACAAAGGCCATGTGCAAGCTGACTTCCAGTTCCTGGGCAATCATGTGAACTCCTTTGTGCTTGCGTGGAAGGGATAACTGTATTTCGGGATCAAAGACCTGTTATTCAACAGGCTCACTGACACATTGCAGTGGGTGGCCCGCCTTGAGGGCGGCGTCAAGCACTTGCTCCACCTTGGTGGCAGCGACATCGCGGGAGTACACGCCGCAAACGCCTTTTCCGTCGAGGTGGATCTTCAACATGATCTGGGTCGCTGTTTCGCGGTCCTTACTGAAGAACTCCTGCAGCACCACGATGACGAATTCCATGGGGGTGTAGTCATCATTGAGCATGACCACCTGGTACATCTGGGGCGGCTGGGTCTTTTGCGTGCGCCTTTCGAGCACGACCGAACCGCCATCATCCCGCGCTGGCCGTGTAACCGGTGGCGCGGTGGGGGGTGAAGGTGGTTTTGTTGCCATGAAAATCATTCTAGCGACCCGCGCGGGGGGCTGCCGCTGAAGAAGTTGGGAGTTGACCCGGTATTTTTCAAGCCATGACTCCACAAAGGGAGCCACACCCTGGGACCGCGCCGCCCGCTTACCCCCTGCCCTATTCGTACACCACCGTGGCCGCCCCTGGGCCCGCCTGCGCGGTCCATGCCGCCAGGGCCGCATCCGACGGGAAAAACCGCGCGTTTTCCCCCAGTTGCAGCTCTGCCACCGCCGCTGCGTCCTCGGCCTTGCAGCGCACACCCATGCGCACCCGCAGGCCATGCACCGCGACCTCGCCCTCGGCACTCTCCTCCCGCCGCGCGGGAAACTCCTGCACCAGGCGGGGCACATCGGGCAGCTTGTCTCCCACCACCACATGCAGGTACTTGCCAAACCGGCAGCGTGCACCAGCCAAATCCCACACCTGCTGCACCTTCACGCGCAGGCCTCCGCTGAAATGGTCCAGCTGCAGGCGCCCCATCATCACCACGAACTCGTCTTCCTTGAGCTGGTTGCGGTAGGTGTTGAGCAAGGCTTCATCGGCCGATGCCTCAATGACAGCGGATTTGTCATCCAGCTTGAACAGGGCCAGCTTGCCCCGCTGCCCGTTGATGACGCGGAAGTCGCTGATGATCCCGGCCAGCACCTGGGGCTCGCGGCTGTCGAGCAATTCGTCGATTTGTGTGCGCACAAAGCGGCGCACCTCGGTAGCCACTTCGTCGAACAGGTGGCCGGACAGGTAAAAGCCCACTGCGGTTTTTTCCAGCGTGAGCCGTTCCTTGATACCCCAGGGCAAGGCCTCCACCAGGTCGGGCTCCTGCGTGCTGGAGCCATGGACGTCATCACCCATCATGTCGAACAACCCGCCCTGGTTCACATTGGCCAGCGAAGCTGCCGCGAAGTCGAAGGCCCGGTCGATGGACGCCACCAGCGCCGCGCGGTTCATGTTGATCGAATCGAACGCACCCGCCTTGATCAGGGCCTCTACCGTCCGTTTGTTCATGCGCGCCTTGTCCACGCGCAGGCAGAAGTCGAACAGGCTCTTGAAGGGCCCGGAGGTGGAGCCGTTCGGCCCCTCGCCCCGCCCTTCTCGCGCGGCCACAATGGCTTCGATGGCCTGCTGGCCCGTGCCCTTCACGGCGCCCAGGCCGTAGCGGATGATCTTGTCCGTGACGGGCTCGAACCGGTATTTGCCCCGGTTCACGTCCGGCGGTTCGAAGGTCATGCCGAAGTGCTTGACCGCGTCCTCGTACAACACCTTGAGCTTGTCGGTGTCGTCCATTTCCACGGTCATGTTGGCGCAGAAGAACTCGGCCGTGTAGTGCACCTTGAGCCAGCCCGTGTGGTAGGCCAGCAGCGAGTAAGCTGCAGCGTGCGACTTGTTGAAGCCGTAGCCCGCGAACTTCTCCATCAGGTCGAACACCTCGTCGGCTTTTTCCTGCCCGATGCCTTTTTCGGCCGCCCCCTTGCGGAAGATCTCGCGGTGCTCGGCCATCTCCTCGGCCTTCTTCTTGCCCATGGCACGACGCAGCATGTCGGCGCCACCCAGGCTGTAACCGCCCAGCACCTGGGCGGTCTGCATCACCTGCTCCTGGTACACCATGATCCCGTAGGTTTCAGCCAGCACGGGCTCGACCAGGGGGTGCGGGTACTCCACCGGTTCCTTGCCGTGCTTGCGGTTCACGAACGTGGGGATCAGGTCCATGGGGCCCGGGCGGTACAGCGCGTTCAGGGCAATCAAGTCCTCCAGGCGGCTGGGCTTGGCCTCCTTGAGCATGCCCTGCATGCCCCGGCTTTCAAACTGGAACACGGCCTCGGTCAGCCCGTCCTGAAAAAGCTTGTAGGTCTTGCCATCGTCGAGCGGCACGGTCTCGAAGGTGAAGTTCTCCTGGCCCTTGTGGCGCTTGATAATGAACTCGCGCGCAATCTCCAGGATGGTGAGCGTGGCCAGGCCCAAAAAGTCGAACTTCACGAGGCCGATGGCCTCCACGTCGTCCTTGTCGTACTGGCTCACAGCCGATTCGCTACCCGGCTGCTGGTAGAGCGGGCAAAAATCGGTGAGCTTGCCCGGCGCAATCAGCACGCCCCCGGCGTGCATGCCGATGTTGCGCGTCATGCCTTCGAGCTTCTGCGCCATCTCGATGACGGTCTTGACGTCTTCTTCCTTGCGCACGCGCTCGTAGAGCATGGGCTCCAACTCCAGCGCGTAGTTGTTCTTGTCGCCCTCCTTCTTCACCTCGGGCGGGTACTGCAAGGTGTACGACATGCCCGGTTTGCCCGGCACCAGCTTGGAGATGCCGTCGCAGAAGGTGTAGCTCATGTCCATCACCCGGCCCACGTCACGGATGGCCGCCTTGGCGGCCATGGTGCCGAAGGTGGCGATCTGGCTCACTGCGTTCTTGCCGTACTTCTCCTTCACATAGTCGATCACACGGTCGCGGTTGCCCTGGCAGAAGTCGATGTCGAAGTCAGGCATCGAGACCCGCTCGGGGTTCAGGAAGCGTTCGAACAGCAGGTTGTACTCAAGCGGATCCAGGTCGGTGATCTTGAGCGCATAGGCCACGAGTGAGCCCGCGCCCGACCCCCGTCCGGGTCCCACGGGGCAGCCGTTTTCCTTGGCCCACTGGATGAAGTCGCCCACGATCAGGAAGTAACCGGGGAACCCCATCTTGAGGATGGTGCCGATCTCGAACTCCAGCCGCTCCACATAGCGCGGGCGCTGCTGTTCGCGGTCGGACTCTTTGGGGAAAAGCAGCTTGAGCCGCGCCTCCAGCCCCTCAAAAGAGGCGTAGCGAAAGTACTCGTCGATCGGCATGCCATTGGGTGTGGGGAAATCCGGCAGTTGCGGCTTGCCCAGCACCAGCGTCAAGTTGCAGCGCTGGGCGATTTCCACCGTGTTCGCAATGGCCGAAGGCACATCGGCAAACAGCGCCTCCATCTCGGCCGATGACTTGAAATACTGGTCGCGGGTGAATTTGCGCACCCGGCGCGGGTTGGCAAGGATTTCGCCCTCGGCAATGCAGATGCGGGCCTCATGGGCCTCGTAATCATCCGCCGTGGCAAATTGCACCGGGTGTGTGGCCACCACCGGCAGGTTCAGGCGCGCCGCCAGTTGGGCCGCTGCGGCCACATGGGCTTCATCGTCGGCGCGGCCCGCGCGTTGCAACTCCATGTAAAAGCGGTGCGGAAAAATCCCCGCGAGGCGCAGCGCGATGTCAGCCGCGCCAGACTCGTCCCCCTTCAGCAAGGCCTGCCCCACCGGGCCCGCCTGCGCGCCCGCAAGGGCAATCAGGCCTTCCGACAGCTCCTCCAGCCACGCCCAGGTGCACAGCGCCAGGTTCTTGACAACGTTGCGCGTCCAGGCGCGGGCCAGCAACTCCGACAGGTTGAGGTAGCCCTGACGGCTTTGCACCAGCACGATCATTCGCGATGGCGCCGCCCCCGCTTCGCCTTCCAGAAAAATTTCTGCGCCCAGAATAGGCTTGACGCCCTTGCCCCGGGCTTCCTTGTAGAACTTGATTGCGCCAAAAAGGTTGTTGAGATCGGTGATGGCCAATGCAGGCTGGCCATCCTTGGCGGCCGCCTTGGCCACCTCATCGATTCGGTTGGTCCCGTCCACGACGGAAAATTCGGTGTGCAGGCGCAGGTGAACAAACATGGAGCCATTGTAGAAAGCCCTGCACCTGCCCGCCTGAAAGCAGAGCTTACGGCGCCGCTGGGCGGCAACGGCCCCCAGTACAATGCCTTTTCTGTTCAAGATGCCTGTGGACCCTTGGGCCGGAAGCGCAACTCACGCCCCGGACGAACCCAGCCCCATGTGCACCTGTTCCCTCATTTGCTGAAAGCTGCTTGCGATGCTGCGTGCCCCATTGCCCCTCGTTTCCGCCCTGCTGCTTGCCGGTCTGCTGGCGGGCTGCTCCAGCACCCCCGAAGACAAAACGGCCGGCTGGAGCCCCAACCGTATCCATTCGGAAGCCAAGGACGAAATGAGCAGCGGCGCCTACGACAAGGCGGTTCCGCTGCTCGAAAAGCTCGAAGGCCGTGCAGCCGGCACACCGCTGGCGCAACAGGCCCAGATCGACAAGGCCTACGCCCACTACAAGGCCGGTGAAAAGGCCCAGGCCATCGCCACGCTGGACCGCTTCATGAAGCTTCACCCAGCCAGCCCCGCGCTGGACTACGCGCTCTACCTCAAGGGCCTGGTGAATTTCAACGACAACCTGGGGTTGTTCTCCTTCATCTCGCGCCAGGATCTGTCCGAGCGGGACCAGAAGGCCGCCAAGGACTCGTTCGAAGCCTTCAGCGAACTGTCCACCCGCTTCCCAGACTCGCGTTACACGCAGGACGCGCGCCAGCGCATGACCTACATCGTCAACTCGCTTGCGCAGTACGAAGTGCATGTGGCCCGCTATTACTTCCAGCGTGGCGCCTATGTGGCGGCCATCAACCGCGCCCAGGTAGCCGTGGCTGATTACCAGGGCGTGCCCGCGCTGGAGGAAGCGCTGTACATCCTGATCCAGTCGTATGACGCCCTGGGCATGACCCAGTTGCGTGATGACGCGCGCCGCGTGATGGACAAGTCCTATCCCCAAAGCCCCTATATGAGTGGCGGCTTCAAGGGCAAGTCGGATCCGTGGTGGAAGGTCTGGTGAGCAACGCCTGCAAGGCCTCTTCAAAAGCCTCTTCCGACTCCAGCCGCCGCATTGGCGGCAATGCGGCCAGCAGGCGTTTGCCGTAGCCCATGGTGGCAAGGCGGGTGTCCCCCACCACCAGAATCCCCCGGTCCGACTCCCGCCGGATCAAGCGTCCCGCCCCTTGCTTGAGCGCCACGGCAGCCTCGGGCAGTGCATAGGCCTTGAAAGCCTTTCCTCCCGCCTTTTCGATCCGCTGCGTGCGCGCCTCGACCAAGGGGTCGCCAGGGGGCGGAAACGGCAGCTTGTCGATGACCACGAGCTGCAGCGCGTCACCGGGCACATCGAACCCCTCCCAGAAGGTGGCGGACGCGACCAGCACACAGCCCGGCTGACCATGGTCAGCTCCTTCCCGAAAACGCTCCATCAGTCGCCGCTTGGGCCACTCGCCCTGTACCAGCACCTCCAGCGCTCCTGATGATGCCAACCGCTTCTGAAGCGCGTCACCCACTGCGCGCAACGCCTTCAACGTAGTGGTGAGCACCAAGGTGCGCCCCCCCAGCCGCTCGGCAGCCAGGCCCACCCATTGCGCCAGCGCTGGGCTGTGGGCCGGGTCGGCGGGTGAAGGCAAGTGGCGCGGCACATACAGTGCGGCCTGCGCCGGGTAGTCGAACGGACTGGCCACCCGCAGAATTTGGGCCTCCTGCAGCCCCGCCCGTTCAGTGAACCAGCTCAGGCGCTCGTCGTCGCCCAGGGTCGCCGAGGTGAAGATCCAGGCCCGGCCCGGACCTGCGGAACTGTCATCCGGCCAGCCATCGCCGCCCGCGCCCTCAGAAGCCTCGGCAGGCGCTCCCAGCAAGCGCGTGCGCATGGCATCGGCAATGTCCAGCGGCGATTCGACCAGCCGCAATTGCGTGCCCACATCCACCCAGCGCACCACCTCGGGATCGCTGGAACCTGAAAAGCGGGCCAGGCGCGCCAGCAGCTCCGAGCCGCGCTCATACAGGCGCACAAAGTCTGGGGCGATCTCGCTGACCGTATCGAGCGCCTCCTGGGCCTGCGCGCAGGCCAGTGCCACGCCGCGCAAGGCGCCGTGCCAATGCTCGGCCGGGAATCCCTCCGGGGCATCATCCGCCCATCGCAGCTTGGTGGCACCCGTGGCCGTGCGGGCGACCAGGCGCAGGTCCTGCGCCGACAGCTCCACCCGGCGGGACAACCCCACCCAGTCCGCGAGGCCCCGGGCATGCTGCAGGCCTGCGGCCAGCAGGTCCCTGCTGAAATCCGTCACCTGCCCCGTGGACAACTGGGTGCCCAGGAACTGCACGCCTGTCTCATTGATCTGGTGCGCCTCATCAAACACCACCACGCGCACCGTGGGCAACAGCTCGGCCATGCCCGACTCGCGCACCGCGACATCGGCAAAAAACAGATGGTGGTTGATGACCACGATGTCGGCCGCCAGCGCCTCGCGCCGCGCCCGGTGCACATGACAGGGGCGGAACTGGGGGCATTGCGAACCCAGGCAGTTCTCGCGGGTGGAGGTCACCAGGGGAATCACGGGCGAGCGGTCATCCAGCCCCGTCAGTTCCGCTAGGTCGCCCGATTGGGTGTGGTGTGACCAGTCTTCGACCTTGGCCAGCACGCGCGCCACGCCCCGGTCCTGGGCCTGCGCGTCCTGGCGCGCAAGCTCCATGCGGTACAGGCACAGGTAGCTGGAACGGCCTTTGAGCAGCGCCATGCGCACCGGCATGCCCAGCGTTTCGACCAGCCAGGGCAGGTCCCGCGCGAAAAGCTGGTCCTGCAGCGCCTTGGTGGCGGTGGACAGCAGCACCCGCTCGCCGCTGAGCAGGGCGGGCACCAGATAAGAAAAAGTCTTGCCCACCCCGGTGCCCGCCTCCACCACCAAAGCGCCCCCTGCTTCGATGGTCCGTGCGACGGCGCAGGCCATCTGGGTTTGCCCCTCGCGGGGCTGGAAGTGTGCGTCCGCCCGCTCCAGAACACCACCGGCGGCAAACACCTCCGCCACCATGTCAACCAGCGACATCAGGCAGGCTCTTGCGGCAGAAGCTCACGTTCCAGCCGGTCCATCGCATCACGCAGGACCAAGCGGCGCTTCTTCAGCCGCCGCAGCGCCAGTTCGTCGGGCGCCGCATCGGGGGCGCAGCGATCGATCAAGGCATCCAGATCGGCATGTTCCATGCGCAATTCGATCAGTTGTCGGTGGGGAGAGTGGAGGCTGGGTTTCAAGGCAGGAGCGCCACAAGCATGGCGAAAATGCCACAGGCGGGCGGATAATACGCGCTTGGCCCGTTTTCACGACGAGCGTTTGTGCACGCGCCCCCACAATCACCAGCATGACCAAAGCGTTTCGCCTCATCGCGTCCACCGGCATCCACAAGGGCGACCGGGAATACCAGCAAGACCAGGTCGCCCTGATCTCCCACGCCCGACACAATGGCTGCGTGCTGGGCGTGATCGCCGATGGCATGGGCGGTCGCAGTGGCGGCCGCAAGGCATCGGACCAGGTCATGATGACCGCACGGCAGCTGTTCGAGCGCTACTCGCCCGACACCGACGACGCGGTGTCCATGCTCAAGAACATGGTCGAAGAGGCCCACATCGTCATTCGCCTGACGGCCATTTCGGCAGAACAGGAACCCCACAGCACGATTGCGGCCTTCCTCATCAACCCCCGAGGGGACTGCCACTGGGTGCATGCAGGCGACTCGCGCATCTACCATTTCCAGGGCCCCCGCATGGTGTTCCGCACCAGCGACCACTCCTATGTCCAGGCGCTGGTGGACCGGGGCGAGCTGACCGAGGCCGAGGCCAACAACCACCCCCACTCGAACATCCTGGTGGGCTGCCTGGGCACCGAGAGCGACCCGCCCATCACCACCCACATCATTCCGCAACTACAACCGGGTGATGTACTGCTCGCCTGCAGCGACGGTGTCTGGCACTACTTCTCGCCCACCGAACTGGCCTCGGTGGTGGATTCGCTGTCGCCCCGCGAAGCCACCGAGTTCCTGATTGAAAAGGCGCGCTCCCGGGCCCGGGGCGGCGGCGACAACCTGTCGCTGGTCATCGTGAAGATCGAAGCGCTGGTCGAAGAAAAGAAGATCGCACGCCTCGTTCCGATCGACGCAGGCCGCGCCTGACCCACAGCCCACTGCGGCTGTATCAGGCTATCGGGAAGCCAGGCTGCTATGACGGCGACCCACCAGCGGAGCAGCTTGCCCCCATAAATCAATGGGCCAGCGGGCCGACGATGCCCCTGCTGCACTTTTCAGGCAATCAGCGCACTGGACTGGATACTGCCCGCGCCGGTGTTGGCAACGGCGCAGCAGGCGGGTGCCCCTTTGCGGCCGCATCAGCCTGGGATTTTTCGACCCGGGCACGGCGCTCCTCCGCCGCTTTCAGGCTTTCTGCATGGCGAATGCGCGCCTGGGCGGCGCGGTCGGCCTGGACAGCCGCACGGACAGCCTGCTCGCTGTCATGCTGCTGGACCCGGCTGCGCTGCAACAGTGCGCGCTGCTCGGCATCGTGGTCCCGCTGCGCCTTGGTGCTCGCGGGGTCTGCCGGGGTTTTGCGCACCGTGGCATCCGTGCCCTGCCCTCTGGACGCCGGAGGCGGCACGGCCTTTTGCTTTTCCTCAATGGAGCGCAGGCGCTCAGCCGCCTTTTCCCTGCGCTCGGCGTCGTTCAACTCCACCTCCTGGGCACGAAGCCGATCGCCGGCTTCACGCGCCTTGGTGCGGACACTGCGCAGGCAGTCCTCCACCGCAAACTGCTTGTAGCAGGCTGCTTCCTCCTTCTGGCGCACGGCAGCCAGCGCCTCGCGCTCGTGGCGGATGCGTTCGTGCTCGGCCTTGCGATGCGCAGCCGCAGCGGCCTGAGCGCTGTCTTGTGTTCCATCGGCGGCCTGGGCCCACACGGGAGCCACTGGCAGCACCAGCACAGTGGCAAGCACCGTTGCAGCAAAAAATGCACGCTGCATCATGTCAGCCCCGTATCCACCATGCGACGCTCCAGGTCCAGGAACTCCTTGGACTGCATCTCGTTGAGACGCGACACAGTGCGCGGAAACTCGTGTGCCAGCGGCCCATCGGTGTAAAGCTGCTCGGGCGGCACAGCCGCCGACAGAATGAGCTTGACACGCCGGTCATACAGCACATCCACCAGCCAGGTAAAGCGCCGCGCGGGCGACGCCATGCTCACCGGCATGTAGGGCACGTCGGAAAGCAGCACGGTGTGGAACTGCGTGGCAATCTCCAGGTAGTCATTCTGCGAACGCGGGCCGCCGCACAGCGCCTTGAAGTCGAACCACACCACGCCACCGGCCTTGCGCCGTGCGCGGATTTCGCGCTGCTCGATGTGCAGCACCGGATCTTCGTCATGCACTTCGGCCAGCTGGTCGAAGGCCTGGCTCATTTCGGCGTCGGCCTCGGGGCCCAGAGGCGTGTGGTAGAGCTTCACATGCTCCAGCGTGCGGCGCCGGTAGTCGGTGCCGTTGTCCACGTTGACCACTTCCAGCTTCTCGTTGAGCAATGCAATCGCGGGCAGGATGCGGTCGCGGTGCAGGCCACCGGGGTAAAGATCGTCCGGTTTGAAATTGGACGTGGTGACAAAACCCACGCCGTTGTCGAACAGCGCCACCAGCAAGCGGTGCAGGATCATGGCATCGGTGATGTCCGCCACGTGGAACTCGTCGAAGCAGATGAGCTTGTAGCGCTTGGCAATGCGCTCGCCCAGCACGTCGAGGGGGTTCTGCGTGCCCTGCAGCGCCACCAGCTCGCGGTGCACCTCGCGCATGAACTCATGGAAGTGCAGGCGCACCTTGCGCTTGAGTGGCACGGCGTCAAAAAAGCACTCCATCAGGAAGCTCTTGCCCCGCCCCACCCCGCCGTACATGTACACGCCACGCGGAATCTCGGGCCGGTTGATCAGCTTCTTGAGCGCGTTGGAACGCCGCGCCTTGTAGGCGGCCCATTCATCGGCACAGCGCTGCAGCGCATCCACGGCCCGCAACTGGGCGGGGTCGCTTTGGTAGCCTTTGGCGGCCAGCTCGGCCAGGTAAGCCTGTTTGACTGTCACGGGATGCGCACCCTTCTGATACTATGAATTTAATAGCTACCAGCGCATGACTAGCATGCGCTGGAGCCCTTTTTTATTCAAATATCAGAAGTTGAGAGTGCGCTTGTCCACGGCCAGGGCCGCTTCCTTGGTGGCTTCGCTCAAGGAGGGGTGTGCGTGGCAGATGCGTGCGATGTCTTCGCTGCTGGCCTTGAACTCCATGGCGACCACAGCTTCGGAGATCAGCTCGCTGGCCTGCGGGCCCACGATGTGCACGCCCAGGATCTCATCGGTCTCGGCGTCGGCCAGCATCTTGACCATGCCGGTGGTGTCACCCAGTGCGCGTGCACGGCCGTTGGCCAGGAAGGGGAAACTGCCCGCCTTGTACTTGACGCCATCGGCCTTGAGCTGCTGCTCCGTGCGCCCCACCCAGGCGATTTCAGGGCTGGTGTAGATGACCCAGGGAATGGTGTTGAAGTTGACGTGGCCGTGCTGGCCGGCGATGCGCTCGGCCACGGCAACGCCTTCTTCCTCGGCCTTGTGTGCCAGCATCGGGCCACGCACCACGTCGCCCACCGCCCAGACGCCGGGCAGGTTGGTCTTGCAGTCGCCGTCCACCACAATGGCGCCGCGCTCGTCCAGCTGCAGGCCCACGGCTTCGGTGTTCAGACCGATGGTGTTGGGCACGCGGCCGATGGAGACGATGAGCTTGTCCACTTCCAGCGACTGGGCTTCGCCCTTGGCGTTGGTGTAGGCAATGCTCACACCCTTTTTGCTGGTCTTGATCTCGCCAACCTTCACGCCCAGCTCGATCTTCAGGCCCTGCTTGTCGAAAGCCTTCTTGGCTTCCTTGGCGATCTGCTCATCCACCGCGCCCAGGAACGTGGGCAGGCCTTCGAGGATGGTGACTTCGGCACCCAGGCGGCGCCACACCGAGCCCATTTCCAGGCCGATCACGCCCGAGCCGATGAGGCCGAGCTTCTTGGGCACGGCGCCGACGCGCAGCGCGCCGTCGTTGGACAGCACCAGTTCTTCGTCAAACGGCGTGCCGGGCAGCGCACGGGCGTTGGAGCCGGTGGCGATGATGATCTGTTTGCCAACGATGGTCTCTTCAGCGGCACCCGCCACCTTGATCTCGTAGCCCCCTTCGGCAGCCTTCACGAACGAGCCGCGGCCGTGGAAGAAGCTGACCTTGTTCTTCTTGAACAGGTACAGGATGCCGTCGTTGTTCTGCTTCACGACGGTGTCCTTGCGGGCAATCATCTTGGCCACGTCCATCTTGACGCCAGTGGCCGTGATGCCGTGCTCGGCAAAGTGCTTGTTGGCATGCTCGAAATGCTCGGACGACTGCAGCAGCGCCTTGGAGGGGATGCAACCGACGTTGGTGCAGGTGCCACCGGGTGCGGGGCCGCCCTTGTCGTTCTTCCACTCGTCGATACAGGCGACGTTGAAGCCCAGCTGGGCGGCACGGATGGCGGCAATGTAGCCACCAGGGCCGCCACCGATGACGATCACATCAAATTGTTTGCTCATGGGAAATCTCGTTCAGTCAGTTGGAGAAAGACCCACCGGCGGGCAGGACCAGAGGCCGGGCCACGCGGGTGGGTCAATGCGGTCAGGGGATCAGATGTCGAACAGCAGGCGCGATGGGTCTTCCAGCGCGTCCTTCATTGCCACCAGGCCCAGCACGGCTTCGCGTCCGTCGATGATGCGGTGGTCATAAGACATGGCCAGGTAGTTCATCGGGCGGATCACGATCTGGCCGTTTTCCACGACAGCGCGGTCCTTGGTGGCGTGCACGCCCAGAATGGCCGACTGGGGCGGGTTGATGATGGGGGTGGACAGCATGGAGCCGAACGTACCGCCATTGGAGATGGAGAACGTGCCACCGGTCATTTCTTCAATGCCCAGCTTGCCTTCTGCAGCCTTCTTGCCGAATTCGGCGATCTTCTTCTCGATGTCGGCGAAGCTCATCTGGTCTGCATTGCGCAGGATAGGCACCACCAGGCCACGGGGCGAGCCCACGGCGATACCGATGTCGAAGTAGCCGTGGTAGACGATGTCGTTGCCGTCCACCGATGCGTTGAGCACGGGGTACTTCTTGAGGGCGTGCACAGCAGCCTTGACGAAGAAGGACATGAAGCCCAGCTTGGTGCCGTGTTCCTTCGTGAAGCTGTCCTGGAACTTCTTGCGCAGGTCCATCACGGGGGCCATGTTCACTTCATTGAACGTGGTCAGGATGGCGTTGGTGGCTTGCGACTGCAGCAGACGCTCGGCCACACGGGCGCGCAGGCGGCTCATGGGCACGCGCTGCTCGGGGCGGCCACTCAGGTCTTCCTTGCCAGCGGGCGCTGCCACCTGGGGCAGTGCCTTGGAGGGCACGCCAGTGGGGATCACGCTGGGAGCTGCGACGGCAGCCTTGGCACCACCGGCCACGGCGGCCAGCACGTCACCCTTGGTCACACGGCCGTCCTTGCCCGAACCGGCCACGGCCGAGACAGACAGGTTGTTGTCGGCCAGCAGCTTAGCAGCGGCGGGCATGGCCACATCCCCCTTGGAGCCACCAGCGGCGGCAGGCGCTGCAGCAGGTGCAGCGGCAGCGGCAGCGGGGGCTGGTGCGGCAGCGGCAGGAGCTGCTGCAGCGGCACCCGCTTTGCCTTCCGTGTCGATCTTGGCGATGAGCTGATCAGCCACCACAGTGGCACCATCGCCCTGGATGATTTCAGACAGCACGCCAGCGGAGGGTGCAGGCACTTCCAGCACGACCTTGTCGGTTTCAATCTCGATCAGGATCTCGTCCACGGCCACGGCTTCACCGGGCTTCTTCTTCCAGTTGAGCATGGTGGCTTCTGCCACGGATTCGGACAGCTGGGGGACTTTGACTTCTACGATAGCCATTTTGAATTCTTTCGGTAGGGGTTCTGTTCTGTGTTCGTTCGGGTAGCTGGCCTTACTTGGTCAGGACAAAACCCTTGAGCTTGGCGAATGCTGCATCCACCAGCGCCTTTTGCTGCTCCTGGTGCAGGTGGGCATAACCCACGGCAGGCGAAGCAGACGCGGCGCGGCCTGCATAGCCCAGCTTCTGGCCATCGAGCATGTTCTCGTGGATGTTGTGCTGGATGAAGAACCAGGCACCCTGGTTCTGCGGCTCGTCCTGGCACCACACCACATCCGTCGCGTTGGGGTACTTCTTGAGTTCGGCCCCAAATGCCTTGTGGGGGAACGGGTAGAGCTGTTCCACACGGATGATGGCCACGTCTTCGTCTTCGCGTTCGGTGCGCTTCTTCACGAGGTCGTAGTACACCTTGCCCGAGCACGCGATCACGCGCTTGACCTTGGCGGCCTTCTTCACGATGGCTTCGTTCTGCTCGGGAATCACCGTCTGGAAGCTGCCCTTGGTGAACTCGGACAGCGGCGAGGTGGCGTCCTTGTTACGCAGCAGCGACTTGGGCGTCATGATGATCAGCGGCTTGCGCAGGTCGCGCACCATCTGGCGGCGCAGCACATGGAAGATCTGGCTGGCCGTGGTGGGCTGCACGATCTGCATGTTGGTGTCGGCCGCCAGTTGCATGAAGCGCTCCAGGCGGGCCGAGCTGTGCTCAGGGCCCTGACCTTCATAGCCGTGCGGCAGCATCAGCGTAATGCCGTTCACCCGGCCCCACTTCACTTCACCAGAGGCGATGAACTGGTCGATCACCACCTGGGCACCGTTGGCGAAGTCGCCGAACTGTGCTTCCCAGATCACCAGGGTGTTGGGGTCGTTCGATGCATAGCCGTACTCGAAGCCCAGCACAGCCTCTTCGGACAGGATGGAGTCGATCACGACAAACGGGGCCTGGTTGTCGGCCACGTTCTGCAGCGGCACATAGGTGCCAGCATCCCACTTTTCACGGGCCTGGTCATGGATCACGGCATGGCGGTGGGTGAACGTGCCGCGTCCGCAGTCTTCGCCCGACAGGCGCACCGGGTAGCCGCTGGCCACCAGGGACGCGAAGGCCATGTGCTCGCCCATGCCCCAGTCCACATTGATTTCGCCACGGCCCATGGCAGCGCGGTCATCGTAGACCTTCTTCACCAGTTGGTGCGGTGTGACGCTGGCAGGAATGGTGGTGAGCTTCTCGGACAGGCGCTTCCATTCCGTCAGTGGAATCGCGGTATCGCCCGCATCGGTCCACTTCTTGCCCAGGAAGGGCGACCAGTCCACCGCGTACTTGCTCTTGAAATTGGTCAACACCGGATCGACAGTGTGCTTGCCCGCATCCATGGCAGAGCGGTACGCCTTGACCATGTCGTCGCCCAGCGTCGCACCCAGGCCCTGAGTGGCCAGCTTGTCGGCGTACAGCTTGCGGGTGCCGGGGTGGGCCGCAATCTTCTTGTACATGAGTGGCTGGGTCAGCGAGGGCGTGTCCTGCTCGTTGTGGCCCAGCTTGCGGAAGCAAGTGATGTCCACCACCACGTCCTGGCGGAACTCCATGCGGAATTCCAGCGCCAGCTGGGTGGCCAACACCACCGCCTCCGGATCGTCACCGTTGACGTGCAGCACGGGGGACTCGACCATCTTCACGATGTCGGTGCAGAACGCGCTGGAGCGCATGTCGCGCGGGTCGGAGGTGGTGAAGCCGATCTGGTTGTTGATGATGATGTGCACCGTGCCGCCTGTGGTGTAACCACGGGTCTGCGCCAGCGCCAGGGTTTCCTGGTTGACGCCCTGTCCGCCAAATGCGGCATCGCCGTGCACCAGCACGGGCAACACCTGGCTACCCCGGGGGTCATCACGGCGATCCATGCGGGCGCGCACCGAACCTTCCACCACGGGGTTGACGATTTCCAGGTGCGAGGGGTTGAAGGCCAGCGACAGATGCACCGGGCCGCCAGGCGTGGAGACGTCGGAGCTAAAGCCCTGGTGGTACTTCACATCACCGGCGGGAAGATCCTCGGCGGCCTTGTGCTCGAACTCGGCGAACAGGTCCTTGGGCATCTTGCCCAGGGTGTTGACCAGCACGTTCAGGCGGCCGCGGTGGGCCATGCCGATCACGAACTCCTGGACGCCACGCT
>OGCL01000270.1_pt1 | contig 59138 bp, 66 predicted proteins | sample 1570041 | NCBI WGS metagenome assembly OGCL01 (sample SAMN06266162, study PRJEB24511) | hot springs metagenome | isolation source: Hot spring water | place: South Africa: Limpopo | collected 2015-06-22
CATGAATGTGGCGGACAATCTCTTCTCCGCTCAGTCGGAACTTGCTGCTTTGACGGCGCACTTCCAATGCGCGTACCTCACCTGATCTGGTGTTGAAGCTCGTCACGCGGGTCCGATAGTAGCCGGGGCTTATGTCTTCGCCCTTGGTGTCGCGGATGGCCCGGTTAACGTTGATCTCGGTTCGGTAGGGGAAGTCGAGTGGCGCAGGAAGACTTTCCGGAACGGCACGCAACGAGGGCTTTGAGCCGTTTTCTCCGAAATTCAGCTCAAAGCGTATCTCGGTCATATCCGCTTTGTAGACCCCACTTCGAAGCGGGAAGCCCGCCGGATTGAAGAGGGGATCGCGCAGCAGCTCCACCATCATGGGAAAATAGGCGTCCTGCTTCCCTTCGAGGTTATTGCTCTCGAACTGATAGCCGGTTTCTTGCACCACCTCGTCTTCGCAGTCTTCCTCCATGGGAGTGAAAAAAACGCGCGGGTTTTCCTGAGACCCCAGCTCAAGCCATTCCATATCCCATGAACGTTCCTCGGCGTCGTATTGGAGGCGGCCGTTCTTGTTCCAGCTCCTGACGCGTCCGTTGGGCTCGACGGCTACCGCCTTCTGGCTGCCTATGTCGATATAGGCACGGGTGCCCGGTTCTAGCCTGGGCACGGCGTGGACGCCCGGCACACCGACTTTTTCCATGTCGAGATCGTAGGGTTTCAGCCAGGGAAGTTCGAGCCGCTGAACGGGTGAAAGCTTGCTGGAGTAGTCAGTCATCAGCATCTCCAAAAGGAACAGGTGAGCCTATTCCATCTGCCAAAAGTTGTATCGTCAAGGGGTGGTAGGTCGCAGCGGATGGCGGTCGCCGCGCCGGGCTTGGGCGCAAGTCTCTGGGTCCCGTCCGTGACGATGCCACGACCTTGGGACTGTCAGAGACTTGTGGTCCTCCGATTTGGGTGCTATCGGTATCCGGTCTTTAGTGCGCACTTATGGGTTTGCGGAGCAAACCCGGTGCTTTCTTAAGGTTTCGCCGCTGTGGCCATCTACAGTTTGAACCATAAGCCGATTGGAAAGAGTACGCAGGACCGCCCTTATACGACCGGCGCGCATGTGAATTACATCACCCGCGACAGTGCGTTAGGGCACCTCGACGGTGCCCGGTTACCTGTAGAGCGGGACGGCGCGCGTGGGTTTTTCAACCGTGCTGAAGACACCGGCCGAAAAAACGCCAGGGTCGCAGACAAGCTCATGTTGGCTTTGCCAAAGGAACTGACGCCAGAACAGCGGCACGAATTGGTCCGAGGGTATGCCGAGGAGATCACCGCAGGGCGTGCGCCGTGGCTTGCCGCCCACCACGACACCGGCAAAGACGCTTCCAACCCGCACTGCCACCTCATCATCCATGATCGCGATACGGAGACAGGGAGGCGCGTGTTTGGGACGACGGAGAAAGGATCGACCCAACGCCTGAGAGACCTGTGGCAGCTGCACGCCAACCGCGCCTTGGAAAGAGCCGGTTGTGAGGAGCGCATTGATGCCAGGACATTGAAGGCTCAGGGTATTGAGCGCGAACCGCAAGTGCATGAAGGCCCGCGCAACCGCGCATTTCAGCAGCGCGGTCGCAGGCCTGTTTCCCGGCAACGCAATTTCCGGAACCGGCCTGGTGCCCGGTCGCGGAGTCGGGTGGTGAACTATCCGGCAATCGATCGAGGTCGGTCGCGGCAGGAGTACAATCGGGAGACAGTCCGGGATTACTGGCATTTACTGGATACTGCGCGGCAGGCTCAGGAGCTTGAGGAGCTGCGGGATGTTCACTTGCCCAAAGATGGGAGGCGGGGTGGGACAGATCCGGGAGGACAGGGCAGGGGAGGCCCATATGGAGAGAAGCCGTCGAGGGCGACGTCCCGGCTGGCCAGCATCCTTAAGGGGAATGGCCGCAAGCGGGAGGGTGAAAGATCTTTTGATCGTGATGATGAGCGCGAACCCGACTGACGAAATCTCTTGCCAGTTGAATCCAGTTCCTTCTCAATGAATCATGTTGGACAATTTCTATGATACCGAAACTGAGGAAGAGGAAGAGCAGCGCCTCATCCTGAAAGCCCACGAGCTTAGCCTAGAAGCTCACACGATTATTGCTGACGCTGAGCGGGAGCTGGTAATTCTCCGGCCGCTTGTCGACGAGAATGAAGGATTTGCCCTTTACTGGAGCGAGGAAGTCCAGAAGGCGCAATCAAAGAGAGATGCCGATCGCCAAACCCATTGTCGCGCTGCGCTTTCGGAATGTCAGCAGGCAATATCGAAGATCCGATCGGGATCGGCGAGATCGCGCAGTATGCGGGCATTTCCAGGCGCCATCTGGAGCGCCTGTTTTGCCAGCATGTGAAGGCGACGCCGCCGCGTTACTACCTGGAGTTGCGGCTGACCCACGCGCGTCAGTTGCTGCAGTACACCAATAAATCCCTGCTTGAAGTCGCCATTGCCAGCGGTTTTGTGACCTCCTCGCATTTTCAGCGTCGTTTTCGCGAGATGTTCGACATCGCCCCGGGGCAGTTTCGGAAGCGTGCTAATTGCTAAGGGACCTGAAGTCGGTAACAGATGATTTCAGTACTGTGGCATGGTGAGCTCAAGCACCTATGCGCTATTCAGCTTGGCTAGTTAGCAGGCACAGATATGGGTTATTCGGGGGAGACTCAGTAAACAAACAGCCCGGTGACGTCAGTAGATAGCCATGCACTTGTCGGGACTTACGCGGCCCTACCACCTCGCACGTCCAGATGTTCAGCCCATTACCCTGCTTGCGATGCAGTCGAAGCTTCTCGAAGCGCTTCTGCACCCACTGCCAATCGGCGACCTGATCCTGTTTAGCTAGAACGGCTGTTTGCAGGTGTTCTTGGGCATAGCGTTGAAACACCCCGGGGCTGACCAAGAGCACTGTGTTAGCTACGGTGTGCACCAGCGCCTTGGCGTCATTGATGATCAGCTTTCGGCTTTGGATGCTGTGCCGCAGCCAGGCCATAAAGTGTTCGCCGGAGGGCGTTTCCTGCACGTTCTCGCTAGGCGGGAGCATTTGGAGCGTAGGCCGCGTTGAATCACTTGCTTGGGTGAGCCTGGCCGGTTCACCGACGTTTATGGGTGATGGCGGTTGAATCACTGACTCCTGCAGGCAGGGCTCGCTATCAGGGGTGCTGAGCAATGCCAGCAAGGCGTCGACGCCATCGGCAGCGGGCTCAGTAGGCGGCGCAGGTGTTGTGTTCGCCGTCGGTGAGATGCCACCTCTATCGCTGAGTGGCTCTGCGGAGATGTCGCTGGCCTCGGCCCCTGTCGTGACGGTGCCAGTGAACGGCTCTGGCCGATCGTTTCCATCCCAGATCAAGGCCGGGGCCAGGCGCAGCAGCGTGAAGGTGTGCGACCAGCCGGCCGCGCTCGTGACGGTCGCTCGCCAGATTGCCTTGCCATCCGGTGTGGGTTGGAGCATGCCGTGATCCTGAAGCACGTTGAACACGGCGGTGTTGTTGGCTGGGATGCCGTCGGTGCCTTGGGCTAGCAGGTGGGCGCGCAGCTTGTCCGAGACCGTCTTGCTGACCAGCCATAGCGCATCCTCGGTCAGCCAACCGTCCGATGCCCCAGGCTGGTTGAGTTTCAATTCCTCTTTCAAGAGGTATCGTAGGCCCTCGAGTAGCTTGCGCTGCAGGGCGTGCTTGGGCGCCGCCATGGCCCGTGCCGGATCTCCGCCCAGGGCTTGGGCGACCGAGGCGCGGTCGGCCTGAACCACCAGCTCGCCCAGGGTGCCCGCATGTTCGTACTGGCCGGCTAGGACGTACAGCAGGGCAGACCAGAGCAGGGGATAGCTGCTGAGCCAGTCAAGAATCCCCTCATCGAGCACTTGCCGATAGAGCAGGCCCGTTGCGGCGCTGTGCAGGCGATACTCGCGCTCCTGGAGATAGCGGAATCGGTACGTCTGGGCCAGTGGGCCGTGCCAGGGATGCCATTGGCTGCCGTCGGCATACTCCACGTGCAGATCGACGGCGACCTTGCCGATGTCATGCAGCAGCGCGGCGTAGGCGATGGCCGCGGTCCAGGCCTCCGCCTGGATGACCTGATCTTCCGGCGTGGTGCCGGTGGGCAGCAGATAGGACTGCCTGAGCTTGAGCGCATAGGCGACGATTTCCAGGCCGTGGTCCAGCATGCCGCCTGGGTAGGCGTGGTGGTGGCTCTCGGAGGCGGGGAACTGTTGGACCAGCTCCGCGTAGCGCTCCAAAGGGGCGAGGTACAGCGTTGTGAACTGCTGGCGTGAGAGCGAGGTACGCTGCCAGATGTGTTCCAGCAGGCGTTGTCGGCGGGGTGTGGCCAGCAGTGAGGACGCCGACTGTGGTTGCGTCAGTTCTGGGTCGGGTTCGATGGTTGGAGTAGACGGCGCGCCGGTGGTCGGTGAACCCCTTTTGCGCTGGAACAGCGAGAGCATGGCGAACCCCGGTGACGGGTTGCTCAGGGGCCTTTTGGCCTTTTCGGGTAGGGCCTTTCCCCTTGGCCCCATTCCCTTGCCCCTTGCCAACCCTTTGGCCTTTACGGAATCCTTTGGGTATAGGGCAGCGGCTCCTGGCGAACCACAACCAATGCGGCTTGGCTCAAGGCGGATTGAGGTAGGAAGGCGTCCTGTGGCGAATCTACGATGGCGCTTTTCTTTTCGAGCGAAGGAGGTGCCATGCTCAGCCAGATTGACGCGGTAAGGAAAAAACCTTACCGTGTAGGCATTGCTATCGGGAGCGCCACAATGCCTGAAATCCATGAAATCGCCACGCTAACCTCCAAGGGCCAGCTTACGCTGCCCAAGCCCATCCGCCAGGTGCTGGGCGTTGACACTGGCGCAAAGGTGGCCTTTGATCTGCGTGGAGGCGAAGTCATCGTGTCCCGTGCGGACGCTGAGCATGAAGACCCAGCGATCGGAGCCTTTCTGGGCCTGCTGGAAGCGGACATCCGGGCCGGTCGGCATGTCCAGGCGCTGCCGGAGGATCTTGCGCGGGCTATGCTGGCGAACGCGGGCCGGGCGGTGAATCTCGATGAGGACATCGAAGGCGACGTGGCACTGTGATGCAGCGGCATGGCTGGACGTTGCTGTTTCACGAGGGTGTGATCGAGCAGCTGAGCAAGCTGCAGGCGGCCGCGGAACGGGTCGAGCGGAGCGATCCGCAAGGGTTCGAAGCCAATGCCAACGTGAAGTTGTTCCGGGCGCTGAGCCAGTTGATCATGGACGTTGTGCCGAGCGACCCCTCGCGCGACGAGTTCCGCCAGGGCAATACCTTGGGGCCGGCTTACCGCCACTGGCGGCGGGCGAAGATCGGACGGCGATTCCGTCTGTTCTTTCGCTACGACTCCAGGACGAAGGTGATCGTGTTTGTCTGGGTCAACGACGAGCAGACCCTGCGCTCGGCAGGCAGCCAATCCGATCCCTATGCGGTGTTCGAGAAGATGCTGGGGCGAAGCAATCCGCCCGATGACTGGAACGCATTGGTGACTGCGAGCCATCAGGATTGGAGCAAACCGGAGTAGCCAGCCAACACATGTAGCAGGTGACGATGATGAACACGAAAGCCCGCATCAGCAACGCAGAACGCTTCGGCCGTCGGATCGGCCGGATGTGGCGGGGCTTCGTCCGTCGTGAGCATCAGGTCGCCGGTTGGTTGGTGGCGCACGGCTTGTCCGCTGGTGCGGTGACGGCGCTGCTGTGGGGCGTGATGCTGGCCGTGATGGGTGTGCTGATGTATGTCGCGTTCTGGCTCGCGCTGTTGCTTGTATTCGCGCTGGTTGCGGCCTCTATTGCCGGTCGTAAACTCTCTGACGAGGAAGAACCGGAATGGCGTATGGGGTTGTCTGGGTATGGCCTCTATCGAGGTGATACGCGCATTGACCCAGGGAGCCCTGACGATGACTAAACGACCTTGTTAGCCGCTTTGCCTCCGCCTGATTTCGCTCCATCTGATGCATTGACCATCAATTGAGCGAGATTGCCTGCTCGCACGCCAGCCCAGCCCAGTGCCGCAATCCAGAATCCTGGCAACACGATAAACATCGTCGCCATCACAAAGTTGACGATCATGTCCCCGAAGGTGTTGTTGAGCCCGATCAGCGGATCGAAGTTCGCATGCGGGCGATTCGCTCCCCAGCCCCATCCATACAGGGCATCCAGGATTGTCGAATCGATCCAGCGCGCGAGCTGGAACCAGAAATCGACGAAGAACAGCGCGAACTGCACGATGCTGATCGTGACCACGGTCTTGAGGTCGTAGGTGCCAATCAGCAGCACCAGCGGGATGCAGATCACCAGTGCCATCTTGAGCAGGGCCAACACCATCGGCAGGGCCTGGCGCATGGCATCCATGGCCGGGAAGAAGGCCATGGAGCCGATGGTCAGGCCGACGTCGCTGACCGCGCGGGTGGCGACATTGGGGGCGCTCATCTCGATCTGGCCGCCGTAGTCGCTGTAGACCGCGCCTTGGTTGAGTTTCTGCTGCCTGGGCGAGGCGATGGCACGAATCACCGAGTCGTCGACCTGCTCCTGCGACAGGAAGCTGGCCCAGCCGCCGATGCGGGTAAGCAGATTGGGATCGACCTGGTCCAATAGCCGCGCGCGCAACCCATTGCTGTCGGACCACCACTGTCGGCAGGACGGATAACCCGCGCCGCTTGGCACCTGCGCCAGGCCCGCATCGCGGTTGCTGTCGTAAGGCCAACCCTCGCGGGGCGTCTTGGCGCGGTAGGTGTCGTAGTAACCCGCCGTGTCGAGGAAGAAACGCGAACCGATCCAGGTCACGTCGTGCATCTGCTCCTCGTTCAACGCCGGACGATTCATGAAGAGCTTGGCCCGTGCCGGTCCGTAGCAGTCATGGGTGAAGTCGCTCACCTCCTGAGCCAGTACCGGGTCGGCGATGCGCGTGGCGTCGACCTCCATGCGCATCTGCCGCAGGTCGGTGCCGCAGGGGATCGCCGCCACCGCCGCGCCGGTGAGCGCGCGCGAGGCGGTGTGCATGAAGGCCCACCACACCGGCACCTTGGCCGACTGGCTGTTGAGGGTGCTGAAGGACTGCGACCAGCCGGTGGCCGAGGGCAGCGGCACGCTGACCTGGCATTGCGCCGAGCGGGTGCGATCGAACTGCAGGGTGTTGAAGCTCACATCGATAAACGGCATGCCCGCGAACAGGATGACCACGATGGCGACAAAGATGCGGTTCTCGATGCGCACGGCCGACAGCGCGCCTTTGTTGCCTTCGTCGGCCCCTTCAACGCGGGCCTTGAGCCACTCCTGAAGCACGATAGCCAGGAACGGGATGGCGAAGGCGCCGCTGGCGATCAGCACGGCCCAGATGCCGTTGTGAACGACCCAGCTCACCAGGGTCAGGTAGTACTCCAAGTAATCGGTGGTGTAGAGCGTCATCGCAGCCTCCGGTCATCCCGCCTGCAGATAAGGACGGAGTTCCAGTGCGGCCACCGCGACGACGGCGGCCAGTTCAGCCCGCAGCAGGCGTCGCCGAGTGCCGGCGTTCGGTTCGCGTGCCAGCACCCGACGGCGCATCCAGAGCCAGCCCCAGGCGGTGCCGGCATAGAGCAGCAGGCGCCAGGCCAGGAAATGCGTACTGTGCGCAGTCAGCCAGGCTTGCCAACCGTCGATGCCGCCGGCCAGGCGGATACCGATGACATTTGCGGCGACGGCGGCCAGCAGGACGAGGAGGGCGCCCAGCAGCACCAGGCCCGCGCGGCGTAGCCGCAGCCCATTCACGGAGTGCCTCCGGTCTGGGCTGGGCGCTGCAACTGATTGAGCCGGTCGGGAATCGGGTCGCCCTGGTAGATGGCGCGAGAACCGGCGGAGCGTGCGCTGTGCCGCTGGATGATGGCGCTGGGCGAATTGCTGGCCAGTTCGCGGCGCAGCTCCAGTTCGGTTTTTAGGTTGTGGATCTCGCGGTCGAGCAGGTCGCTTTCCTGGGATACCGCTTTCTGCGCCAGGTCGTTGGCCGCAACGTTCGGCTCCTTGCGCCCGGTTAGCAGCGTGCGCTGCAGCAGCAGGGCTTTTTCGAGCACGCTGGACAGTGCGATTTCCGAGGCCAGGCGCCGCGCCAAAATGTCTTGGTCGGGCTCGTCGCGCAGCGCCTCGATCACGCCGCGGGTGACGGGCAGGGAGGCGCTGCCGGCCGCCTGCAGGTTGTCGAGGCTCAGGGAGTGGCTGCCGCTGATCAGCGCCTTCAGCGCTGCGAGCTTGGCTTCGTACTCTTCCTGGATCAGCGGAGTTAGCCCTACGCCTGGCGTAGTCACGGTCTTGTTGCAGGTCTCGCAGGTGCGCTGTTCCTGCTCGCCCAGCACCCGTACGGCCCAGGCTGCGGCTGCCGCCGGCGAGCTCCAGGCCTGGCAGGTCAGGTTGCCGCCACACTGGACAGGATCGATCGCGCTGGCGTCTTCGACAGCGCGCCCGTTGACCAGGTTGTAGCCGGCGCGGGTCACGTCGCTGATGACGCGAATCGGGTTCTGCCCAGCGCCGCCGGCATTGCGGCCACCGACCCAGGTCACGCCGTCGTTGCCGCGGCTGGTTTCGGTCTGCTCGATGGCGGATACGGCGTCGCTACTGGCGACGGCTTGGGTGAGCACCATGCCGTCGGCGAGCTGGCTCCAGCCGACCTGGCCGCCGGCCACGTCGGCCATCTTCTCGGCCATAGCGCGACAAGTCAGCTTGGAGCGGTCGAAGTCCAGGCGCGCCTGCAGCACTCCGTTGGTGAGCAGGTTGTACAGCCCGGGATCGGCCCGCTGGATGATCAACGCCGGCAAGGAGGCGACCGCGGCGGTGGCGTTCTGGATCACCGACGACATGATGGTTTGAAAGCCATTGGTCAGGCCGTTCAGCTGGTTCTGGATGGTGGTGGAAATCGACATGTCGCCGCACATCAGGTTGCTGCTCCAGCCCACGCCAACGCCGATGGAGCGCATGTTTGAGACTGGCGTCATCGATACGGCGCGCCCGCCGCCGATCGAATACAGCACGTCGTCACCTATCACCGCGCCCTGGTGTTGCACGCCGTACTGATTGATGCTGGTCTGGGCGGAGGCGCCGACGCAGACCAACACCCACGGCGCCGCCAGCAGGGCGATGCATCGGCGGAGGCGGGAGGAGAAAGCAAAGCGGTGGGTCATGACCGGCCTCAGTCGAAATCGACGCTGCCCAGAAACACCTGGCCTTCGCGCTTGCAGCAGCTGTAGGGGCGCCACAGCGCCCAGGCGTAATCAGCCTGCTGCGCCTGCAAACGGGCATTGCTGTGCGGGAACACCGCGCAGGTGCGCGAAAGCGTCGGCGTCAGCTCCTGCCACTTGCCCGTCTGCGCGTCGCTTTCAAGCAACGCGCCGGCTGGCCAGTAGCCGTCCTTGGCGTTTGCGAGCAGCGGCTGGTAGACGTGGAGTTGGCCGCGGCGGGTGACGATATCGCCGGCACGCTGGGCCACCACGGCGCCTGCCAGGTAGTCGTCGCTCTGGTGCAGAAAGCCGCCGCGTGGGTAGACATTGCCCCAGAGATCGCCACTGGTGCGGCTGCCGATCTCGCGCATGCCGGGCTTCAGCGCCTCGGGGTAGAGCATCTCGGGGATGTTGTAGCGCCACGCGAGGGTGTCGAGGGTGCTCAGCAGGTAGGGCATGAAGGCGGTACCAGCGCCTTCGCAGCTGTAGCCGAAACCGGAGGCGAACTGGCTGAATACATAGCCGCCGGGATGGCCAATCACGTCGGCGTTCTTGAACTTGGCCAGGTTGTTTTCGTGATGTTGATTGATCGTGCCGTCGCCGCCGGCCTGCGCCGTGGCGTTGGGCGGGCTCATCGGCCGCACCTCCAGCCAGGGATTGGCGCCGGTGTTGGCATAGCTGGAGACCACCGCATCCGGCACGAAGTGGCGCACCTTGACCGAGGTCTCCACCGAGCAGCCGGAACTGCTGCAGCGCAGCCAGAAGCAGATGCCGACCACGCGGTATGCCAGGCAGTCCGGCGAGAGCGTCGAGGCAGCAATGGTCGCGGTGGTGAGCGCGAACGACGGTGCACCCGTGATCAGCAAGATGGTGGCGATGCCGGCGCGCAGGCGGGAAGAACGCGTCATGGTTGCGCCCTCCGGTGCGCTTCGATCAGCGCAACCGCCTTGGCGACGTCCGGCTCGCCATAAACCACATAACGGTGATCGACGATCACCGCCGGAATCGTTGTCACCCCGAGGCTCCAGGCATCGACCACTCCCTGATAGGCCGCGCCGAGGCGTTGTTGCAGGTCGACGCCGCCGCTGTACAAGCGCTGTTGCACCAGGGCGGCGCCGCGCGAGGGATCGGCCGGCACATGGGCGCCCAGCTCGGCCTCGATACGGGCCGGTTGATCCAGCTCGATCAGCCGAGCGTTGCCGTCGATGTGCACCGGGTGCTGGCTATCGGTAACGACCAGAATCTCAGTGGCCTGCGTCAGTGGCGCGAGCAACGCGGCGCACAGCGCTGCGGCACAGGGGGACGGGCGCAATGGGAGCCGGCAGAGGCGTTGAGCTGGCATGTCGAAGAACCCTGAGGTGGATTTGCGGACAGTTGACTCGCAGGCCGAGGGTGCGGCGACAAACAAACGGGAACGGCGGCGCGCCGATTGAATCGCGAGCCGGCGCGCCCACGTGGACGGCCGGCTCTGGGCGAGTGAGGAAGGAAGCGTGACACGGCCACGAAGGACTACAGCTGGGCATGCTCCGCGAACGAGTACGGCTGGCCTTTGCCGATGATGAAGTGATCCAGCAGGCGCACGTCGACGCACTCCAGCGCACTTTTCAGGCGCTGGGTCAGGCGCTCATCCGCGGATGAGGGTTCTGAGCAGCCTGAGGGGTGTTGATGCGAGACGATCAGAGCGGACGCGTTATGCTGCAGCGCCCGCTGAACCACCACACGGGGATGGATCTGCGCGGCATCGATGGTGCCTCGGAACAGCGTTTCACAGGCGATGACCTGATGCTTGGCATTGAGAAACAAGGCGACGAACACCTCGCTGGGTTCCGGCATCAGCTTCAGGCGCAGGTAGTCGCGTGTGACCTGAGGGTCTGACATCGGCGGACCATCGACGAACAGCCGGCGCTCCAGAATGGCAATGGCCTGGGCGATGAGGCGGTTCTCGTGTGCGACGATCAAGGCAGAGCCCGGTTCTGCTGGGGTGTCGAGACGGGCGTGGGATGTGAGCATGGCATAGACCTCCGTGGGAGAGTCCGGAGGTACGCCCGTGGAGGGCTTGGCTCCGAGGACGATAGGGAATGGTGTCGAGATGAGCGGGGCATCCGCCACCGCGTTGGCGGCGGCTGTTCGCACGGGGATGCGAAGCGAACGGGGCGGGTCAGCGTGGCAGTGCCGCGCCGTAGCCTTGCAAACCTTGGCTACCGACTTGCCGCATCAGTCGAACGCAGTGCGGCGAGGTGCACGACAAAGAATCGGCAATCGGCGTGTCCGCTTTGGTCTGGCATCGCTAAAGACGATCGGCATCGGGAGGCGCTGGCCAAGGCTGGCGTGCGTAGGCGAGCAGCTGAGGCGTAGCGTCGCTTGCGAAAAGAGCGTTTCGAGTGCAAAGTAAGTGCATGAATTCTGCGTCAGGTGATATGCCATGAATACCGCCCTGCAAGAGCCTTTCGTTGAACGGTTCCGTGAGCCCAATACCCCGTATCTGTCGCCAGCTAAGGTCGGTGACTTCTTCGGCTTTCGGGTGCAGGAACTGGCCGAGCGCGCGCACGTGCATCGCAATACCCCCACCGCCCGGCCCCAGGCCCCACAGTTGCAGAAGTACCTGCAAGACATGGTGAAGGTGCTGGCCGTGGCCACCGAGATGACCGGAGATCTTGAGCGTGCGGCCTTCCTGGTGCGCAATGAGCCACTGAGGGCCTTTGGCTACAAGACCGCCGATGACCTGATTCAGGACGGGCGGGCCGATGCGGTGATCGCCTATCTGGAATCCCTCGCCGGTGGTGCCGCCGGATGATTTCGAGAACCCTCGGTGAGGGCGGGGAAATGGCCTTTTATCGGGTCATCGTGCCGGCCTACGCCAGCTCACCGCTGTCCGGGATGGGCGCGGCACGCCAGGGTGGTCGTTTCAACCGCCCCGAGCAGGAAGCGCTGTACCTGTCGCTGGATGAGTCGACGGCACTGGCGGAGTACAAGCAGGACAATCCGTGGTTGCGCCCGGGTACGATCTGCACCTTCTTCGTCAACGAGCTGCGCGTGGCCGACCTGAGCGCAGGCTTCGATCCCGAGCGCTGGTCATCGCTGTGGGCCGATTTCGCGGTGGACTGGCGGGCGGAGTGGTTTGGCAAATCCATCGAGCCACCGACCTGGTACATGGCCGACGACGTGGTAGTGGCCGGACTGGACGGCATCCTCTTTCCCTCCCAGGCACGCCCAGGCGGAACCAACCTGGTGATCTACCGCAGCTCGGCCAGATCACCGGCGCAATTGCGCGTCTATGACCCGGACGGGGCGTTGCAGAGGCTCGCGCTACGCTGAGTGTTCAACTCAAGTGATTGTGGATGAGCTGGTGCTGCTCGGCAGGTAGCGCCGGCATCGAGCAGGCCATGAGCGCCTGGCAGTCGCCGTTGGGCCACACCAGCTGCGCGCGTATGCCGTCGAGCTGCAGCTGCGCCTCGCGGAAATAGCGCACCTGCGGCGTATCGCTTTCCGTATTCAGGGGCCGCAGGCTGGTGACGGAGCGATCCGTGACCCACAGCCATTCCCGCGCGGCGGCTGCCGCAGCGGCCTGGCCGGCCTGGCGTTGGATCTCGATGAGATAGCCCTGCGGCGAGGTGAACAGACGCAGGATGTCGTAGGGCAGTGGCATATCGACGGGGTGGCTTCGACAGAAGTGGCCGATTCTGCCAGAGATGGGGTGTTTGTTCATGCTGCGGGTTCCTCCATGTGGCTACCGCGGACGGGGCCAGTCCAGCGGCAGTGAGGTGATGCCACGCGCCTGGTCGATGTGCTCGGCGATCTTGAGCGCGGCGTCGAGTTCGCTGATGCCGTGCTGCTGCACGAGCTGGTAACGCTCGGCTTTTTCTTCCGGCTCGGTTTGTGCGAGGGCGAGGTAGAGGCTGGGCGGCACGGCGCGAAACAGCAGCTCCATGCTGCGCGACAAAATCACCCCCTCCGAGAACTTGCCGGCCTCCTTGCGGGCCGAGAGCATCAGGGCCTTCTGCGCCGGGGTGAGCTCGCGGAACCTGGCGATCTTCTCCACCTCGTCCGGCGGCATGCCCAAGCACAACCACCACTCCATCATGTTGAGCATCGGCTCGGCCGCTTTCGGCAGATCATCGAGGTTTTGCGTCGCCAGCCAGAACCAGGCGCCCAGCTTGCGCCACATCTTGGTGATCTTGACGATGTACGGCGCGAGCAGCGGGTTCTTGGTGATGATGTGGCCCTCGTCGGTGACGTTGATGATGGGCCGGCCGAGAAACTGGTCGCGCTCGGCGAGGTTGTTGACCGTGTTGATCAGCGAGATGTAGGCGATGGAGAGCTGCGCGTTGTAGCCCTCGCGGGCATAGGTGGCGAGGTCGACGATGGTGATGTCGGCCTCCGGCCAGGGCGTGCCGGGGCGGTCGAACATCTCGCCGTCGCTGCCCTGGGTGAACATGTCCATGGCATCGGCCATCTCCAGCAGCCGGGCCCGGCGCAGTTCGGGCAGGCCGGTGTCGCAGCTGCGTTCGCGCAGTGCATCGCGGACGTCGCGGGTGAGTACCGTGCGTTGCGCGTCCACGCACAGCCGCGCAGCATCGAGGATGCACTGGCGGATCAGGCTGCGATCCGCGCGGGTCATGCGCGCCTCTTCCTTGTCCTCGCCACCAGTGATCATCAGCCGCGCGGTGATCTCCAGTTCGCCGAGCACGTCGCGCTGCTCGTCACCTTCGGCCGCCGCATGCTCGTCGTCCAGGGCATCGGCATCGAGCGTCTGCACCTGGCTGGGCGTTTCCACCAGGCGCTGGGCGTCGGCGAAGGGCGCCAGGCTGACCCCGGCCCCGGGTGCGAGCTTGACCCGATGTACGCGCAGGCCCAGGCGCGCGGCGAAATCGCCATACAGGCCGAAGGAGTTGCCCGCCTCGACGATAAACAGCCGCGGCCGGTAGATGGCCGTGACCTGGTTGAGCAGGTTGTTCAGCGTGGCCGACTTACCCGAGCCGGTCGGGCCGGCGAGGAACAGGTGGGCGTTCATCTGTCGGTCGAGGCGATTGAGCGGGTCGAAGGTGATCGGCCCGCCGCCGCGATTGAACAGGGTGATGCCGGGGTGGCCGGTGCCCTGGCTACGCCCCCACAGCGGCGCCAGGTTCGCCGCATGCTGGGCGAACATCAGCTGGGTGTACCACTGCTGGCGGTCTTTGGCCGGGTCGTAGACGCAGGGCATCCCGCGCAGGTAGGTGTTGAGCGGGGCCACCTCATCCTCTTCGCGCACCGGCTGCAGGCCGGCGCCGAGCAGCACGTTGCCCAGTTGCAGGCCGCGGGCGTCCAGCTCCGCCTGGTCGCGGCCACGCAGGTAAAAGGTCAGGGCACCGCGGTACAGCTTGTGGGCGCTGCCGATCAGGCTGCGGGCCTGCTGCACATCAGCGCGGGCCTGCTCCGAGGCGAGGGTGTCGCCCACGGCCTTGCGGCCCAGGTGGTTGAGGTGCGCTTCGAGCACGTCCTGCGGGGTGATCACCAGCGTCAGGCACTGAATGGTGTCTTCCGGCAGTTGGTCGAACAGCGCGTTGATCGCCTCGCCCTTGCGCGTTTCGCCGGTGACATGGCCGGTGCTGGGTGGGCTGCGTAGGCGGTCGACGGCGATGGCGCGGTGCGGCATCCCGTCGAAATACCACAGGCCTGGCCCGACTTCCGAGCGTGGCTGGCTGAAGAACAGGCGCTGGCTGAAATCCGTGCCGCTGGCCAGTTCGACCTCGCCGGGCTCCTGTTCGTCCGGGTAACGGGTCAGGGCATAGAAGCGTTCGCGGTCTTCGGCACTTTCACCGAGCTGGGTTGGATGGGGGTTGAACCAGCGCAACAGCCAGGCATGGATGTCCGCTGCACCCAGCCGACGGGCGCGCACACCGGCGTGGGCCAGGCCGCCGATGAGGCGCTCGCACACCCGGTTCAGCGCCTGCTCGGGCGATTGCCCACGGCGCTGCGGTGCCGGGCCGACCCGGCGGTAGACGACCAGGCGCGTGCGGCGGGTCTGCCCGCGCCAGGGCAGGCGGGTGACGGTGTGGTCCTCGAACAGCCCACCCGCCTTGGCGATGGCCTGCAGGTGATGGGCGAAGAAACGCAGGTAGAACGCGGTGAAGGCGCTGCCCTGGGCGCGGGGCTGGATGTAGGCGCGCAGCGCGTCGAGATAGCTGTCCCAACTGGGGTCGTCCTGGGCGTAGAACTGCACGACCCAGGGGTTGTCTTCCAGCTCGTCGAAGGCATCCTGCAGCAGGTTTTCCAGGGTGTCGCGCACCTTCAGCAGCCAGGCCGGTTCGCGCCCCTCGGTGCCGACCGGCAGCAGCTCGTAGAAGGCGGCGACCGAGATGCCGTCATCCAGCAGCATGCACTGCGACTGCGGCAGGTACTCGGCCCACGGCAGCTGATCGGCGAAGGAGGGCGCCACGCTGTAGAGCGCCTGCTCATCGGCCTGCGTGGCTGGCCTATGCGCGCTCTGTGCAGTGCCGGGCTCGGCCAGGCCCTGGGCGTGCAGCTCGGCGACGTGGCGCGCCCAGGCGTCAGCAGCCGGTGTAGACTCCTCGGCCTGAGGACGGCGCATAAACCGCGGCCAGGCCATCAGTAGTCCTCCAGCCGTTCGCCGGGCAGGGCGTACTGCACCCGCTGGTACAGGGGAAACAGCGTGGTGTAGCCGGGCACCGGCACCGGGTCGCTGCCGGCCAGGTGGGGGAACACGTACATCAGCAGATCGGGATTGGGCAGGCGATGGAACTGCCGGTAGATCTCGTTGGCCGCCGTGCGCGTATAGCGGGCCTGCATCGCCGGCGCGGCTTGCACATCGGCCTCGCTCAGCGGCCGGCGCAGGGCCTGGCGCGCATCGAGCAGCTGCCGGGCGCTGCCGCCGCCGGTCTCGACGTTCCAGATATCGAGCATGCTGCGCTTGTCGTGTGGCAGCAGTGCTTCCTTGTTGGTGGCGCAGCCACCGAGCAGCAGCGCCATGGCCAGGAGGGCCAGGCCGTCAGTCCAGGTCTTGCGCATGGGGCAGCTCTCCAAGGCGGTGATCGACGCGGCGACCGGCGGGGTCGTAGTCGAGGGTCAGGGGTTGTTCGAGGTGCACGGCCACCTGGGCGCCGGGCCTGACGTAGACCGCCGCGAAGGCCTGGCCGTAGAGCTGGTTGACCCAGGCCGACATGTCCTGCACGCCGCTGGCGAGGATGCGGCCCATGGCTTCGTTGGCGCCGATGCCTAGGGTGCCGACCGAGCCGTCGCGTCTCATGTAGGAGACCTGGCCGCTGCCTTCGTCGATCAGAGAGGCGACGCCGGCCCCGGCGGCGGTGATCAGGGCCTGCGAGCCCAGGTACTGCTGGGCGTTGCTGCGCCGCTCGCCGGAGACGCAGGGGATGCCATACGGGTCGCTGATCCAGCCCAGCCCGTCCTGGGTGTCAGTGCTGCTGTTCTGGCGGTTGCCGCCACGCGCGTCGTCGTTGGGCAGCGTGCGGATGGTGCCGTCCTCGAAGACGAAGGTGACCGAGCGGATCTGCCCGCGTACGCAGGACAGCGTCCAATCCCCTGAGGCCGTGCCGCTGACCACGGCGCCGGCCACATCCGGAATGTCGATGCCGTTGGCGGTGAGGTTGTCCCGCCCGATCAGCACTTTGAAGGGGTAGGGGTCGTTGACCGTGCCGCCGATGGGCACGCGGCCGATCAGCGCCGTCATGGCGATCGAGCCCACCAGGGTCGAGTTGGTCGGCACGGTATACACCGCGGTGGCCTCCGTGGGCTCAGCGCCACGGCCAGTGTCGACGGCGGTGTTGGCGGTATTTTCCAGCGTCTTCTGCGCCGGCCCGAAGCTTGTCGGAAAACTGAAACTACCGGCAGTGCCGCTGCTGCGCGACTGGCCGTCGTCACGCCGATCCTCCGGCTCGATCCAGCGCAGGGCATCGCCGGGCAGGCCGTCGCTTGGCTCGAGGCCCAGTCCGACTGGCAGCTCGGAGTGGTCATCCTTGCCGATGGCATCGAGCCGCTGCTGCAGTTGCTGCAGCAGGCCCTGGGTCTGCTGACGATCGTGGCTGAGCTGCTGGCGGTCCTGCTGCAGCTGGTTGCGCTCACTGTCGAGCGCGCTCTGGATGCGTTGGTCGATGGAGCCTTCGCGTTGGCGCAAGCGCTGGTTCTCGTCGCGCTGCACCTTGTTATCGCTGAGCGCCGTCTGCAACTCGCTGCGCAGTTGGCGAACCTGGGCGACCAGCGTCGCCACGGTGTCGCGCGGGGTGTCGCCCTCAATGCCGAGCGCCTTGGCTTCCTCGGGCGTGAGGCGGTTGGCCTCGTCCGCGGCACCGGGTGCATTGCTGCCGGCGGAGAACAGCTTGACGGCGCCGAACACCAGCAACAGCAGCAGGGGGATCATCAACCACTTGAGCAGGCCATTACTGTGCATCGCGGCCTCCTGAGGGTTCGGACAGGTTGAGCGCCGCGTCGATGGGGGCAATGCTTGGCAGCAGGGCTTGCGCCAGGCCGTGTCCGCGGGTGACGAGGTAGACCACAGTGGTGTCCTCCGGCGTGCCGCGCGGGCCCAGCGTCGGGTGCTGAAAGGTCGCGGCGAGGAAATGCCCCTGCAGCGCGCGCGGATCCAGCTCCAGCCAATGCGTGCTGTGGTTGTACAGGCGCACGGCGCTGACCCACAGGTTGTCCAGGCGCCAGGCGGCCAGCGCGTGCGCCTGCACCGGCAGGGTGGGCAGCAGGGAGTCGAGCGGCAGGTCGCGGCGCAGGGTGACGCGCACAACGCCCGACACCGGTTCGACGGTGCGCAGCGGGGCGTAGAGGTTCTGCGCGGCGAAGCGGGTCAGGATCACGGGCTGCGGTGTGGCCCGCACGGGAGGCGCGGCTGCACTGCCATCATCTGCTACGGAGACAGCCGCGGTGGATGCGTCCTCAATGATGCGCACCGGCTCCAGCGGCGGCTGGCCCTCCTGGGCCGGCTCGGCGGCGATGTCGAGCAGCATCACCGTGCCGCTGTCGGCGTCCTGCAGTTGCAGTCGGGTCGGCTCAATCGGCTCGTTGGCCAGCAGGTAGATCGCACCGGCGGCGCTCTGTATGCGCAGGCGATTGCCGAGCGAGGCCGGCACGCCGACGCGGACATTGCGTTCGACGAAGACGACGCGTTCCTGATCGACCAGCAGCGGCAGGGCCAGGGGCAAGCGTTCCCAGCGCAGAATTTCGGTGGCTTGGGCGATGCTGAACGGAGCCAGTGCAAACGCCACGAGGGTCAGGGGCAAGAAGCGGTTCATGGCGTGTTTTCCGGGGCAGGGGCGGGCGTGGCCGCCGGATCGACAGGGCTGGCAATGCGCTGCGGCGCGCCTTCGTAGCAGTCGATGACCAGCCCAAACGGGTTGCGCTGTGGGTCGACGTCGCTGCGCAGGACCTTCAGTGGGTAGCGCACCAGGGCGCGTTTGACCTGCTCCGAGGCGTAGTACTCGTCGGCCGTGACATCCAGGTTCACTACCCATTCGCGGGTGGAGACGCTGCGCACGCGCAGCGTCGGGTTGTCGCCGTAGCCGCGCCCGGGAATCTCGTAGATGCCGCGCACGCGCCGGCGCAATTCGCCGCTGTTGCGGCGATACTCGTAGTCCTGCTGCAGGAACGCCTGGCAGGCGGGCGTGAGGTAAGGCGACAGCACGTGCAGGTTGCGCGGGTAGTCGTCGTCGCCATTGGTGGGCCAGCGCTGCAGCTGCTGCCAGACGTAGAAGGTGAAGGCGTACACGCTCTCGGGCGGTACGTCCCACCAGGGGCGCGTGCTGCCCGAGCGCAAGTCTGGCGGCACATGGATGGTCAGGTTGCGCGGCGCGCTCCACCAACCGATGCCCATGACCAGTGCCAACATCACCAGCAGACCCGCCCCGATGCGCAGGGTCCTGATGTGGGCATCGAGCCGCAGCACCTCGTTCTTGAACCGGCTCATGGCGCCGTGCTCCGGCGTGTGCTCCAGTAACCGGAGCGGGTCACCAGTCGTTGGCCATCGGTGAAAATGGCGAGCGCCGGCAGGTTGAGCGCGATCCACCACTGCAACTGCCGGTATAGCCAGGTTTCGGGGCGGCCGCGCTTGAGCCGGCGCAGTGCACCGCCGCCGATGAAAATCCCTGCGCTGACCGCCAGCAGGATCGCCGTGGGGACGATGGCGATTGTCGCCAGCAGGATGGCCAGCGCCACACCGCTCGCCAGACCAAGCAGCCCCGACAGGCCGGCGCAGATCCACAACTCATTCGCCGTCAGCCCGCGCACCACCACCGGGTGACGGTTGAGGCGGTGCGGCAGAAACAGCACCGTCCCGTCCGTGCGGATATCTTCGGTCATCTCGGCAGGCCTCGGTTCAGAGCACGCCGATGGCTTCGGTCAGCAGCCAGATGCCCACCACCAGCAGCATCGCACCGACCGCCACGGTCAGGCCGAACTGACCCCAGGTCGAGCGGCCGATGTGGATCTCCGCGTAGCGGGTGTAAGCGTGGTAGCAGACGCCAACGAACATCGAGGCGACCACCAGCAGGGCGATCAGCATCACGATGTCGTAGCCGTAGTTCTGTAGCGTTTGCAGGATGCCGGTGCCGACCCCGCGCGACGGGTTCTCCAGGGTGGGCAGGGCGGCCTGGGTACAGGGCGACAGCACGCCGAACAGCGGCAGCGCCGCCAGGCCAGCGAAGGGACGGGGGAGAAGGGAGCGGGCGAGCGGCTTCATCGGGACGACCTCTTACGAGAGCAGGAAAAAGGTCAGCACCAGGTACAGCACGACGAAGCGCACCACGACGACCAGGAACTGACGGTGGGAAAGCTGTTCTTCGGCCCAGCCGACGTAGGCGCTGCGGATCGCCCAGACGCCCCACAGGAGCAGCACGGCGAACACCGCACCGAGCAGCACGGACGCCATCTCGGCCGGGGTGAGGCCGCTGTTGGCCTGGAATGCGGTGGTCTGGGCGGCGTTCATGGCGCCTCCTGCGCGTCGCGCGCGGCGGCTGGCTGGCGGTAATCGCCGAGCAGCTCGGCGGGGTCGCGCGGCTGTGTACGCGAGGGCGTCAGGTAGTCACGGATACCGCGGCGCACGCGGTCCAGGTCGGCGGCAAGACGGCCGTAGTCGAAGTGGTAGCGGGCACGCTCGTCGGGTGGTTGCGCGGCCTGCTGCGCGACGAGGCGCTCGATGCTGTCGAGTTGGCGCAGCGCGGCGGCGAGGCGGGCGTGTTCGGGCGTGGCATCGTCAGCGCCGGCGTGAGCGGCCAAGCACAAACCGAGCAGCGCCGGGATCAGACTGATGGTGTGATGCCTGTTGGCGGGAGAGAGCAGTCGCTTCGACATAGGTCAGCCCACGGTGCAAGGAGTGGTGAAATACTCTCGATGTGCCTGTGGTGCTGCCTTAAACAATGGGAACCTGGGGCTGTCCCTATTGAGGTGTTGGCGATGGCCTTCAATGCTTAGTAAAAGGTACCAAGCCGTGCAGCCTGCGATGGGTACACAAGAGCGAGAGGGAGCGAGAAATGACTGCGAATACAAGCGGGGGGAGGCGAGCAAGCTGGCTGGGGCGTGTGTTTCGCAGGCATCTGGCGGAGCATGAAACGGTACGCCGGGAGCGTTTTGATAACGTCATGAGGCGGGCCAGATCAGTTGCGGCGGCTGATCCGCTCGGACTATCCAGTCTGGTCCGTCTGATCGCCGCGCCGTTGCAGGCGAGAGCCACCACATCGCTGGTATTCCAGTCTGCGCATGGCGCGCGTAGCGCTTACGATCTGTCCGGCCTTTTCGGTTCTCTGTCTGCGCGGGTGACAGTGGAAGGGCTGACGATTGACCAGGTGAGCATGCGTTTGACCGAGGCACGATACCGCCTTCGCCTGGGACGTGATCCGATCCTGGCCGTACCCTGGTCGGACTCCAGCTTGACGAATGCCATTGCCAACATCGGGCATTCGCGCCGCATGGGCGAATGGCGCGCGGATTTCAACCACAAGGTTGAATTGCTACTGCCATTCGGGTTGACCCTCGTGCATGGCGGTAACCACTCGCTGGCGGCTGGTATCACCAATGCCGAGGGTACGGTGGTGGCGGAGACGGTGATCGATCTTGCACCGCTGTACGCTCATGTGCGCTATGACGGTGTAAGCATGATCAGGATTCATGACGGCTATCGATTGTGGGAACCTATCGACGAAGAACTCGGCATCCTGTTCGAGATCGGGCGCTTGATGGTGGAATACAGGGTGCGCTATGACGCGCAGATGGCCACCGCCAATGAGAGCGACAATGATGAAGGCAGCGAGAGTTTTCCGATCTGCTACCGGGTACTCGTCGATGGTCAAGACACGGGCTATTCGCTTTCCGGTAGCGGTGCCACGCGAGCGCTTTTGCAAGCTGAGATCGAGCCAGGCAGTGCCGAGGCGCGCTCGGTAATTGTTGATGGGGCGGCGTTTACACACCGTACACGGGCTGGCGCAGACAGGCGGGTGGCGCTTGAGCACTATGGACGCAGGCCCCTTGTCCATGATCTGGAGCGTGTAGCGCAGCTATCGATTCTGGGGGGCGATTGAAGTATCCCATATAGTTAGATGGCGATGTGTGCGCGTACAAATGGAAATTTCACCATAAACATAATCAACATAGGCTTTCAGTATGACGGATAAAGGCATTGAGGTTTTTCAGGATCTCCACTTGAGAGGTTCGTCTGCAGCGTTCATCCGTGGTTGCGTCTTGTCTCAAGTGCAGGAACCGTGGCATCACGACGCTGAGCGAGAGGAAGACATCGGAAGAAATGCGCCTGGTGACGAAGATGTGATTGTCTTGGTGCGCGCTTCATTCGGGGATATTGATGAGTCTGGTTTGTTGCTCTGGCAAGAAAATGATGGTTATAGAGTGGCGAACATTGTTCCCCGGAATGTAGGTGAGCTTGGAATAACGAAATACAACCTAATCCTGCGCGACTTTTTCTCTCGGATCGCAGAGCCAGCAGCACAGGCAGGAGGATTCAAGGTTGATCTAACATCGTCCAATCAAACACTGGAAGACTGGCTGGAGACTGATTCAGCAGAAGCGCTAAGGCGTTTTTCGAGGCACGCGAATAAATCTACAGGTGCCTCGCATCCGATGGATCAGCAGCGGTGGTTTAGCTTTTTGATATCTGCACACCATGCCTCAAAGCGACCGGATTCAGAGCAAGTGGCTCGATGGCTTGTCGAGGTTGATGGCTGGTCGTCGGAGCAGGCACAGGACTTGGCAATCGACTATGAGTTCGCGCTCGGATTGCTTGAGCAATACGATAATTCACGTTCATGAGTTTCAGCTCTCTAGATATCGCCAGGCTATCGGCACTCGATGCGCCTGTTTTATGCGTCGATACATGTACCTTATTGGATGTGATTCGCGACATCACGCGTGATTCAGTTGCTTTGAGTGATGTAAGTGCCGGGCTCACTTTGTTGGCCACGGCAGAGCTTGGTTCTGAACTAACCGTTCTTGTAGCGGAGCAGGTGACCATAGAGCTCTTGACCCATATTGAGGGCGTCGAGCAGGAGGCACAGCGTGGATTGGAGAGATTCCAGACGCAAGCGAGCCGTATTCACTGTGTGGCGGATGCCTATGGGGCTCAAGGTATCTTGAATGCTCAATACCTCAATGGGCATGTGGATAGAGCTCGTGCTGTGCTGGATCGCTGGCAGAGCGTTGCGCGCTTGGTACCACACAACGATGGCGTTTCCAGTCGAGCTTTTAGGCGTGTCAACGAACCACGCACACCTGCGCGACGAGGGAAGGAATCCATGAAGGACTGTGTGATCGTCGAAGCTTATCTGGAGACAGCTCATCAGCTTCGTTCTGCTGGCCTCCGAAAACCGATTGTATTTGCGTCGTCGAATACGAAAGAGTACTTCGAACCAGCTACGCGGCACCTATCAGCCGATATTGCTTCTGACTTGGCCGTGGTACAGATGGAATATGCTCCCAATTTCGGGGCTGCTAAGCACCTCCTGGGGCTGTAGCTTGGGGCCGGAACTAAAGATACTTCTTGAAGCTTGCCGCAGCGATGTTCACCGCCAGGCCCAGCAGCGCCGCGCTCGGCAGCAGCACCAGCAGCGGGTGCACGCTGACGGGTAGGGTGAGGTAGAGGATCCACGGCAGGACTGCCAGCGGCATCAGGCTGGCTTTGGCGCGGTGGTAGATGAACCCCGACTCGCGGCCGGCGCCGAACTTGCGGATATCGCGGCGCACCAGACCATCGACCAGGCCGACAAATGCGGCCAGCAGAAACAGTGGCAGCGTCAGCACCAAGACCAGCAGCCGCACCATGAACGTCAATATCGTGAACGTCGCGGCGATCAGGTAACGCTCGCTCCAGAGGTATACCTGACTGATGTAGTAGCGGGCGTCTCGGGCATCGCCATGGCTCGGCGCGCGGGAGCGCGCCGATGCCTGGCTCATCCAGTCGAGCAGGCCGGTTTTCACGAAGAGCCATTGGTAGGCACCCTCGACCAGCTCGTGCGCGGTGCGCCCCGGCTCCTGCACCACCGCGCTGCGGGTGAAGTGGGTGGAAAGATGATTCAGTTCGTAGTCGAGCATGCCCTGGGCGTGACGCCAGCCCTGCTCGGGCCAGAACAGGTGCATGCCGGCGCACTCGATGAGGATCGACAGCAGCAGCGAGCCGATCAGCACGCCGAGCATACGCAGCGGCAAGGTGACGAGGCTGGCGAACATGCCTTGCTGGCGGGCCTGTTCGCGCTGGGTGGCGGCGGCCGGGTCCTTCATGGCCGTGCCTCGCTGTCGTCGGTAGCGTCCGGGTCGGCCAGGTGGCGGAAGCCGTCGAGCAGATCGTCGGGCAGTGGCTGCTCCTGCAGGCCTGGCATGCCCTGGTTTTCCCACCAGTCGCCGGCCTCGGCATAGTGTTGGCGCATGTAGCCGGCGAGCTGTTGGAGATCATCGGGCAGGGCTTCATCCGGATCGGGGGCCGGCAGCGGCATGCGGATCTTCCACAGCTGGCCGCCTTGCAGCAGAGCAAAGGCCTGGCCCTTGGGCAGGCCGACCACATGGGCGGGTTCGATCATCGGCACGCTGGCGGTGCTGATGCGGTCCTGTGCATTGGAGGTGAAGTCGGTCGGTCCGCGCACATCCGAGCTGTCGGTGGCGCCGCTGACCAGCGTCGTGGTGTAGACGTCCACCTTGGGCAGTTGGCGGGTGAGCAGCTCGGCGGTCGCGGTCTCGCGCACCCTCAGCATGAACAGGTTGTTGAAGTTGCCGATGACCTGGCCCGCTTTGGCGCGGTTGCCGACACGCGCCTCGATGTCGCTGAGCGTCTGGGTATAGGCCGTAACCTGCAGCCCGGCGCCGCCGCCTTTGTTGACCAGCGGCACGAACTCATCGCCCATCAGTTCATTGAATTCGTCCGCATGGACGTTGATCGGCACCCGGGCACCCGCCAGGGCCTCGGGCAGTCCATCATCGATGCCGAACTTGTAGATATGGCCGGCGACCGACACCAGGTCGGCAAACATCGAGTTGCCGACGGCGGCGGCGACCTCGGCATCCGACAGGGCATCGAGGCCGACATAGACCACCGCGCGTTTGCGCACGATCTGCATCCAGTCGAAGATCGGCCGAGGATCGGCCAGGTCCGCGTAGTTCGGCGCGAGCAGTTGCGCGGTTTTGCCGGTGGTGAGCTTTTCCAGCAGCGGCAACAGGCTGGCGACGATCTTGTCGAAATAGGTGCGGTCGTAACGCACGGCGCTGCGCAGGCCATCGAGTACCGGGGCGTAGACGCGGACTTGCGACAGGTACTGCTCCAGCGCGACCACGCGTTTTTCCCGGCCGATCATGTTGCGCGGGATGTTCTTGTCGTTCAGCCGGCCTTCGAGATGCACGATGATGTCCCAGACCTTGGGTTCGTGCCGGGCGAAGTAATGCTGCGCGTACTCGATGAACAGCGCGTCGATATTGACCACGTGGCGCTGGATCAGCAGGTAGTCCGGGCGTTGGCCCAGCTCGACCAAGGCGCGGGCGATGATGTTGACGAAGCGCCAGGCGAACTCCCGAAACGCTGCGCTATTGCCCTCACCGGAGAGCTGCCCGGCGATGCGCGTGGCCACCTCCGAGATTCTCCCGAAGCGGCCCACGGCGTTGTAGCGCGCGCTGAAATCCGGCCAGCCCAGGTGGAAGACATAGAACTCACGTTCGCGCCCGGTGCGTTTGGCCTCCACGTACATGCGCTTGAGCAGGTCTGCATCGCCTTTGGGGTCGAACACGATCACCACCTCATGCTCGCCGGCCGCGTTACGCCGCCGAATGTCCTGGGTCACGAACAGCTCGGCCAAGCGGGTTTTGCCGACCCGGGTGGCGCCCAGCACCAGCGAGTGCCCGACCCGTTCGCCGAGCGGCAGGCTGACATCGACTTCGTTAGGCTCGATGCCGTGCAGCCGGGGCAGGCCACCGACTGGTGGCAATGGGCGCACAGGATTGAGGGCGATGTCCCAGGCGGTGAGCTTGGCCAGCTTCGACAGCGGAAACGGCGCGAACTCCAGCCGCTCTTCCAGGCGGCGCGCCAGCTGGTAGGCGGGCGTGGGCTCGACGTAGCGGCGAAACTCGGGCCGAAAGGTCTGCGTCAGGCGATGCGTGTGGCGTTGTTCCCAGCGAAATCCGCGACCGATGAACAACCGCTGCTGGCTGACCGGCACATCGCGACTGGTCATCACGTAGCGCGGCAGGCGGCGGATGTTGCGGCGGTAGCGCAGGATCACCAGCGCATCGCGCAGGCGAATTGCACCGAACGCGAGGAAGGCCAGTGCGCTGCCCAGGCCAATCGTTGGATTCAGCGCCAGCGACCAGGGGGCCACCAGGGACAGCAGCGCGGCGGCGGCGCAGACCGCCACGGTGTACAGCTCCACCGCTGGCCGTAGCAGTACCTCGATCGCGTGGGACTGGGCCATGACCGGCGCATCACTGTTCGAGGCCGGTGGCCGTGATCAGCACCGGGTAGTGACGCAAGCCGAGGCGCTCGGCGAGATCGTCGCCCGCCACCGGCGACAGCCGCAATCCCGGCACCAACGCCCGCAGCGCATCCAAAGACTCGGCTGAGCTGATGTTGACGACCAGGCCCACCGCGCCGAGTTCGCGCAAGCGCGGCGCCCGCTGCCGCAGCCAGGCGCGCGAGCGTTGGTCGACACCGACGAGAAAAAACGCCGGCAGCCCCGGTGCCTTGATCGTGTGCCGCGCCACCTTGCCGGGCGACAGCCGCACAGAGCGTACCGGAAGCATGCTCGCTTCGTTGACCACCCCAGCGGGCGGACGCGGCATCTCAATCCGTGGCGCGCTCACTTCGGCGCGCGGCTGCAGGTTCAGGGCCTCGTAGTACGGCAAGGCCGAGGCACCGCCATGATCGTCGACGATGATCAGGGTGTCGGCCTGAGCTAGCAATGGCAGCCACGGTAGAGAGAGGCAGGCGACGAGGACGGGCAGGGCGTTCATGGCAGGTTCCTCCGGGCGCTGATGGCCAGTCTGGGTTCGCCCAATACGCGGGCCAGGTGCTGGCCGACGCTGTGGCGATAGCGCGCGGCCGGCGCGCCACCAGCAGGGCGGTGGTATCGGCCGATGGCGAGCAGCCAGTCCTCACCGGCGACGTGCTGCTCACGGAGGATCTCGGTGGCGATGGCCAGGTTGCGGTAGGGATCGAGCAGGTCGCAGGGCTGGGCATAGCGCTGCGGGTGGTAGCCGAGATTGATCTGGCCGAGCCCGGCGTCGATGCGCGTGGCCGGCGTACGCTTGAGCGCCCCGCGCAGCCCGGTGCAGGCCTCGGCGCGGGTGGCGTAGCGCTGCGGCGTGCCGGCGACGTTGAGGGTCCACGGCCAGGGCACCAGACGGCCACCCACGCGGGTGCCGCTCTCCTGCAGTGCCACGGCGTACAAGACGGTCGAGGGAATGCCGGCGCGCTGCGCGGCGACTTGATAGGCCGGCGGCGGAATTTCCCCTGCCTGGGTGCTGCCGAACCACACACAGGCCAGCAATGCGAACACGGTGTAGCGGGCCATTAGGGCTGCCGCTGCCATAGGCCGCCCACCTGGCGCACGACCGCCGGCAGATCGCCTGGCAGCCCCAGCGACACCCAGCGCCCCGCGTCGTGATTGAGCGTGACCTGGCCGCTGCGCACCTTGGCCGGCTCGATGCCAATGCGCTGCGCCCAGGCGCGGATGCGCGCGTCGTCGTCGCCGCTGTCGACGACGTAGATGTCGAACGGCCGACCGGCTGCCTGCAGCCGCAGCGCGGCTTGATCGCAGGGCGGGCAGGCGTCCTCGACGAACACGGCGAGCCGTCCGCTCGCCGTTGGCACCACCGGCGAGAACGCCGGACCAGCGTCGGGCAGGATGACGCGCGGCATATCGGTGTGGAGCCGCTGCCAGGCGTCGTCGTAAGCCCGTTGGTAGACGAGCAGCTTCTCCACGCGCTGCGCTTCGGCCGCGACCTGCAGCTCCGCATAACGCTGCCGCTCCTGGCCGGAGCGCGCCTCGATACCCAGCGCCGTCAGCGGGTCGATGTGCGGCGAATAGACGCCCAGCGGCCCCTGCATCAGGTCGCGGTAGCGCGCCCATTCCTCGACGCTTAGCCCCCAATCGCGGGCCTGCTGCTCGGCGGTGCGCTCGATGGCCAGCGGTCGCTCGCGGCTGGGCCGGTTGTCGCTGCCGAGGGTTGGCGCGCTCTGGGCCAGGCTGCTGGTCAGCAGGAACAGCAGGGCGGGGGCGATACGACGCGGCCTCATCTGCCCCTCCTAGCGCGCCGGAATCGGCATACGCCGGCTGTCGGCGCCGTGCCGAAATACGGCGGCATTGGGTTCGATGGCCTCTAGGTGCCAGCCGGCCTCGGATTCGCCGGGGCGTAGCAAGCGAACCTGCGCGAGTGCGTGCGAAGCAGCAGGCAAAATCGAGAGAAATGGCTCGCCGGCGCGCAGCTCCGTGCCGATCACCCGGAATGGCGGCTCGATGGCCTTGGGGTTGGCTGGTGCCGCGGCGCGTGGACGGGGCGAAATCGGTGGTTCAGGAGGCGGCGCGCTGAGGCGCATCTCCAGTTGCTCAAGGCGCGCTTGCAGCGGCAACAGGTTGTCCGCTGCCGGCTGGCTGCCGAGCGCTTCCTCGATCACGTTCAACCGCTGCTCCAACGCCCGGCGCTCAGCCTCGTAGCGCGCCTGGGGCAGGGCGTCCGGTTGCTGCTGGGTGTGCTCGACCTGCTGGATCAGTTCGGCCAGGCGCTTTTCCAGCACCGCGACCTGCAGGCCTGGTGCATGGGTTTCAACCTGTGCCGCCAGACCCGACAGCGCGACGTGATTGATCACGACGGCGCCGCTAATGAGCAGCAGCCAAGTGACTACGGTGACGCGCATCAGGGTGCCGTGTGGGCGAGATTGACTGCCGGGTATCGTGGTCATGGCTGTGGCTCCCCGGTGGAACCTTGCAGGGGAGCGCTATCGGCGCTGGCTGTCGCCGCTTCGATAGGCGTTGTGTGAGGCTGGCTGAAGCAGACGCTGCGCGTGGCGTGGTCGATGTGCAGCGTTCGTGCTGGCCCGGCCAGAGTCAGCAGGGCATCGCGCAGCTGTAGCGGGCCGAGGTGATAGTGCGCCGCCGGCAGCGGGAGGGTGCCTAGCGCATCGGTGTCGCCTCCGCTGCAGAGTTGATAGCCGGAGCGTTGCAATACATGCCGCAGCGCATCCCCGACGCTGGCGTGCAGCGTGCCGGGGATGGACACGTCGACCACCTGCAACAGCAGATCCTGCTGGGCGGCCGTCTGGGTCAGCTCGACCAGGCTGTAGCGGCCGTAGCGAACGACCGGGACGTACTCCGGCCCTGGAGCCGGTGCCGCGACCTCTGCGGGAACGGGAGAGGGCGCTGGTGGCGTTGCGCAGCCGGCCACCAGTGCGGCCAGCAGCAGGCAACTGCGGTAGGAACGGATGGCGTGCATGGCTCGGCTCTCGGCAAGGTAGAGCCGAGACCATCGCGATTACGCGAGAGCGAATCAGCAAACAATGGGAATCGCGGTGTTGCCGTTATTACAGGGAGGCCCAAAGCGATTCAACCTGACCCTGCTGCGATCAAAAAATCAGCAGATGAACCCGAGCCCCCACTCGTCGGGGGATTGGGATCTTATCGAAAGAGTTATGCACAGATTTTGTGGATAACTCGAAGCGGGCTTGTGCGGTTGGCTGCCGAGCACTGAGTTTCGATAGATTCTGGGCATCTGTGAACACGAACTGAAACCGCGGGCAAAAGCGTTTCACGAGGTCTTATCACGAGGATCAAAGAGATTGGCTGATCAGCTCAAATTGCCGATACTGACAGTAAGCCAGTATCGATTTAGAGGGGCGGTCAGATCTGATGGCACGGAAGCGAAGAAACAAATCTGAAATTTCCGGGGTGGCGATTCTGGGAGTCCTGTTCCTGGGAGCGATTGCCTCCATCCCTAAAGAAGCCTGGATTGCTCTTGCTGGAGTCGGGGTTATCGGCTTCGGTGTATGGTTGATCGTAAAGGCCAACAGCGACTCGTCCAGAACCGCTCCCCCTGTGATGCATCCACAGCATCGCCCTCCATCTTCGAGAAATCGGCCGAGAGCGGTAGAGACTGATCCGAATCGTGGCCTAGTGTTCTCTCTGGACGAGGTCGAGATCGAAGATCAGGCCCATACAGGCAGCACTCGGGAACTGGCACCTGCTGCGGAGGAGAAAGTCAGGCGGCGAGCGGATTCAGAATTTTTCACGGTCACTCTCGAGGTCTCGAAGCCATCCTCATATCGCCTGCCGAGTGCGCCTGCAACGCTGACGGATGAAAAGGTTCGCTGGATTCCGGCCGGTGAGTTCGTTGAAGTGGCTGGAGAAAAGATTCCCGGCGGCATGATCTATGTGGGGGCCGTGCGAACTGATCGGTGTGCTGCACCCGAGCCATCTTTGATCAACCCCAAGCTCAAGGTTGCGCGTGGTGTTGTCGACATCGCCGAGCGGCTGACTGGCTACTGGGCCAGTTACGACTCGATTTCCCCCGAGGCACGTCGCGCCTACTTGCAATGGCTGTCCAGTGGGCGGAAAGCACCTCATGCCAATATCGGCTACGTATTCTTGTTCTTCTACGGTCTTGAGCGGCGAGTATTCGTTGATGCGAAGAGCGATCCCAATGCCGCTGCCGATATCGCCGGCATCGTGTCGGAAGTCGAGCGACTTCTTGTCATCTATGGGGGGAGCGGGTCATTCAGCAACTACGCCGGTCGGTTTCTCGCGTTTCTGCGCATGGGTGAGACCCCGTCGAGACGTTATTTAGCACCGCCTCCGGACAACCAGGCCTACGGTTATGAAATGCCCATAGAGTTGCGTATTGGCCTGGGGCAACTAGCTACCGACAAGCAGCGTCTGCCCGCCGCATGGGCCTTGGCCTGGGCGCTGGCGGATCACAGTATTGGCAAACGAACGCCTGTGAGCCGTTGCCAGGACGCCTTCGCCACGTTGTTCAAGATCAAGTATGAGCAGCTTCATGGCGACGGGATGGTTCTGCCGCAGAACAAGACCAGGTTGAAGTTGCAGTACAACACCGCCTCGGCTGCCTTGCCGGTTCAAACGCTCGAGGGGTTGGGTGATATCCCCGACGTAACAGCAACTTCAGCACCCCGCAAAAAGCTGCAGCAGATAGTCGACGAATGCACGGCGGAGCTGGAGCCCTACAGCCGATATCTCGGTCGTAATCCCGATACCCCCGAGGCCTTGGAAGGCTTGCTGCAGCTTCCCATCATGCTGTGGCCGGCGGTTGCGCGTGCCGAGTTGGATGCGCTGAAGCAGCGCATAGGCGACGGCATGGTGGTCATGAGTTTCGGCGAATTGGCGGGGCGACTGAAAAGTGCCGGAGCCCTTTCGCGGGACAAGGTGATCGCGCTGGCGCGCGCGTTGGAGTCATTGCATATCGGCATTGAGCCGGATGTATTAGCCGGCAGCAAAACACCTAAGGCGGAAGATACCGTAGCGCTATTTGCCACCCAAATCGAAGACGGGGATCTACGAGTATCTCCCGCTTACAATGCCGCCTCGGTCACCTTGGATCTAGCCTGTGCCGTTGCGGCGGCGGATGGCGACACATCTCCAGAAGAGATCATGCTGCTGTCCCGTCACGTCGATTCCTGGAACCATTTGAGTGGTGCACATCGCAAGCGACTGAAGGCCCATCTCCGTCTACAGCTCAATCAGCCGCCGACCTTGCAAAGTCTGAAGAAAAAGCTGGAGCCGTTGGCCAGTTCGGCGAAGAGAACCGTGGCGGCGTTCCTTGCCCACTTAGCTCAAGTGGATGGTGAGGTGAGCCCTGCGGAAGTGAAATTGCTTGAGCGTGTCTACAAGGTTCTGCAACTGGATTCCCAGCTCCTATACGGTGACCTCCATGTGGCAGCTAGTAGTGCGTCGACGAGCACTGCTCCAACGGTTGCGTCGGTGCCAACTTCCTCGGCATCGCCAGCGTCGGTGACTGGCTTCGCGTTGGATCATGATCGGATTGTCCAACTGCAACGTGAAACCGAGCAGGTGTCGGCGCTGCTGGCCCAAGTTTTCGTGGATGAGCAAATCGTCGAGCCTGAGGAGCCTGATATCAGTGGCGCTTCAGATGACACCAGCAGCATCTGTGGGCTGGATGCTGATCACTCGGCTTTCCTTCGCTTGCTTGTCTCTCGTATGGAATGGTCACGAGAGGAGTTGGAAGCGGTGGCCAGCGATATGGATCTCATGCTCGATGGCGCGCTTGAGCACATCAACGATATGGCCTTCGAGCATTTCGATATGCCTATTACCGAAGGTGAAGATCCACTCGAGATCAATCCTGACATCATGGGAAAACTACCGTTATGAGCAGCATCAGAGCTAAAGATCGCGATGCGGTTATTCAGTCCCTTCGTGCGGGAGTCGTTCCGCGGGCGGGTCAACACCTGATCCAGGTGGGTAGGGTTGGTGAGCTGGAGGGGCTCATTCGTGATGTCGAGCGCTTGACCGAGAGCGGTTCAGCGTTTCGAGTTGTAATTGGTGAGTACGGCGCGGGAAAGACTTTTTTCCTGAATCTTGTGCGTTCCATTGCGATGGAGCGCAAGCTCGTGACCATGCATGCGGATCTGAATCCCGATCGTCGGCTCCATGCCTCTGGTGGCCAAGCTCGTTCGCTTTATGCTGAGCTGGCGAAAAACATGTCAACGCGTACCAAGCCTGATGGCGGAGCCTTGCAGGGCATTGTCGAAAGGTTCATATCCCAAGCCAAAAGTGAGGCCAAGGCGTCCGGTAAGGACAGCGAGGCTGTGATACGCGAACAACTGGGCCAATTGACCGAGATGGTCAACGGCTATGATTTCGCTGATGTGATTGCGGCCTATTGCAAGGGCTTCGAGGAGGGCAACGAACAGCTCAAGGCCGATGCCATCCGCTGGCTGAGAGGTGAGTTCACCACAAGAACCGACGCGCGCGCTGCCTTGGGTGTACGCACGATCATCGACGATGCTTCCGTCTATGATCAGCTCAAGCTCCTGGCTCGGTTTGTCCGCTTGGCGGGTTTTGAGGGGTTGATGGTTTGCCTGGATGAGCTGGTCAATCTCTACAAGCTAGCCAATACCCAGGCGCGTAACGCCAACTACGAACAGATCCTGCGCATCCTCAACGACTCTTTGCAGGGTTCTGCCGAAGGTCTTGGATTTGTGCTCGGAGGCACCCCCGAATTCCTGATGGATACCCGCCGCGGCTTGTACAGCTATCCGGCTTTGCAGTCGCGTCTGGCGGAAAACAGTTTCGCCAAGTCTGGGTTGGTGGATCTGTCAGGGCCAGTCATCCGACTAGCGAGCCTGACACCCGAGGACTTCTATGTGCTTCTTCAGAAGCTGCGCCATGTCTACGCCTCGGGCGACAGCGCACGCTACCTCCTACCTGACGAGGCGCTGCCTTTGTTCATGGCGCATTGCAACCAACGGTTGGGGGATGCCTATTTCCGTACACCCCGCACCACGATCACGGCATTCATCAACTTGCTGGCTGTGCTGGAACAGAACCCGGGCGCGGACTGGAGACATTTGTTGGGGGCTGTGGAGCTGAGTCTGGATAGAGGTGGTGAAGCCGACACTCAAGTAGATGCCGACGATGAGCTTGCAACCTTCCAGCTCTGAGTCGGAGGGCTTCAGCCTTCTTGACTCCCGGATTCAGCGCTGGATCTGGATGGAAGGCTGGACCTCTCTACGAGATGCCCAAGAGCGGGCCATCCCCGCGCTGCTCAATGCTGATCAGGATGTCATCGTCGCCGCGGCGACGGCGGCGGGGAAAACCGAGGCCGCGTTCCTGCCCATTCTGACGAACCTGCTGAAGCAGCAGGAACCGCCTGGGTCAGTGCTTTACATCAGTCCGCTCAAGGCACTGATCAATGACCAGTGGGAGCGATTGAGCAAGCTATGCGACGAACTCGAGATTCCCGTCGTTGCCTGGCACGGTGATATCTCGTCGAGCCGCAAGCACCGCTTTCTAAAATCCCCTGAAGGCGTGCTGTTGATCACCCCAGAGTCTCTTGAAGCGCTGTTCGTCAACCGGGGGACGAGCCTGCCCGGGATTTTCGCGAACCTGCGCTACCTCGTGATTGATGAGCTGCATGCCTTTATCGGCAGTGAGCGAGGTAAGCAACTGCAGTCCTTGATGCATCGGGTCGAGCAGGTGATCGGACGTCCTCTCCCGCGAGTCGGTTTGTCAGCGACACTGGGCGACATGATGCTGGCTGCTACCTTCTTGCGCCCAGCCTCCCCGAGCAAGGTGACGGTGATCGAATCGAAAGGTTCGGGGCAAACTCTGAAAGTTCAGATCAGAGGCTTTCAGGAACCAGAGAAAGACACACCCCAACAGTCCGAAGATAAGGAGAGCCTAGAAGACAACTCAGCCTCCGATCACGTAATTTCTGAGCACCTCTTCCAGGTGCTGCGTGGAAGCAACAACCTGGTGTTCCCTAACAGCAGGACTCAGGTCGAATGGTTTGCCGATCAGCTACGGCGTCGCTGCGAGCAAGACGGTGTACCTAATGAGTTCTGGCCACATCATGGCAGCTTGTCGAAAGATATTAGGGAAGATACCGAACGGGCCCTTAAAGCGGGGGACCGGCCTGCGACTGCGATCTGTACCACGACGCTGGAACTGGGCATCGACATTGGCAGCATCAAAACGGTTGTGCAGATAGGGCCGCCGCCTTCAGTTGCCAGTTTGCGCCAGCGTCTTGGCCGTTCTGGGCGTCGCCCAGGAGAGGCAGCCATTCTCCGCGGATACTGCAAGGAGCGTCGATTGACGGATGACTCTCCAATATCGGATCGCTTGCGCCAAGGATTGGTACAAAGTATCGCGATGATCCGACTACTGATGAGGGGATGGTTTGAACCACCAAGAGCGCAGGGGCTGCATTTGTCGACCCTGGTGCAACAATGCCTCTCGGTGATTGCGCAGCAAGGTGGTGCCACTGCGGCTGAGTTGTGGGGGACGCTGGTACGCAACGGCCCTTTCTTGGCTGTCGAGCAGGGCAGCTTTCTGAACCTCCTGCGTGCTTTGGGTGAGCGGGATCTGATCATTCAGGAATCGGCTGGGCTTCTGCTGCCAGGTGAGTTGGGCGAGCGGTTGATCAACCACTACGACTTCTACAGTGCATTCACAAGCAATGAAGAGTTCCGAGTTGTTTGCGATGGCAGACCCCTTGGGGCCCTGCCTGTCTCGCGACCACTGTGTGCTGAACAGCGCATCATCTTCGCCGGGCGTCGTTGGCAGGTGATTAACGTTGATACGGACGGCAAGGTGATTGTCGTCAAGCCCTCCCCAGGAGGAGCTCCCCCGGCTTTTGACGGACTGGCTGCTCGAGTTCACGACAATGTTCGGCAAGAGATGAAAGCCGTACTGCAGGAAGAGAAGGTTTATCCCTACCTCGATCCTGTGGCCCAGAATCTACTGGGGGAGGCGCGGCAAAGCTTTGCTGATCTTAAGTTGAGCCATCAGAGCTTTATTGAGAGCGGAGGAAGAACCTGTCTTTTCACCTGGCAAGGCGATTGGGCCAACGATGCCTTGGCCGTCCTTCTCGAGTACGTCGGCTTGCCCACTGAGAACTCAGGACTGGTCATTGAGATGCCGGGTGGACGAGCGTTGCTTGAAAGCAAGCTTCGAGAGGTTGCGGCTTTGAAGGAGCTTAAGGCGAGCACTGTCCTTCACAACGTTCAGAATATGATCAGGGAGAAATGGGACTGGGCGCTGCCTCCTGAGCTTCTTATGGAGTCGTTCGCCACGATGTATCTCGATCTGGAGAAAGCACAGCAAACCGCAGCTCATCTGATTGGACTTGAGACCCCAGCTTCTCTTTCGTGATGTCATGTATTGCTAGATTGAAGACAGCGTCCTGCTGGGATTGGCCGCTCCTTGGCTGTTTTCTGCCGGTACCCGCTGGCCGCTAGGCTTGAAGATTCTCTTTAACGAGAAAGGTGCGCAGCGTGAGCTGGCCGGGCACGACGATGGATGATGCAGGTAGCTGCTGGGCGGCTGAAGCGGCCATGGCGGGTCTCCTTACGATGAGGGTGAGAATGCTGGGCATCCATTGAATGAGTGAATAGCGGACCACGCCCACCAGGGCGTAGTCCGCGTGGCCTCAGGCCTTCAGCTGTTGCATGCCTTCGGCGAGCATCCACAGTGCGCGGTTGAGCCGCACGTTCTGATCGATGCCCTGGACCGGCCGGGTACTCTGGCGACGGCCACGGGCGTTGCGTCCATGCAAACCGCCTTTGACGAGGTTCTCCTGAATGCGATTGAAGGTGGACCACAGGTCGCTGCCGCGGTCATCGACGCGGCGGGGCATCAGCACCTGCGCCTCGGTGATTGGCACCACCTGGTTGGGCGTGTCGTACTTGAGCGCCAGTGCAGAGCGGGCCAAGACCTCCTGCTCGCCTTCGTCCAGGGTGATCAGGCGCATCGCATCGCGCGATGTCTGCACCTGCTCGAAGCCGTGTAGGACCTCGTAGGCTCCTTCGATTACGTGTTCGGCGACATTGCCTTTGTGATGCACACGGACATCGGCGAAGGTGTTCCCGCAGACCAAGCCGTTGTGGCAGACGAACCGGAACATGCCGGCGAGCATCTGGTAACTGCTGGTGCCGTCGTGCGAGTTCAGAAGGATGATTTCATTCGCTTCGTTGCCGTTGATCTGGCTGGCGTGGCGAAGGCGGATCATGTGCTTGGTGAATTCGCGGCGATCCTCGTGGCGCACGCGGGTCTGGCACACCATGAAAGGTTGGAAGCCTTCTCCGCGCAGCTCGGCCAGTACCGATGCGGTGGGGATGTAGCTGTAGCGCTCGGACCGGCTCTCATGCGGGGTATCGGCAAAGATCGACGGTGCCACGGCGCGAATCTGCTCATCGGACAGCGGATGATCGGCGCGCAGGATCGGCGAGCGGGGAGCAAAACGAGAGGCGAGTTGCATGGTCGTTCTCCTTGAGAATGGCGGCAATCACATGCGCGACCTGGAGGCCGACAGCAGTGATTGCATGGGATGAAGAAAGCCCCGAAGGGTGGGGCGATGACGGGAGGTGGGGTGTATGCCGCCGACACCGAAGTGCCGGGGCATGGGGGAGAGGAAGGAACAGGGCCAGGAGCAGGTCCTGCGGGTCAGAACGAAGCCACCTGCGCGGGCTCCTCGACAGGGGCCTGGGTGGTGGCGGTGGGTTGTGGGCCACCGTTGTCGTCCTCGGCGCGAACCGTCTCGTCGGACGCGGGAGCGTCTTCGGGAGCGGATGCTGCGGATTGCGGCGGATAGACCTGTACCCCATCGACTTTGATCAGGCCGATGCGCATCAGCTTCGACTTCAGGCTGCCGCCGACTTCACCAGCGTGCTCACCTTTGCTGCGGACATAGGCCTCGGCCTTCATGTCGTTGAGCGTGAAGGCCAGCAGCACCTTCTTCTTCGCTTCAACGGCCTGAATGCAGCGCTGCACCAGGTGCTGGGCGCTGTCGTCGGCGACGGTGGTCTCGATATAGCGGTACTCGGGCTCGTCGACCGGGCCGGCCAGGGCTGCGATAGAGCACGACAGAAATGGATCACCGCCGTTCGGGATCATCCTGGGACTGTTCAAATAGCCGATGCCGCGGGTCAGCAGCTCGTGATACTCGATTTCGTCCAGGGCGCTGCGCTCCAGCAGCTCGGCCTTGAGTAGCCGGGCCTTCATGCTGGCCGCCGGATCCCCCGAGGGACGACGGAATGGATCGATCCACAGGTCGCCGAGACGAAAGTGCACCAGCGGCCGCTGCTGGGGATCATCGATACCGATGTAGGGCTGGACGAGTTGCTTGGCTTCAGCACCGGAAACCCGCACGTCGAAGTAGCGCCGGGTCGGGTTTTGTGCCGGCCCGACGAGCGCCGCCACGGTACAGGCGAGAAAGGGAGTGGCTTTGCGGCCACCTTTTACCGGTACTTCGCGCACGCGCTGGATGTAGCCGATGCCCGAAGTATGGATGTCGAAGTACGACTTCGGGTTGGAAGTAGTGCTGCTCATGGTGAATCTCCTGACTTGGGAACAAGAACACGGAGACACACCGACCCAGAGCGGGGAGGTGCGTAACCCCGCGGTGGGTTGAGGAACATCTGCATCCGCCACCGGCAAGCCGGTGGTCGTTCGCGCGAGGGATGCGCTGCGAACGGGCTCGGTCACGCGGAGGAACCGCGGGCAGCCTGAAGACCGAAGCTGCCTGGCATGTCGCTGACGACGTCAGCGGAACATGAGGAGGAGGTTGGTGCTACGCGAATTCCTTGGCCATGGGGAATCGGTAACTGGTGGCGACCTTATTCGTCAGTCGAGGCAAGAGAGGTAGGCGGGTAAGTTACATGTGCGCTTTTCAGTCAGATTGTCCATCTGGGCAGGCCGATCTGATTATCACGAATCTTGACCTGCGAGCACGACATATGACCGAATACAGCTTGTCGGCTTATAGCGACCGCAGATTTCTTTTCACACCGTTATCATGTCTGCTGATCTGAGCAACGGAGTGCGTGGTATGCCTGATAAGGCTTTCTCTCTACCTGAATCCTTGGCCGTCGCAGACGCTGCGGTCGCTGCAGTCATGCATCTAGAAAGCGGGAAGTTGCTGACCTCGCATGAGGTGATAGGCAGCCATTACGAGAAAGCCGTTCAGCTGCGGATGGCGCTACAGGAAGGAATCTCAGCGGGGAGCCCCCTCTACTGTTGCCCCCTATGTTCGGTGCCAGTCAGGCTTGTCTCTCAAAAAGAGAAGGGCCGTTTTTTCTTTCGCCATGATCTTGAGGATGGGCGTTGTCCTGCAAAGACCAAAGGGGAGCTTGATGAGCGTCAGATTAGTGCTCTGAAGTACGACGGCACTCGGGAGTCTTTGGCGCATCAACAGATGAAACAGATAATCGCAGCGAGCCTTCGCTGTGATCCAGATTTCTCGCAGATTGAGATTGAACCTATCTGGAAGGGGGCCGAGAAGAACAGTCGAAGGAGACCTGACGTTCGTGCTGTCTGGAGGGGGACGCTGCCAGTGGCGTTTGAGGTGCAGCTATCGACCACCTTCTTACGGGTCATTGCTGAGCGAAGACAGTTTTACCTGCGTGAAGGCGGTTTGCTGCTCTGGGTATTCAAGGCTTTCGATGCGAGTGAAACCCGGTTGACGCAGGATGACATTTTCTACAACAACAATCGCAACGCATTTGTTGTTTCACAGGAGACTCTTGAACTGTCACTGGAGCGCAAGGCACTGATGCTCGATTGCTCTTGGACTGAGCCAGTTATCGATTTTGGGCGCCAGGCCTGGGTGGCAAAAACTCAACGGGTTAGCTTCGGCGATCTAACGATTGAGCGCGAGCGTCAGCGAGTTTACTTCTTCGATGCAGAACGTGCGGAGACTGCGGTAGAGAAGGGGCTTGTCGATGATGAAATCAGGCAGGCTTTTCATGCCTTCTGGCTTTCTTCATCAGAGGACTCTTCAACCTGGCTGAAACTCCGCGCTGACCTTGCGCAGCGAGGAATCAAGGTTCCGTACTACCTGGGTGATCCGGAAGGCCCATTTTACTTTCTGAACACGCTTTACTCTGCTCGCGAAGGGAGGCCTGTAGGTTGGGGGCATGCGGAACTGATCAATGTCGCACACCACGTTTACGATCGATACAAGCCGCACCTGTGGGCCATGAGGTTGATGCTTGCCGCCCATGACATGGGACCTCTAATTCGCTCACAAGATCGCACCGGCAAATGGCGAAATCTTAAGGTCAAAGCTTACATGGCCGCGTGGCGGGATGGTGACGCAGCTTTCCAGCCCGATCGGCGATGGGATCGGCTAGTGTCATTCTTATTCCCGGAAATTGCTGAGCAACTAATCACCACGCCGTGACTGACTGTTGGCTAGCTAGCCAGTGCAGGCACTCCAGCGATACCGCCTAGATGGATGTTGCCACCGCGTCATCCGATCAGATCACCGTCTAGAAAGTGCTCGACCATATCGGTGCCATCTCCGACGTCGACCCAAGCCAACTTAAACGCGTGCTTCTCGATTTCGGCCGGTACGGTAAGCCAGTGAACCTGCAAGATGCCCTTGTGATCGTGCACGCCAGAGACACGAAGAGGTAACTGGCCAACGCCATTCACTGACATCATTGCAGCCGCGTAGCCTACGGTATGGTGTAGGCGAGGGAGGCGGTAACGGTCGGAGTTGTAGGCAGTAACCTCAATATCAGCCATATTGCGTTGTTCAGGCTCATATGACATTTGATGATCTCCATTATCGGGTTTAGCTTGCGCATACCGTGCACCATCGTCACGTAAGGACACAAGAAGATCATTCATTCAAACATGTCAGGCGGACGTCTCCTAGGGCGGGTCGGCCTGGAGACTGTATAGCGTGATCAACGGAGCGCGAAAAAAAAAGCCCCCGCGAACGAGGGCTGCGGCGGAGTGAAACGTCAGTTGTCACCAGGTGCTGATCGTTCTGGCGCGGGGGGACAGCTGTGTGGCTGTGGCGGACAACTCAAGCTTGCCCCTGCTGTTCCGGATGTGCGTGGACGCCATGGTTTTCGGGGCGAAATTCTCGGCGGAATCATTGCAACCAAGCTCAGCTCGGCCATCAACCATGGGCGATATCCGGCTGCTCAGTGCCGGACAGGTTTCGTTCCAGACAAGCACTGCACGTGGATGCGCCGCCAGCTACCGTCGTCGATCAATTGCTCCAGTGTTTCCCCGAGCGAGTCGAAGAACACTTGGTCAACGCGCTCGACGAGTTCGCCATTGCATTTCAGCTCGATGACATAGAGGTCGTCGGCACGCTCGTACAGCAGGGTGACCTGTCCTTGGAACTTCTCGGTGGCCACAGTGAAACTGACCGCCGGTGGTGTTTTGATGATGTCGTCGGGCAGTGGATCGACAACGGAAAACTCCCGTGCGCCGGCATCCACCAGCAAGTGGGTGATATGTCGGAAGCCGTCGGGAGCAGGCAGCTGTTCGAGCTGGTTGATAAGTTCCTGCAGCTCCGGGCAGTGTGGTTGCGGGAGTGGCAGCTTGGCGGGTGCGGAACCGAGAATGTGCGTTTGCATTGTGAAGGGTGTGCCGTCTGCGGCGTACTCGGTACGTTCTTCCGGCGTGTCGGCCCGCAAACCGTCGAAACGGCGTCGGGCATACGGCTGGACCTGCACCTTGGCACCTTCAACAGGCACTTCAGTCAGCAGTGCGCGATCGAGCACAGCGAATTCGGCCCGGCCGATCTTGACGACAATGGCGTCGCCGGTGTCGGCGATCACCTTGCCCTCGAACGGTTTCGGGTCGATGTGGAAGCCCCACGTCGAAACCTTGGGTTGCCCGTCGAAGATATTGAACTTGAAGGTCCGGACATTGCGCGGAACGTGACCGGCGACCAGGACGGGCATTTGTGCGCGGATGGCTTGGGTATCCATTGGAGACTCCTTGATAGAAAAGGGACTCCCGCCCGCAAGGGAGGGTGTCCCTTGAGGGGTGGATGGCGCGACTGGCGCCGGATAATAGTGCAACCCGTGCGGTAAACCGCACCGCAGCCCTGAGGGTCTTGGCTGCCTGGGATGTTGCCGGCGACGCCAGCGAACATGCGGGTCACGATGGGGTGCCGGTGAGCGGTTTGCGTGAGGCAAACCGAAGCCACATGGCACCGTATTGACCGTCCCTAACCAGAAAAAAGGCCCCTCGGCGAGGGGGCATGAGAAAGCCTGCGAAGCACTTCGAGTTCCAGGCGCTACGCCTGGTCCAGCGAGAGCCCGTCGAGCGTGGCGGCATCGCCATCCAGAATCAGGATGCGAACATCGGCAGCGGCCGCCTGATGCAGGACTTCCAGCAATGACGGTGGAACGCCTTGGTCCAGGTGCTCCTGCCGTAACTGCTCAGCCGTGATGCCTTCGACGTGCGACAGGTTGGCGCTGGTCCAGGGCGTGGCGATCAGCTTCACCCCGACAGCCGGTGAGCAGGGGAAGTGAAAGGCGACGAACAGCAGGCCGGTGGGCGTTTCCGTAGCCGCCATGTCCTCCAGGTAGCGCATCGCACCTTCGGTGACATGCGCACTGCTGATCTCCCAGCAGCGACTGTAATGCCCGGTCTCGAAGCTCAGGCGCCGAACCACTTCGCGCGCGGCTTCCAGGGACTGGGCATCGCCGATGTGGCTGGATGCGCCGTTGTCGTCGCCGTAAATGCTGTAGAGCACGGCCCGAATAGTGCCGGTTCCGCTGCAGAGCACGTCGAGCTCCGGCGCAACCTGCTGACCTTCAGTGACGAGCACGAACTCGTCGCTGAAAATGCAACGACGGTGGATCAGCTGTGCGTCCGGCACATGGCTTTGTGAAGCATGCAGCGGCAGATAGGTCATCGGGCAGCGGTCGTCGTAGCCGATGACGGCGACTCGCTGAATATCAAAGCCGTGGTAGCCACGGGTGAAAGGATTGATCGGGCTGTTCATGGTGTCGCTCCTGTCGAAAAAGACGGAGGGACACGGGCCCCAAGGGACGCGTGTCCCTCGTGGGCTGGGAAAACGGAGAGGCTGAGAGCGGCAGGCTCACCAGCCGTGGTAGTGGAGTACCAGCTCGGCGATGACCTTGCGCCGTTCCAAGTCCAGGCCGCCGAGATCGGCAAGCCCCTCGAACTGGCAACGTTTAAGCATCGCGCCGCCTTCACTGGCGTTGTAAAAGCTGACCATCGCGGCAAGGAACAGCCGTTGGCCGCTGCTCAGTACGCCCAGGGCCTCATTGAGTCGCTGCACATTCGGCCGCAGCGCCCACTTGCTCGTAGCCTGCTGCAGCCCGGCGCGAGTGCCATCGCCGAACCACTCGGCACCGGCGATTTGGACACCGCGTTTCCATGCCTGCAAAAAAGCCGCGGGGGCCTTGTCGAAATGCAGCATTTCCCGCGCGATCTGATCAAGGACGTCTGGGGGTAAAGACTGATTCATGATGGTCTCCCGATGGTTAGGGCTCAGGGATGGAGGCGCTGCTGCCAGTGCCCTGCGCTCAGGGCCTGCTCTGCAGCTTCGTATGAACGGAAGTACTCGACGGACTCACGCGAGACCGGCCCGCTGTCGTCGACAGTGCCGATGAAGTAGCCGGCGGCGCTTTGGCGTACCTGCAAGGGCAGGCGTTTACTCACATGGGTCAGGGCCAGGTAGCCGATGGGTTCGGCCCAGGCCTGGGTGGGATTGGGCGACGCGGGAGGGTTATGGGGCATGGAAGAGCCTCCTGACAGAGATGGAACGAGGCACCGACGCCTGGCCGGCGTTCGTCCGCAAGGCGGTGCGGGGCGGACTGGTTGGGTCGGCGCGGAGGATTCCGCGGTGCAGCCGAGGACCCGTGCTGCGGGCATGGTGTCGACCGAGGTCGACGACACATGGGGGCAGCTTCGAGCGGCGAGGGGAGGCAAGTCAGCGGGAAATGGGAAACCGGTGGACTCCTGATTTTGCGGGCGGCCGGAGCACTCGCGTTCGTTCTGCCGGGAAAGCCCTCGTTGTCAGTTGGGCAGAGGGGACATTTTGGTTAATTCAGTCGATGGCTCGGCGACGATGCGTCGGCGCACTGGGCAGGCAGGAGAAAAGGTGCCGAAGGCCTGGGCCTTCGGCTGTCGAGCAAGACACCACCTGTGCGCTGAAGTAGGGCGTGGCCGTCGTCAAAGCCATCCGCTGTCGCAGCGATTGCACTCGACCCGTGTCGTGGCTGGGGTCGACATCCTTTGGCACGCATCCGCGCACAAAAGGAACCCGTTGTTTCGCCGGTGGGTGCCGGCACTGAATACGCGTCGACCCGAAGGGTCTCCTGGTGCCTCGTCCTGCTATCGGGGCAAGGCACCAGGAGACCCTTCATCGCGACAAGCAGCAGATTAAGCTGTCCGCGCATACGGACGGAGGATGAGTCAGCCTTCCCGTCGACCCAGCGACATGTTGGAGACGGGCACGCGTTGCAGAAGGAGTGGCGTGCTGGGGTCCCCGCGGGCGCGAGGGGTGCGCATCGACCCTGGTCGACACGATGGGGAGACGAACCGGCGAGCTATTTCGGCATCTGCCGCGGTTTACGTGAGGTGCTGCGCTTGGCGCTGGCCTGCCGGCGATTCGGGACGGGCAGGGTACCTCTGCAATCGGGATAGCGACAGCAGGACCAGAACGGGCCGGTCTTGCCGGTGCGTTGGCGGGTGGCGCTGCCGCACAGCGGGCAGGCGGGGCCCTCAGGGAGTTTAATGGCCAGGGTGGCCACGCGGTACTGCTGCACCAGTTGGGTGATCCATATGGATTGCTTGGCGACGAAGGCCTCCAGCGTCATCTCGCCGGCTTCGATCATGTCCAGGGCCTGCTCCCAGATGGCGGTCGTACCGGGATCGGTGATGGCCGTAGGCACTGCATCGATCAGCGTACCCGCCGCGTCGGAGGCCCGCACGGTGCGACCTTTCTTGAGCAGGTAACCACGTTCGAGCAGGCCTTTGATGATGCTGGCACGGGTGGCTTCGGTGCCAATGCCGGTGGTCTCTTTCAGCTTCTGCTTCAACCGCTGGTCGGTGACCAGCTTGGCGACGCCTTTCATGGCCTTGATCAGATCGCCTTGGGTATAGGGTTTTGGCGGCTGGGTCTTGAGGGCTTTCAGATCGACGTGGTCGACCTGGCAGGACAATCCTTCGTGCAGCGCCGGCAACACCTGGCTGCGCGGGGTCGCTTCGCCGTCGGCGTTGTCCGCTTCCGGGACGGCCAGCACCTGGTGCCAGCCAGGGATGATCACCTGCTTGCCAACGGCTTGCAGGGCCTGCCCGCCGCACAACAACTGGGCCGTCGTGCGGTCGAACTCGTGATGCGGCAGAAACTGCGCGAGATAGTGCGCGCGGATCAGCTTGTAGACCGCCAACTCCTTGTCGCTCATGGCCGCCAGGTTGGCCGGCTCCAGCGTCGGGATGATGCCGTGGTGGGCCGACACCTTGCCGTCGTTCCAGGCGCGTGAGCGCTGCGTTCTATCGAGTTGCTCCAGCAGCGGACGCAGGCTGGGATCGGTTGTGAGCATGGCGGCGAGTACGGCCGGCACCTCGGCGAACATACTCTCGGGCAGGTAACCGGAATCCGAGCGCGGATAGGTCGTCGCCTTGTGCGTCTCGTACAGGGACTGGGCAATGTCCAGCGTCTCCTGCACGTCCAGGGCGAGTTGCCGCGAGCACACCTCCTGCAGCGTGCCCAAGTCGAAGGGCAGCGGGGGTGGCTCACGTACGCGCTCCGTTGCGACATTGACCACCTCGGCGCTGCCGGCCACGCGCAAGTGATCGGCCGCATGCTGTGCCACCACCTGCTGCAGACAGCGCCCGGCATCATCGCTGCAGTCGTCAGGGGCGGCCCAACTGGCAAGGAAGCGTTGTCCGCCTGCCGATAGCCTTACCTCGATGTTCCAGAACGGCACCGAGATGAAGCCCGCGATCTCGCGGTCGCGGCTGACCACCAGGGCCAGCGTTGGCGTCTGCACCCGGCCGACCGAGAGCACGCCGTCGTAGCCGGCCTGACGCCCCAGCAGGGTGAACAGGCGACTTAAGTTCATGCCGACCAGCCAGTCCGCGCGGGAGCGCGCGAGCGCCGCAGCGTACAGCGGCAGCGTCTCGCTCGACGGCCTCAACGCGCCCAGCGCCTTGCGAATGCTCGCGTCGTTGAGCGCCGACAGCCACAGCCGCTGGACGGGGCCGCGATAGCCGCACAGCTCGATGATCTCGCGGGCGATCATCTCACCTTCGCGGTCGGCGTCGGTGGCGATCACCAGCTCGCTGGCCTGGCTGACCAGCTGTTTGACGATCTTCAACTGCGCAGCGGTTGCCGCTTTCGGCTCGACCCGCCAGCGCTCGGGAATGATCGGCAGCTGCTCAAGCGACCAGCGCTTGTACTGCTCGCCGTAGGCTTCCGGTGGCGCTGCTTCGATCAGGTGACCAATGCACCAGGTCACCACGGTACCTGCTCCGCTGTAGCAGCCGTTGCCGCGCTGGACAGCGCCGAGTACACGGGCGATGTCCTTGCCCTGGGATGGCTTCTCGCAGAGAAACAGGCGCATACGGTCTCCGGGGAGGGGCATCGAGTGAGCCTCAGCATGGCCATCGGCGATCTCGGCGGCAGCAAATAACCCGGCAGCGGCAGCGCCCCAGTTGTGCGGGGGAGGTGTCCTTTCAGAGGGTGTGAACAGAGCCGGCGGCGTGCAATCACCTGCAGCTTCGTTCACGGCGGCGGACCTCAGTGGAACTCCATGGAACTATCCCCCGGGGATAATTCCATGGACGTCTTTTGCGGTATCACTCGGCCGGCTGGGCGGGCTCGCCGGCCGGTTTCGGGCTTAGGGTTACGGCTTCGAGTCGGTACGGCAGGATGCCGACACGCCGCGCCTCAATCTTGAAGGTCACGCGCTCGTTCTCGTCCGCGTCCTCCCACTCATCGCGCACCGTGCGGCCCTCCACCAGGACGCGCATGCCTTTCTGGTACAGGGTTTTCCAGTGCTCGGCCTCGCGGTGCCACAGCTCCACGGGCGCCCAGTAGCCACCGCGGTCGTCATAGCCGTCCTTAGTCGGAACCGGATTGTCGAAATACACGTTCAGGCGCAACAGCCGCCTGGGCTCGTCGTTGCCGCTCGGGAACTCCCTGAACTCCGGCGCAGAACCGATGTTGCCTTCACCAACAAAGTGCGTGCTCATAGTGACTCCTTGGAACAGGTGGTGCGGATGGATGCAGCGCCTCCAGGGACGCGCTGCAGGTAAAGCGATTCGGCCTGGGCCAGCTTGCTGGCGCACTCGTGAGCCTGCCGGCCCAGCGTGTGCAGCAGGCTGATCTGCATGTTCAACACGATGCGCTGCTGCTCCATGGCGAAGAGGTCATCGAGCAGGGTGTCGGGTGTGGCGGCGCTGGCGATCAGCCCCTGCCACAGCGCCACGCCCATGGCCGAGCGATCCGGCTTGCGCCAGCGCAGAAAGGTCGTGCCGGCGCCCGTGGTCTGCTGGGCCAGCTCCACCGGCAGCAGGCGGAAGGGATAGGCATTTGCCTGCGCCAGGACGCGCCGCTGCGCCAGTTCGATCAACTCATCGCGCAGCCTGTGGCACTGGCTGGCCCATTGGGTAAGTGCCCCCTTACCTTTAAAAGGCTGTAAAAGGCCCTTTAGAGAGGCGGCCTGTTCCAGCTTGAGGAAGTCGGCCTGTTCCAGGGGGTAAAAGCGGCGGGCTGCCGCAGTACTCGGCGTCGAGTTCATGCGGAGGCCTCCGCATTATCGCCGGCGGCGGCCAGTGTGATATCCGCGCTTTCAGGCAGGACGTCGTCATCCCTGGCATCCGCGGCATCCTGCGATGCCGCGGCGGCCAGCGCCGAGCGCCGGATGATCGGCGGGGCATAGCGCGAGCGCAACGTGCCTTCGAGCACCTCCTGCGGCAGTTCCCCGAGCTTTTCCAGGGCGGCCCGAGCGGCGGCATTCTTGGCCGCGAAGTCGTCCCGGGTGCAGCCCGAGTAGCGGTACTGCTGCGCCAGCGAGAACAGGCTGCGCAGGGCATGCGCCCCTTCGTTGAGCCAGCGTTCAAGCGTGCTGCGATCAATCAGCGCGGTGTGGTGGGCGAGGATCAGCTTGCGCGCCAGGTCGTCGTAATCGGCCAGCAGGTACACGGCGAGAAAGCCGAGCTGCGCGTTGACGAACAGCGGCAGCTTCACCGGCTGCACGTTCATGTTCTCGCCCAACGACAGCGCCGGCGGCACGTCGGCCAGGGCCTGGTCGACCTGCTCGCGCAAAGCCTGCAGGCTGTCCTTGGTCTGCGTCAGCTTTTCCTCGAGCCTCAGCATCCACCAGTCCGAGTAGGGGTCATCCTGCTCTGCGCCGCGCTTGATCTTGTTGGCGATGGCGATGAAACCGTTCAACCCGACGATGCCGGGTTTGCCCTCGCTGGCCGCGCGGCCGTGCCAGATGCGCGAGGCGTGATGGGTGTGCAGCGTCAGCGACATGGTACTGCGCAGCGATCCGAGATTCAGTTGCAAGGAGGTGTCGGTGGCCATGAGGGCGACTCGCGTGAGGGGAACGAGTCGCCAGCTTGAGCAGCTTACGGAAGGCGGTCAGTCAACAAAGTGCAGCCGAGGCCTGCCGGCTTTGCCGGCGAAGGGCGGGGCGTGGCTGACTTCCGGAAGGCTGCGTGTTGCAACTATCCCCAGGGGATAGTTCCATGGAGATCCAGTCGGCAGACGGGCGTCGCTGGTGCAGAGCAGGGTGGTGGTTCACCTCCGGAAGGCTGTGTGTTGCAACTATCCCCGGGGGATAGCTCCAGAGAGAGCTAGAGAGGGTTACTCGACCGTCATTTGGGGTGCAACAGGGCATGCAGCTGGGCGAGGTGCGTATGCACCACCTCGGGGTTCGCCGTTCGGGGGACGGGCGGTGGATCGGCGGCAGCCTTGCTCTTGTCCTGTCCTGCCCAGGCGTTGAACTCACCGCGAATGGCCGCCTGGATGATGCCGAACAGGTAGCCGGCCGGTTTGCGCACCTCGTTGCTGCGACAGCGCGCGGCCCATTCATCGAGCACCGCCTGTCGCTGTTCGGCCTGCACTTGCTGCAGGGCCACCAACGCGCCGGCCTGCTGCTCCTCGCGCAGCGCCAGGAAGTGCTCAGGCAGGCGCAGGTGCGGGTGTTCACGCGCACGCGGTACCGTACGTACGGATTTATCTATACGAGTACTAGTACGGTCCCGCTTCGGATTCCGAAGAGAGGCGGTTTGACTGGCTTTCGTGCCTGCTTCGGCATCCGAAGACGGCGGCTCGCCATTCCGAAGAAGGGCGTTTTCACCCTCTTCGGATTCGTGGCTGGGCCGCGCCTGTGGATAACTTTCCCGAGGGCTGACGCCGCCCTGGGCCATGCGCTGCACCAGCACCTGCAGCCGCGTCGGCAACACGCGGCCGCTGAGCAACGGGTCTTCGCTGATGTCCTGGAGGGTGCGGTAGCCCACCCGCTGTACCGCCTTGCTGGCATGCTCCAGCGCATGGCTCACCAGCCCCAGATACTCGGGATCGAGCTGCATGGCCTCAAAAGGGGTGAGGGGCTCGTCGTGCAAGACGTACAGATTGCCCTTGATGCGCCCGGTCTTGGGATCGCGCCGGCGGCGCACGAGGCTCAGCCAGCGTGTCAGGCGCAGCAGGGTCAGCGCCCGTGCTACGGTTTCGTACGACGCCTGCTGCGCGCAGGGCGTCGAGGCCAGGTAGGGACGCAGCTGGTCGTAGGTGGGGAACGCCGTCACGCCATCGACGTTGAGCATGAGCCGGATGATTTGCCAGGCATTGCGCTCCAGTGGCGTCAGCCGCGTGTCGAGAAACAGCGCGCGGGGCACGCTTTCATGGCGATTGCCGCTGTAGAGAAAGCCATCGCAGGCCGGCGGGGGCTCCCGGTTGGGAGGCAACTGCCGCAGGGCGTCATCGAGCAGCGTTGAAAGCGCGGCGGGGCCTGCCTGCGCGACCATGGCCCTACACCAGGCCTTGGTCGATCCAGCTTGCGATGGCCGCCCAGATCACGGACATGGGCAAGGCGAGGGTTTCGGCCAGATCCATCGTCAGTTCCAGCATCGTGCTGTCGTCATCCAGCGCGATGCCGCGCTCGGTGATGCCGGCCTTCCACTGCTTCCACAGGGTCATCTCCTGCTCTTCGCTCAGCACCGGATGGCGGCCCCTGCGTTTGGGTAGGCAAATGATGTCGCGGCGCAGGGCGACTTCCTGATGCGTCAGCCCGTAGAACTTGCTGACCATCTCGGTACTGGCCCCCAGGCGCAGCATGCGATCGATCGTGGCGATCTCCTGCTCGATATCGTGCATCTGGCTGACCAGGCGCCAGAGGACGGCCGTATTGACCGTCACGGAGCACCAGGGCACCTGGGCATTGGCCAGCAGGCTCACCAGCGCCGGTTGCTTGAGTACGTCCAGTTCTCGCTCGCTGAAACCCATCGACTGGCAGCGGCGAAGTTGGCCATTGCGCAGGTCGTGCAGCGCCTGTGCAACCACGGCTTGATTAAGCGGATGAGGTGCCGACATGGTTCCCTCCGGCCTGTTTCAGGGGTTGGCCTCATCTGGATTGGCCTCCAGATCCAACAGCCGGCGTGCCAGCCGGATCAGACGGAACAACTTGACCAAGCCGTTATCGCTGAGACGGGGAAGGGTGCCTGCGTCGCTGCCACCGCCTCCCAACAACAGTGCCCCCAGGTGGCCCTCCAGGTGTCGATCATCCTGATTGGGGGCCATGGTGTGGGGCAGACTCAAGGTGCGTAACAACGCCAACACGACCTGACCGAAGGCCGGTGGCAACACGTCCACCTGGGGGGCACTGCAGGTGAAGCCTATGCCGGTCTCGATTGCTTCGATGCAGTCGATCAGCTCGGCTTGTTCGGCGATCTCCTGGGCGAGTTGGGCGATGTGGATGCGCAGGCGATCGGGCGCATCCAGTCCTGGCTCGATGTACCAGACGTCGCTGATCGGGAACAGTCCGCCGGCTTGCACCGGAATGGCCTGCAGTACCCTGTCCGCGAAGGCCGGCAGCGGCTCGCCGGTGTGCTCGGCGAGCATGTGTTGGATGCCTTGCAGACGCTCGGTGTTGTCGGCAGGTGAGACGATATGCCCCTGCAGACGCACTTCGGTATCACCTTCATCGGAAGAAACGCCTGGCTCTGGTGTCGGCGCTGGGACTAGCGGCGGGGCGCTGTCGTTGTTCGGTTCGGCTCCTGAAGCGCCTGCTGCGGTGCCATTGTTCTGAGTGGCATCCGGCGGTGAAGTGGCTGCACGCCCAGGTTGCACAATGGTTGCGGTTTCAACCGGCAGCTGGGGTGGACTGGTTACCGCCCGCTGGCGGTGCTCGGCGCTGTCGACATCCAGCTCCAGCACGTTGTAGTCGATATCGAGCAGCTGCGACATCTGGCCGATCAGTTCGTCTTGGACGCGGCCAACGGCAAAGCAGTCGGGCTGAACATCAAAAAGGGCGAGGACGTCGTGAAAGAACGTCTCGAAATCGACGGCCAACGCCTTGCCGCTCGCATATTTTTCCCAGGTGAGCTCGCAGGCTTTGCGCAACACCGCCAAGCGTTCGACTTGATGCCTGCCCAAGCCGTTGTACAGCACGTTGGGGATGGTGGGCAGCAGGTAGCGCACGGTGTCTTGCATGCGGCTGATGTGCGACTGCTGGATGGGATAGCCGTCGGTGCTGAGGCGGCGGGCCAGTTCCGACTGCGACAGCGACTTGCCGCTTTCCTGCTCGTAGAGCTCGCGGGCTTTTTCAACGCCGAGCGCGCGCTCGATGAACGTCAGGCTGCCGTGCAGCTCGTTCTCCGCCAAGTGCCCGGTCAGGGCGACGATCTCGCCGCGCTCCGGCCATGGCCGGAACAGGCAGGGAATGCGGAAGAAGCGTTCGTCCTTGGTCTCCGACCACAGCTCACGGAGGATCGCCAGGCGGGTGTTGCCGCCGTTGCGAATGATGAAGTGCTCGGCACCGGGCCGCCGGGTAATCGGTGGCGGGGCATCCAGGCCCCGCTCACGGATGGATGCTTTGATTTCGGCGTAGAGCGCATTGCGTGTCAGGCGGGGATCAAGCTCATAGGGGCGCAGGTCATCGAGCGTGACCACCATCGGTGTGTCGGTCAGCGGGTCGCTCAACACCTGTGCGGCAGGGCCGGAGCGGGAAAACCCCTCGGCCAGCAATTGGCCGGCCATTTCCTCAGGCGTGACAGTCGCCATGACGGCCTCCCTACGTGCTCTGGCTTGCCTGGTCGTCGCTCACCGGTGAGCGCGTGAAGATCGGCGGCAGGCCTGGCTTCACCAGCTTTAGCTGTCCTGCCGGTGTGCGGCGGACGTGCCAGCCTTCACGCAAGGCGAACTCGATCAGCGCCAGGAACCGTGGATGGTCACGGCAGCGCTCAGAGGTGCTCGACATGTGACGGCCTCCTGCCGACGCGACCGCTCACGCTGGCAAACGACTCTTGCCACTGGGGCAGCAGCTCACTGGCCAGGGCGCGCATGATCTCCAGCGCCGCCGGTGCCTGACGCCCGCTCGGGCGGCGGTACTCGACCCGGTGCACGGGGTGGCCTGCGGTTGCCGCCCGCGGGAAGGCTTCGATCGCAGGCAGTTCGCTGCCCAGTATCCGGACCTCGTTGTGCTCACGAAAGATCAGCCGCAACGTCTGCTGCACCAACTTGGCGTTCGATGAGACGGCGGGCACGCGATTGAGCAGCAGATGCAGGGGCGGCGGCTGGATGCCCAGATAGCGGTACGGGGCGATGGCATCGATAAGCTGCAGCGTGCCACGCTGCAGTTCCCGCGCGGCCAGAATCTCCGGGGTGATCGGAGAGACGGCCAGGTCGGCGGCGAGCAGGGCCATCTCCAGCATGACGCTGCGGGCGCCCTGTGTATCGATCAGCACCAGATCGTAATGCGGCCGGAACAGCGACAGCAGGTTGCGCAGCCGCAAGCGCCCATCGGCCGCATGCAGCAACAGGGTTCCCAACTGTTGGTGCGGGTCGTTGGACAGCACCACGTCCAGATTGGGCACGGAGGTCTGGGAGACCAACTGCGGCAGCGACTGCTCATTGAATGCCAGCAGCTCGTAGATACCGCCGACGGCGCGCTGGGTCAGTGCGTAGTAGGACGACAGCGTCGGCTGGACGTCGAGGTCGATCAGCAGGACCCGCCGACCGGCGTCGGCGATAAAGCCGCCCAGGTTGGCGGCAACGGTCGTCTTACCGACCCCGCCTTTGGTCGAAATGATGGCGATCACGTGCATGACCCGCTCCCTGTCCGTGGTGGAGCCGTGTCAAACGCGCTCTTTGAGGCGTTCGGTGATCCAGCTGTCGATTTCGGCGGAGTCCCAGCCGACGGCGCGAATCCCCAGGCGCAAGGCCCTGGGGAACTTGCCTTCCTTCATCAGGTTGTAGATGTGGGCGCGCTTGAAGCCGGTTCTGGCTTCCACTTCGGCGCGGCGCAGGATGCGATGCTCGGCAATCGCGGTTTGCTCAGTGGACATCGTGGTCACTCCTTTATGCTTGGTAGCACTCGTAGGGGTGACAGGCAGTAGAAAGGCGTCACTCCATTGGCGCATCAAACAATCGGATCGTGCTGACCACCTGATTTACAAGAACGGCCCTTGGCCGCTCTAACTTCGCACTGCTGTTTGGCATCCGCCGTCCAGCCGACCCGCAAGGCGGGCACTATTGATAGTGCATCGAGGGTAATCAAGATCGAAAAGGCACAGCGTTCTACTGCGCACAGGATGAGGCGGTGAATCCGCACTTCTGGGTCACGAAGGTGACCAAAAAAGTTGGTGGACGATGCCCGTGACGGTCATCTGTTTCTGGGGCTGATTCGGCGGACATCCGCTGCGCTGCACCGCGTGAAATGGCACGGGTTCCATGATGGGGCGACCTTAAAGGTCCGACTAGCGACGGAAAAAAGATCTTGACGCGCCAGTTCTGGGCCGGATCGGAGTCTGTGAGCCCCCACATCAGCCGATGGTCACCTCACCAATTTGACGGGCGCGGTCGATGAATCGGCTGAGGGCCTCGGGACGTGGCTGATCGAGTAGCGTGATGAACGTCGCTGTGCTCGGTACGTCGTCCGTGACAGGGCGGACGATTACATCTGGGTGATTGTATAGCGTGATTTGTGAGGCCAGCCCAATGCCGATGCCGTAGCCGGCAGCGACCAACATCACCATGGGTTCGTGCCCAGAAACGTATTCGGCATTCGTCGGAAACGGCAAGGTCGCTTCGTAGAACCAGCGGTGAATCACGTCGTATCCCCCTGAACACAGCTCCGGATGGCACAGAATCAGCGTGTGCCGAGCCACCTCCTGGAGAGGAATTTTCTCCAAGGAGAGAAGAGGGTGGTTTCGCGGGATGGCAATGATGGGGCGATCTGTCCAAACGACTTCCTTGACCAGCCCTGCACTGAGCTCGGTATGGACAGTGAAGCCCGCATCGATCTGGTCGTGCACCAATGCCTTGACCATCTCGCTGACGGTCATCTCAACGATTTTTACCTCGGTGAGGGGCTCTTCCTCGCGGCAGCGCGCCAGCAGTTTGGTCAGGTAGGGCTGAGCAAGACTGTCTGTCAAACCGATGCGCAGCCGGCCGCGGTAGCCTTTCTCCGCCGCACGGACACGGCTCTGAGCGTCCTCAACGAAGCTGAGTATGCGTCGTGTTTCATCCCGGAAGACTTCGCCGGCCCAGGTCAGGTGCATGCCTGCCTTCGTGCGCTGGAACAGGCTGACCCCCAACCCCGACTCCAACTCTCTGATGGCCCGCGACAGGGGGGAGGGCTCGATATGAACTCGGGCGGCGGCCCGCGAGAAGCTCAGTTCTTCGGCGACGACCAGAAAATAGCGCAGATGACGTATCCGCATACAACAGCCTCCGTGCTTGCTCTGCTCCTCTTAGATGGACCGCAGTAATCCCTCAGGTGGGGCGCATGCGATTCCGTCTTCGCAGAGTCCTCTTTGACGCTCCTCGGTGGGCTCCAGCCCCGCCTGGTGATCCCGGGTCGCTCGTGCTGCAAGACGACCGGGACGCTCTACCGCCGCGATAGGTTGGGCGGTGATGGCACAATACCCCCACTTGATAACGGGATGCACCCCGAATGAAAGAAAATGTGCCCAGGCCCACCGGGCCGGCGAAGGGGGCGCAGCAAGGCTAGTCACCGGCCTCTAGCCGGCTCAAAAGAAAAATTGCGGGCAGGGGTTGCCTGGCTCATCAAACAAGTCCATAATTGCGTCCGCTGCCAAGGCAGTGATTGCGGAAAAGCCTTTTAAATCAAAAGGTTGGAGACTTGGTTCTAGTCTCGTTTCCCGCTCCAGTTTTACACGAGTCGCCAAGGCGGCTCGTTTGCTTCATGGCTGAGTTGCAGAGTGGTTATGCACCGGATTGCAAATCCGTGAACGCCGGTTCGATTCCGACCTCAGCCTCCAATTCGAAAAGCCTCGTAGATCACTGATCTACGAGGCTTTTTTCATTATCCCAGGCAGGCGTTGCGTGCCTTGCGGGTAAGCGAAGGGCTGTATATAGTCCGGTCCTTCGCACAGCGCTACCGCCCGAATGGCGAAATCGGTAGACGCAGGAGACTTAAAATCTCTCGCTCGCAAGGGCGTGCCGGTTCGAGTCCGGCTTCGGGCACCAATGACATGATTTCAGATGTTCCCATATGACTCTGAAACCCAGGAAAACCGGCCTCTATAGCCGGTTTTTTTGTGCCCGTATGTTCACGTATGCGTCTGTACATATACCTATTTTAGGTATACGTTTGGGTATACGTCGGTTCGATTGAGGATCGTATACCCATGGCACGCACCGTTACTCCGCTCTCTGACGCCAAGTGCGAGGCCGCCAAGCCACGCGAGAAGGATTACACCCTGTTCGATGGCCAGGGCCTGTTCTTGCTGGTCAAGGCCAACGGCAGCAAGGTCTGGCGCTTCAAGTTCACCAGGCCAAGCGGGAAGGGCGGGCTGGCCACCTTCGGCAGTTATCCAGCCCTGAGCCTGAAGGCTGCCCGGGTGCGTCGTGCTGAGGCGCTGGAGCTGTTGGCCAATGGCGTAGACCCCATCGAGAACGCCAGGCAGGTGAGGGCTGCTGCAGTCGCTGCAACCACCAACACCTTCAAGGCGGTTGGCCTGGAGTGGCACGCAGCAGGTGCCCGCAAGTGGTCGAAGGATCACGCCGCCAAGGTGCTGACCCGCCTTGAACAACACCTGTTCCCGGTGCTGGGTGATCGCTCGGTCGCCGATCTGAAGGTTCGCGATCTGATCCAGCCCCTGAAGACCGCAGAGAAGAACGACCACCTCGAGTTGGCCGGCCGGCTGCGTCAGTACATCGACGGCATCATGCGCTACGCGGTCCAGCATGGGCATATCGATACCAACCCAGCCCGTGACCTGCAGGGGGTCACTGCCACGCGCAAGGCAGCACACAGGCCCGCATTGCCCTTGGAGCGCTTGCCCGAGCTGCTGCAGCGTATCGACGACTACAAAGGGCGCCCACTGACCCGGCTCGCCGTAGGGCTCACGCTGCTGGTCTTCATCCGCTCCAGCGAGTTGCGCTTTGCTCGCCGCCAAGAGGTCGACTCACGCAACAGCCTTTGGACGATCCCGGCCGAGCGTGAGGCTATCGACGGCGTGAAGCACTCTAGCCGCGGCGCCAAGATGCGCACACCGCATCTCGTGCCTCTGAGCCGCCAGGCCCTGGATCTGCTGGCCCAGGTCGATCAGCTGTCCGGGCGCTATGAGCTGCTGTTCCCAGGTGACCACTACCACCACAAGCCAATGAGCGAGAACACCGTAAACGCTGCACTGCGCCGCATGGGCTACGACACCAAGACCGAGGTGTGTGGCCATGGCTTCCGCGCTATGGCGTGCTCGGCGCTGGTCGAGTCAGGCCTGTGGAGTAGGGAGGCTGTCGAGCGCCAGATGAGCCACCAGGAGCGCAACAGCGTGCGTGCCGCCTACATTCACAAAGCGGAGCACCTGGAAGAGCGCCGGCTGATGGTGCAGTGGTGGGCGGATTACCTCGATGCCAACCGGGAGCGCCACGTTACTCCGTATGACTTCGCTCACCCGGAAGAGAAGGGCGTGAATGTGATCGGCATGAAGCGGGCTTAGGAAGGAGCTTCTTGTGGCTGCTAGTGAGTTGACCCAGCGCTGTTGGATGATCGCGGAAGAACTTGGAAAACCTGTATCTGAGAGCCAGAAGGTCTACCAAGCAATATGCGATGAAATGATGGGTGTGCCAGTCGCCAGGCACCACGCTCTGGCTATTGCGGCATACATTGGAAGTTGGAAAGCGACTAGGAATCCGTACTACGTCGACCTAGCGTTCATGATGCTTTCCAGCATCGGTGGGTTGCCCACCGAAACCATGCTTCAAGAGGATCTCGCGGCGCGCACGGCCAGGTTCTACGGTTCCCCTAGCGGTACTGCCGAAAACATACAGAACGAAGGTGCCGAGTGGGCTGCGCTCCTGTTTATGGCCAACTTGGTTATCCGCGGCGCTACCTGTGCTGAGGCCTCTCGAAAGGCAGCTTCCTTCTACAGCCTTAGATACCCGCATCTCAAACGCAAAAAGGCCTCTACCCTTGAGGGCTACTACTCCAAAAGAGTCAGAAAGTCTGGGCTTGAGCAAGACCTAATCAGGTCAATGGAGCGGGATCGCCAACCCGATTGGGATCGCCAGTGGCAGGAAATTTCGGACTCTATACCTGCTTGCCCTCCCGACCTCGTAGGAAATGCCAGGTTCTAGGCGAAAAAATGGATTTGATTTTTTCTCCTCCTAGTTTGGCTTCCGGTCAATAGCTTAGGGGCGTCACCAATACGGAGGCGCCCAAATGCGTACAGATACCACCACCGGCAAGTCACTGATTCGCCAAACCACCCTCTGCGAACGGCTCGACCTGACCCGCTCCGGGCTCGCCAAGCTTCGCAAGAAAGACCCAACGTTTCCCAAACCCATCAAAGACGGCGAGGCACGCCAGGCAGCGGCCTACTATGTCGCTGCCGAGGTAGATGCCTGGCTTCAGTCCAAGATTCAGGCGAGGGATGCAGCATGATCGCGCTTGCACTTCCTCTCACTCAGGGCTATGGTTTGCGTGTCACGGTAAGTCCCGTGGCCGACCTTGGCCGGTCGAGAACCTCTAGGCGCACAAGCGCCCACCATCCGATTGCAGGCGCTTTTTTTGTGCCCGCAGCATCGTGTTATGGCGGCTGTGCGTGGGACACCTTCGGGTGTGCCGGGTGCCTAGAGTCCCGGTCGGCCAACCCGCGTACAGCTGTCACCATTCCTCGCTTGGCCGCGAGCGGTGATGGCTCCTTAACTCTAGGAGCTCCGCCCATGAAACACACCCTCAAACCGTCTGCGTCTCATGCCGCTGCCTGGAAGGCTCGTGCCTTCGCTGCTTTGCGCGGCAATTCCTCCCTGTCTGTCCGCCTGGCTCGCTACAACGAAGCCATGCAGCGCGCTCGTGCACTGGAAGCTGCAGGAGGTGCCAAATGAACGCAGCCACCCCCCAAGCCGTCCTTGACTCCTTCCAGGCCGCGCAGCTCAAAGAACCGCTTTATAATGCGGCCGTGAAGGGCCACATCGAATCCGTCAGCAAGCTCATCAATCAAGCTGGCGACGCCGTCTGCGGCATCTCCCAGTTGATGCAGGAAGACCAACTGCGCAAGGAGTCAGGCACCGGTGATGACTTCCTCAACGAGTTCAGCACCGGGTGCCTCTTGAGCGCTCTGCAGCTGATCTCGTACTCCCTTTGGGAGCGAGGCGAGGAACTCGAGAAGCTCGCAGCAAGCAAATCGTTGGAAGGGAGGGTTGAATGATGGGCCAGGCAATGACTATCCAGAATCGCTTCTGCGCCTATGCCGGCGATACCAGAGAACAACCGATGTTCTCGGTCAATGCTGGCGTTCCTGTGAACTCTGCGCTGGAGACCTCCTCCTGTCTCCTCTCCACCGTCAAGCAATTGCTGACCTGTGCGGCGGACGATGAAGGTATGAGCAGCACTCAAAGCGCTGCTGTTTTGATCTTGGTGACTCAAGCCAAGGCCGCTCTCGATGCTGCCTGGGAAGGTATTGACGATGCCAAAGACCTGCTGCTGACCGCTCACTCCGGGGAGTAACCGACATGACTACGAAAAACGGCGCCAATGCGCCGGTGGCCAAACTCGGCCCTAAGAAAGTGCTTACTCCTAACCAGATCTTCAGTCGCAGCCTGAAACAGATTGGCGCCGCGAAGACGCTCGATGACTTGGTTCTTGCCGCCTACGTCGGCGCCGGCTGCGCGGATGCACTGCTGTTGAGTGGCCTGATCGATGCCGAGGCGTACCACGAGCAGAACAAGGAAATCGTTCACGTCACGACGACCCTGCGCGAGCAACTGGAGGCTGAAGATGACCAATCCAATTGATCAGCTACTGCCTCGACTCGACAAGGTGCGGCCTGCAGGTGCCAACAAGTGGAAGGCTTGCTGCCCGGCCCATGATGACAAAGATCCTAGTCTGAGTATCCGCGAGGCTGAGGACGGCAAGGTGCTGTTGCACTGCTGGGCCGGCTGCAGCTCCACAGATATCACCGCCGCCATCGGCCTTGAGCTGCGTGACCTGTTCCCTGGTGAAAAGACCACTCGCCGAGGGCCAAGCAAGGCAGCGGTTGAGCATGAGCGCACCGTTTACCAGATCGGCCTGTCGATGCAGCAGAACGGCAGCCGGCTCAGCGCTGACGACCAGACCCGCTTCGAGCTGGCCAAGCAGCGCTTGGGGGTGACTGCATGAGTGGCGGTGATCGATTTGCCAAAGAGTGGGAGGGCGTCACACCCCTCCCGGTACCGGAACCTATCAAGCGCCTCTGGCGAGCTGAGCTGACACCAGCATCGACCATCAAGCCGGTTGCCATTCGCTGGCTCTGGCCTGGGTGGGTCGCACGAGGAAAGCTGACCGTCCTGGCCGGTGCTGGTGGTAGCG
>OGCL01000271.1_pt1 | contig 58941 bp, 72 predicted proteins | sample 1570041 | NCBI WGS metagenome assembly OGCL01 (sample SAMN06266162, study PRJEB24511) | hot springs metagenome | isolation source: Hot spring water | place: South Africa: Limpopo | collected 2015-06-22
GCCGCCATCGCCCAGGGCCTGTCGCGCCTGCTGGCCGACACCTACACGCTGTACCTGACCACGCACAACTTCCACTGGAACGTGACCGGGCCGATGTTCAACTCGCTGCACGCCATGTTCATGGCGCAGTACACCGAGCTGTGGAACGCCGTGGATCCGATCGCCGAGCGTATCCGCTCGCTGGGTCATGTGGCACCGGGCTCCTACGCCGAGTTCGGCAAGCTCGCCAGCGTGCCCGATGCGCCCGCCAAGCCCCCGAAGGCGCTGGACATGGTGCGCATCCTGGTCGAAGGCCACGAGGCCGTGGCGCGCACGGCGCGCAGCCTGTTCGCGGTGGTGGACAAGGCCAGCGACGAGCCCACGGCCGACCTGCTGACCCAGCGCCTGACCGTGCACGAGCAGACCGCCTGGATGCTGCGTTCGCTGCTCGAAGAGTGATGCCTGCGAGGGCCGCATGAGCAGCCGCACCGATGCTGCCGCGCCCGGCCAGGGCGCGGAGATCGAGATCAAGCTGGCCCTCCCGGCGGGCAGCGCCGGGCCGCTGCTGCGGCGCCTGTCGGCCGTGCCCGCGCTGGCGCGGCACCGGCCCGTGCACCAGCAGGTGCACAACCTCTATTACGACACCCCCGGCCAGGCCCTGCGGCGCCAGCGTGCGGCGCTGCGCATCCGGCGCCTGGGCGATGCTGGTGCACCCCAGTGGCTGCAAACCCTCAAGACGGCCGATGCGGGCCTTTCGGCGCTGAGCCGGCGCGGCGAGTGGGAGGTGCCCGTGGAGGGGCCCGTACTGCAGCAGTCCGCCCTGCGCGAGGCGCCGCCCTGGCGGCGGCTGGACCCGGACGGGACGCTGTTCGCGGCCCTGCAACCCTGCTTTTCCACCGATTTCGAGCGCACCCGCTGGACCGTGCGGCTGCGCGGCGGCACCGCTATCGAGGTGGCGCTGGATGTGGGCCAGATCGTGGCCGATGGGCGCACTGCCCCGGTGTGCGAACTGGAACTCGAACTGCTCTCTGGGCCGCCCGAGGCCTTGTTCCGTCTGGCCGGGCAGATCGCCCGCCGCGTGGCCGTGCTGCCCCTGTCGGCCAGCAAGGCCCAGCGCGGCTTTGCCCTGGCGCAGGGCGTGCTGGATGCACCGCAGCGCGCCCGCCCGCCCGCGCCCCCGCGCCGTGCCAGCCTGCAGGCGCTGGCCGTGCCGCTGCTGTCGGAAATGTTCGACCAGTTCACCGCCAACCTGCATGCGCTGCTGGCGGCAGACCACCCCGAACTGGTACACCAGGCGCGTGTGGGCTGGCGCCGTTTCCGGTCTGCACTGCGCCTGCTGGGCCCCGGGCTGGCCGTGCCGCCGCCCGCCTGGCCGGGGCTGCAGCCGCTGCTGGACCTGCTGGGCGAGCTGCGCGACCTGGACGTGGCCAGCACCCAGACGCTGCCAACACTGCAACCTGCCTATGTCGCGGGCGACGCCCGGCGGGCCACTGCCTGGGCAGCCGTGGAACAATCATTCCGCGCCGCCGCCACGCTGCAGCGCAAGGCCGTGCGCCTGGCGCTGCAGGAGCCGCTCACGGGCCAGGCGCTGCTGGGTATTACGCACTGGCTGGAGGCGCTTGGCGCTGCGCCGCAGGTGCCCGCCGTGCCCGCACGCCGCTGGGCGCGCGAGCGCGTGGCACGGCTGCGCTCGCGCTGGAAGCAGGCACGCCGGAATGCCGTGGACGCTGCCGGCCAGCACCGCGCACGCCTGCTGGCCAAGCGCCTGCGCTACAACATCGAGGCACTGGGCACGCTGCTGCCCGAACGCGCCGGGCGCTGGCACGAGCGCGCCAGCCAGCAGCAAGCCGATGTGGGGGCGCTGCGCGACACCGTGCAGGCGCGCGTGCTGGCCGAGCGGCTGGAGGCGCCGCCGGAGGTGGTGGCCTTTCTGCGCGGTGTGGCGGCAGGCCTGGAGCCGCCGGTGGTGCCCGACGATGGCGTATAAACCGGGGCGCGCCGTCTGGCGCTGCCCGCCCATCGTCCTTTTCCTGTCCGCATGTCTTCCCTGCACCGCAGCCGCCTTTCCCTGTACCTTGACCTGATCCGCTGGAACCGCCCCGCTGGCTGGCTGCTGCTGCTGTGGCCCACGCTCAGCGCCCTGTGGGTGGCGGCGGACGGGTTTCCCGGCTGGCACCTGCTGGCAGTGTTCACGCTGGGCACCATCCTCATGCGCAGCGCCGGTTGCTGTGTCAACGACGTGGCGGATCGCGACTTCGACCGCCACGTCAAGCGCACGGCGCAGCGCCCCATCACCAGCGGCGCGGTGTCGGTGCGCGAGGCGCTGGCTGTGGGCGCGGCGCTGGCGCTGGTGGCCTTCGCCCTGGTGCTGACCACCAATGCGCCCACCGTGGCCTGGTCGCTGCCCGCGCTGGGGGTGACCATTCTCTATCCGTTCACCAAGCGTTTCTTCTCCATGCCGCAGGCGGTGCTGGGCGTGGCGTTCAGCATGGGCATTCCCATGGCCTTCACCGCCGTGCGCGGCGAGGTGCCCTGGCTGGCGCTGTGGCTGGTGCTGGGCAACCTGCTGTGGGTGCTGGCCTACGACACCGAATACGCCATGGTGGACCGCGACGACGACCTGAAGATCGGCATGAAGACCTCGGCCATCACCCTGGGCCGCTTCGATGTGGCGGCCATTTTGGCGTTCTACCTGGGTTTTGTGCTGATTTGGGCTGTGGCCCTTGCTCCGCTTGCGCTGGGCGCTCTGTTTTATGTAGCGCTTGCCGCCGTGCTGGTGCAGGTGGCCTGGCACTGGCGCCTGATCCGGGAGCGCACCCGCGAGGGGTGCTTCCGCGCGTTCCGCGAGAACCACTGGATCGGGTTCACCGTGTTCCTGGGGATCGTGGCCAGCTACGCCTTGCGCTAAACGATATAAAAATCATAGCCTCCAGCGCTTATGGAATAAGCGCTGGAGGCCAAAAACACTTCAACTTCCAAATTCGTCGCCCAGTTCATGGGCGCGCTGTTCCGCGGCGCGCATGGCTGCCTCGAAGCTAGCGCCCACGCCGTCCTTTTCCAGCGACTGGATGGCAGCGTAGGTGGTGCCGCCCTTGGAGGTGACGCGCTGGCGCAGCACTTCGGGCGGCTCGTCCGAGCGGCGCGCCAGTTCCGAGGCGCCCACGAACGTGCCCACGGCGAGCTGGTGCGCCTGCGCCGGGGCCAGGCCCATGGCCGTGCCGGCGCGGGTCATGGCCTCCAGGAAGTAGAAGACGTAGGCCGGGCCCGAGCCCGACAGGGCGGTCACGGCGTCGAGCTGCTTTTCGCTCTCCACCCACAGGAATTCACCGGTGGTGGCCATGATGGCTTCCACGCTCTGGCACTGTTCGGCGCTCACGCCCGGGCGGGCGTACAGCGCGCTCATGCCCTTGCCCACCAGCGCGGGCGTGTTGGGCATGGTGCGCACGATGCAGTCGCTGCCCAGCCACTGGGCGATGCTGTCGGAGCGGATGCCGGCGGCCACGCTCAGGTGCAGGGCGCCCTGGGTGTGCGCGCGCGCCTGTGCGGCGGCGTCCTTGAAGGTCTGCGGCTTGACGGCCCAGACCACGATGCCGGCGCGCGCCAGCGCAGGGCCGGGGGCGGGCAGGGCCTCGATGCCGAAGTTCTTGCGCAGGGCGGCGCGGGCCTCGTCCCAGGGCTCCACCACCTCGATCTGGCGGGCCGGATGGCCTTGGCGGATCAGCCCGCCGATGATGGCGCTGGCCATGTTGCCGCCGCCGATGAAGGCGATCACGGGGAGCTGGGGGGAGGAGGCGGGGGTAGGGCTCATGGTGCGGTGCAGAGTGGCAACTACAGGGGCCACGATGGTAGCGCCAACGGCGCCGCTGTCCCGTGGCAGCTACTCCAAAGTGGCTTGGCGCACAGCGTGCTCCCAGCGCGCCATCAGTTCCTGCGCGCGGGCGGCGGGCAGGGTGGGCACGAAGCGCCGCTCGGCGCGCCACAGGCGCGAGAGCTCGTCGGTGCTGCGGTACACGCCGCTCGATAGCCCGGCCAGGTAGGCCGCGCCCAGCGCCGTGGTCTCGATCACGGCGGGCCGCACCACCGGGATGCCCAGGAGGTCGGCCTGGAACTGCATCAACAGGTCGTTGATGCAGGCGCCACCGTCCACGCGCAGCTCGCTCACCGGCTGGCCACCGGCCGCCACGGCGTCGCGGCTCATGGCCAGCAGCAGGGCGGCGCTCTGGTAGGCAATGGATTCGAGCGCGGCGCGCGCGATGTGCGCCAGCGTGGTGCCGCGCGTCAGGCCCGTGATGGTGCCGCGCGCATCGGGCTTCCAGTAGGGCGCGCCCAGGCCGGTGAAGGCGGGCACCATCATCACGCCGCCCGAGTCGGGCACGGTCAGGGCGAGCGATTCGACCTCGCTGCTGCTGGAGATGGCGCGCAGCCCGTCGCGCAGCCACTGCACCACGGCGCCGCCGACGAACACGCTGCCTTCGAGCGCGAATTCGGGGTGTCGCTCAGGTTGTGCCGCGCTGGTCGTGAGCAGGCCGTTGCGCGAGGTCTGGAAGGTCTGGCCCGTGTGCATGAGCATGAAGCAGCCCGTGCCGTAGGTGTTCTTGGCCATGCCGGCGTTGAAGCAGGCCTGGCCGAACAGCGCGCTCTGCTGGTCGCCCGCCACGCCGCCAATGCGGATGGGGTGGCCCAGCAGGTCGGCAGCGATGTCGCCGAAATGGCTGCTCGACGGCAGCACCTCGGGCAGCAGCGCCCGGGGGATGCGCAGCAGGGCAAGCAGCTCGTCGTCCCACTGGTTGGTGCGCACGTTGAACAGCATGGTGCGCGCCGCGTTGCTCACATCGGTCACATGCACCGCGCCGTGGGTGAGCTTCCACATCAGCCAGCTGTCCACCGTGCCGAAGGCCAGCTCGCCGCGCTCGGCGGCGTCACGTGCGCCGGGCACGTGGTCCAGCATCCACTGCAGCTTGGTGCCGGAAAAATAGGCGTCGACCAGCAACCCGGTCTTGGCCTGGATGGTGTCGGCATGGCCCTGCGCGCGCAATTGTGCGCAGGCGGGCTCGGCGCGCCGGTCCTGCCAGACGATGGCGTGGTGCACGGGCAGGCCGGTCTTGCGGTTCCACAGCACCGTGGTTTCGCGCTGGTTGGTGATGCCCACGGCGCGCACGCTGCTCGCCGCGATGCCGGCCTTGGCCAGAGCCTCGCGCGCAGTGGCGAGCTGGGTGCGCCAGATTTCCAGCGGGTCGTGCTCCACCCAGCCGGGGCGGGGGTAGATCTGGGGCAGTTCGAGCTGCGCCTGGGAAACGATGTGGCCCAGCTCGTCGAACACGATGCTGCGCGAACTGGAAGTGCCCTGGTCGAGTGCAAGCAGGTAGGTCATGGGGACAGTCGGGAGAGAGATCAGTCGGCGGCCACCACCAGCTGCACGTCGGCGTTGGCCAGCAGGGTGGGGAAGGGCTCGGGCGGGGCTTCGTCGGTGAACAGCCGGTCGATCTGGTCGAGCGTGGCGAGCTGCACCATGGCCGGGCGGTTGAACTTGCTGTGGTCGGCGGCGAGCCAGACCTCGCGGGCGTGTTCCACGATGGTCTGGGCCACCTTCACCTCGCGGTAGTCGAAATCGCGCAGCGAGCCGTCGGGCTCGATGCCCGAGATGCCGATGATGGCGATGTCGACCCGGAACTGGCGGATGAAGTCCACCGCCGCCTCGCCCACGATGCCCCGGTCACGCGGGCGCACCACGCCGCCAGCCACGATGACCTCGCAGTCCGGATTGCCGCTGAGGATGGCGGCCACGTTGAGGTTGTTGGTGATGACGCGCAGGCCCTGGTGGTGCAGCAATGCCTTGGCGATGGCCTCGGTGGTCGTGCCGATGTTGAGGATCAGCGAGCAGTGGTTGGGCACCAGCCTTGCCACGGCGCGCGCGATGCGCGCCTTGCCTTCGGAATGCAGCGTTTCGCGGTGGGTGTGGGCCAGGTTTTCCACGGTGGAACTGGGCGCGCGCACGCCGCCGTGAAAGCGCATCAGCAAGCCTTTTTCAGACAGCCGCTGCACGTCGCGGCGCACGGTTTGCAGCGTCACGCCCAGGGTCTCGGCCAGCTCTTCCACAGTGGCCGATTGGCGGGCACGCACGGCTTCGAGGATCAGGATTTGTCGGGGGTTGGTGTTCACGCGGGTTCCGGCAGGCTGGTGGTGGCTGTCACTGTAAGGCGAAATGTAAAACGAAAAAAAAGGAACAAAATTAGGGTTAACCTTGATTCATTGCGAATCAAAAAGAACAAAAATGAAAAAATACGAAAATCATTAAGGCGCTCGTTTTTGCGGCGCGCAATGACGCAATGAAGGTGCGGGCTTTCCGGGTCCGCGAGAAAGGCGGAGCAATGGAGCTGGTACTGGAGTGCATCAGCAAGAAAGTGGGAGCGCAGACCTGGCTCCATGGCATGGACATGGCCTTGCACAGCAACGCCGTGACCGTGCTGCTGGGCGCCACGCAGGCGGGCAAGACCAGCCTGATGCGCATCATGGCTGGGCTGGACGAACCCACGGCCGGCACGGTGCGGGTCGATGGCCGGGACGTGACCGGCATGCCGGTGCGCGAGCGCAACGTGGCCATGGTGTACCAGCAGTTCATCAACTACCCGTCGCTCACGGTGGCGGACAACATTGCCTCGCCGCTCAAGTTGCGCGGCGAGAAGAACATCGGTGCGCGCGTGCGTGAACTCGCCGAGCGCCTGCATATCGACATGTTCCTGGAACGGCTTCCGGCCGAGCTCTCGGGCGGGCAGCAGCAGCGCGTGGCGCTGGCGCGCGCCCTGGCCAAAGGCGCGCCGCTGATGCTGCTCGACGAACCCCTGGTGAACCTGGACTACAAGCTGCGCGAGGAGCTGCGCGAGGAGCTGTCGCAATTGTTTGCGGTCGGCCAGTCCACCGTGGTCTACGCCACCACCGAACCGGGCGAGGCGCTGCTGCTGGGCGGCTATACCGCCGTGCTCGACGAGGGGCGGCTGCTGCAGTACGGCCCCACGGCCGAGGTGTTCCACGAGCCGTGCTCGCTGCGCGTGGCGCGGGCCTTCAGCGATCCCCCCATCAACCTGGTGCCGGCCGTGGCCACGGCGCAGGGCCTGCGCCTGCAGGGCGGCCTGGAGCTGGCGCCGCGCCGGCCTTTGAGCCTGTCAGGCGCGACCGATGTGACGGTGGGCGTGCGCGCCAGTGCATTGCGCGTGCACGAGCGCCCTGGCGATGTGGCGGTGCAGGGCGAGGTGGAGCTGGCAGAGATCTCGGGTTCCGATACCTTTGTGCACGCCGCGACGCCATTGGGCGAAGTGGTCGCGCAGATCACCGGGGTGCACTACTTCGAACTGGGTGCCACGGTCACGCTCTACTTCTGCCCGGCGCAAGTCTATGTGTTTGGTGGCGACGGCGGTCTGCTGCTGGCGCCCGAGCGACTGGGGAGGGGTTGACATGGCTCAGATTTCGCTCGACCTGGCACATTCCTACAAGCCCAATCCGCAGCAGGACAGCGACTACGCGCTCCTGCCCCTGAAGATGGAATTCGAGGATGGCGGTGCCTACGCGCTGCTGGGGCCTTCGGGTTGCGGCAAAACGACGATGCTCAACATCATGTCGGGCCTGCTCGTGCCCTCGCATGGCAAGGTGCTGTTCGATGGCCGCGACGTCACGCGCGCCACGCCGCAGGACCGCAACATCGCCCAGGTGTTCCAGTTTCCGGTGATCTACGACACCATGACGGTGGCGGAGAACCTGGCCTTCCCGCTGCGCAACCGCAAGGTGCCCGCAGACCAGATCCGCCAGCGCGTCGGCGTGATCGCCGAGATGCTGGAGATGAGCGGGCAGCTGGATCAGCGCGCGGCCGGCCTGTCGGCCGATGCCAAGCAGAAAATTTCGCTGGGCCGGGGGTTGGTGCGCTCGGACGTGGCAGCCGTGCTGTTCGACGAGCCGCTTACCGTCATCGACCCGCATCTCAAGTGGCAGCTGCGGCGCAAGCTCAAGCAGATTCACCACGAGCTCAAGCTCACGCTGATCTACGTGACGCACGACCAGGTGGAGGCCCTCACCTTCGCCGACCAGGTGGTGGTGATGACGCGCGGCCGCGCGGTGCAGGTCGGGTCTGCCGACGCACTGTTCGAGCGGCCGCAGCATGTGTTCGTGGGACATTTCATCGGCTCGCCAGGCATGAATTTCCTGCCCGCGCAGGTGGAGGGCGGTCGGCTGCGGGTGGCTGGCCAGGCGCTGGAGCTAGGCATGCCGCGCAGCCTGCCCGAGGGTGTCTTGCAGGTGGGCGTGCGCCCCGAGTACCTGGCCCTGGCCCAGCCCGGACAGGCGGGTGCCCTGCCGTGCAGCGTGCAGCGCGTGCAGGACATCGGCACCTACTTCATGCTGACCGCGCAGGTGGGCGAACACGTGCTGCGCGCACGGTTCAGCCCCGAGCAGCGTCTGCCTTCACCGGGGGACGCGGTGTGGCTGCAGGTGCTGGGCGAGCACACCTGCTTCTACCAGAACGAGGAGCTGTTGCCATGAGTGCGACGACCAAACCCGTGAACCAGAAGGCCTGGTTCCTGATCCTGCCGGTGCTGCTGTGCGTGGCGTTCTCGGCCATCGTGCCGCTGATGACGGTGGTGAACTATTCGGTGCAGGACATCATCTCGCCCGAGCGCCGTGTGTTCGTGGGCACCGAATGGTTCGCCGCCATCATGCGGGACGAGGAGCTGCATGCGGCCCTGTGGCGGCAGATCACCTTCTCGCTGGCGGTGCTGGCGGTTGAGATTCCGCTGGGCATTGCGCTGGCGCTGTCCATGCCGGCGCAGGGGTGGAAATCGTCTGCCGTGCTGGTGATCGTGGCGCTGTCGTTGCTGATCCCCTGGAACGTGGTGGGCACCATCTGGCAGATCTATGGCCGGTCCGACATCGGCCTGATGGGGCGCATGTTGCAGGTGGCAGGGATCGAGTACAGCTATACCGGGAACTCGACGCAGGCATGGCTTACGGTCCTGCTCATGGATGTGTGGCACTGGACTCCGCTGGTGGCCCTGCTGGCATTTGCCGGACTGCGCTCGATTCCCGATGCCTATTACCAGGCCGCGCGCATCGACGGGGCCAGCAAGTTTGCGGTGTTTCGCTACATTCAGCTGCCCAAGATGCGGGGTGTGCTGATGATCGCGGTGCTGCTGCGTTTCATGGACAGTTTCATGATCTACACGGAGCCCTTCGTGCTCACGGGCGGCGGGCCGGGCAATGCCACCACGTTTCTGAGCCAGTACCTGACCACCAAGGCGGTAGGTCAATTCGATCTGGGGCCTGCAGCGGCGTTCTCCCTGATCTATTTCCTCATCATCCTGCTGCTGTGTTTCATTCTCTACAACTGGATGCAGCGGGTGGGCACGGCCAGCAACGAAGGAGCCGACCATGAATGAGAAACGGTTTCACAAGCGGTCGCTCTTTCTGATCGCCTACCTGGTCTTTGCCGTGTTGCCCATCTACTGGATGGTGAACATGAGTTTCAAGACCAACGAGGAGATTCTGTCGAGCTTCTCGTTCTTTCCGCAGCATTTCACATGGGCCAATTACCACACGATCTTCACGGACCCCTCGTGGTATTCGGGCTACATCAACAGCCTGATCTACGTGGCCATCAACACGGTGATCTCGCTCACCGTGGCGCTGCCAGCAGCCTACGCCTTCAGCCGCTACCAGTTTCTGGGCGACAAGCATGTGTTCTTCTGGCTGCTGACCAACCGCATGACACCGCCGGCGGTGTTTCTGCTGCCGTTCTTCCAGCTTTACACCACCGTGGGGCTGATGGACACGCACATCGCGGTGGCGCTGGCGCACCTGTTGTTCAACGTGCCGCTGGCGGTGTGGATTCTGGAAGGTTTCATGAGCGGCATCCCGCGCGAGATTGACGAGACAGCCTACATCGACGGTTATTCGTTCCCGCGCTTCTTCCTCACCATTTTCGTGCCGCTCATCAAGGCCGGCGTGGGCGTGGCGGCGTTCTTCTGCTTCATGTTCAGCTGGGTGGAATTGCTGCTGGCGCGCACGCTGACCAGCGTGAACGCCAAGCCCATCGTGGCGACGATGACGCGCACGGTGTCGGCCTCGGGCATGGACTGGGCCACGTTGGCCGCCGCCGGCGTGCTGACCATCGTGCCGGGTGCCATCGTCATCTGGTTCGTGCGGCACTACATCGCGAAGGGTTTCGCGATGGGCCGCGTGTAGTTTAGACAGGGGGTCACCATGTTCGAGTGGATGGCGTGGACCACGCCCGTGGCGGTTTTCTTTGTCTGCATCGTGCTCATGCTAATTGGCATGACGGTGTGGGAGATCAAGTCGCCCACGGTGCTGCGCAAGGGCTTTCTGCCTATCGCGACGACGCGCGGCGACCGGCTTTTCATTGGCCTGCTGACGGCGGCCTACATCAATCTGGCCTGGGTGGGACTGGGCGAGCGCATGGCGCAGTGGCTTTCCCTGGAGGCGGCGCCTTCGGTGTGGATCAGCCTGTTTCTGTCGATGGCTGCACTGGTGTTTGTCATGCGCAAGGCCTGACGGTTTCCAGAAAACCGGCCCGTTCCTCCCCCGCGGCCGGGGTTCATTTTTACAAGGGGAGGCCCAATGAGGAGACAAGTGATGAAGGTTCAATTGAAGGCAGTCGCGTTTGCCGCAGCCGCACTGGCCCTTGGCCAGGCGGCCTGGGCCGGGGAGGCAGAAGCCAAGAAATGGATCGACAGCGAGTTCCAGCCCTCCACGCTGAGCAAGGACCAGCAGATGGCGGAGATGAAGTGGTTCATCGACGCCGCCAAGAAGCTGCAGGCCAAGGGCGTGAAGGAGATTTCGGTGGTCTCTGAAACCATCACCACCCATGAATACGAGTCCAAGACCCTCGCCAAGGCCTTTGAGGAGATCACGGGCATCAAGGTCAAGCATGACCTGATCCAGGAAGGCGACGTGGTCGAGAAGCTCCAGACCTCGATGCAGTCGGGCAAAAGCATTTACGACGGCTGGATTTCCGACTCTGACCTGATCGGCACGCACTACCGCTACGGCAAGATCATGAATCTGACCGACTACATGACGGGTGATGGCAGGGAGTACACCAACCCGGGCCTGGATCTGAAGGACTTCATCGGCACCAAGTTCACCACGGGCCCGGATGGGAAGCTGTACCAACTGCCCGACCAGCAGTTCGCCAACCTGTACTGGTTCCGTGCCGACCTGTTCGACCGCAAGGACATCAAGGACAAGTTCAAGGCCAAGTACGGCTACGACCTGGGCGTGCCGCTGAACTGGAGCGCTTACGAAGACATTGCCGAGTTCTTCACCAACGATGTGAAGCAGGTCGACGGCAAGGCCATCTACGGCCACATGGACTACGGCAAGAAGGACCCATCCCTGGGCTGGCGTTTCACCGACGCCTGGCTGTCGATGGCAGGTACCGCCGACATCGGCGCACCCAATGGCCTGCCGATTGACGAGTGGGGCATTCGCGTGGCCGACGACAAGTGCACGCCGGTGGGTGCCTCGGTGGCACGTGGTGGCGCCACCAATTCGCCGGCGGCCGTCTACGCATTGACGAAGTACGTGGACTGGATGAAGAAGTATGCGCCCAAGGAAGCCACGGGCATGACCTTCGGAGAAGCCGGCCCCGTGCCGGCGCAGGGCCAGATTGCCCAGCAGATCTTCTGGTACACCGCCTTTACGGCTGACATGAACAAGCCCGGCCTCCCCGTGGTGAATGCCGACGGCACGCCCAAGTGGCGTATGGCCCCCGGCCCCAATGGCCCCTACTGGAAGCAGGGCATGCAAAACGGCTACCAGGACGTGGGTTCGTGGACGTTCTTCAAGAACCATGATGCCAACCGCACTGCCGCAGCCTGGTTGTATGCGCAGTTCGTGACGGCCAAGACGACTTCGCTGAAAAAGACCGTGGTTGGTCTGACACCGATCCGCGAGTCTGACATCCAGTCCAAGGCCATGAGCGACCTGGCGCCCAAGCTGGGCGGCCTGGTCGAGTTTTACCGCAGTCCCGCCCGTGTCGCCTGGTCTCCCACCGGCACCAACGTGCCCGACTACCCCAAGCTGGCCCAGCTGTGGTGGAAGAACGTGGCCCAGGCCGTGACGGGTGAAAAAACGCCCCAGGGCGCCATGGACACGCTCGCCGATGAAATGGACCAGGTCATGGCGCGTCTTGAGCGTGCAGGCATGGAGCGTTGTGCCCCCAAGCTGAACGCGAAGAGTGATCCATCCAAGTGGCTGAGTGCCAAGCAAGCGCCATGGGCTAAGCTGGAGAACGAAAAACCCAAGGGGGAAACCATTGCCTACAGCAAGCTGCTGCAGGCTTGGAAGGATGGCAAGGTGCGCTGAGCACCCTGTCTGTGTAGCCCTGCATGCAGGGCATTCCCGGCGCCTTGAGGGTGCCGGGGCTCAGAAGGGGCCGTCTGTGCGTTGCTTGGCAGTTTGAAACCAAGACATGCATCCGGCCATGGAAGGCCCCTTCTTTTTCCGATCTTTCCGACGCGCATGGACGTTTCGAACCCATGACTACAGCACCCAACCCTCTGCCGACCCAGCGCGCCGAATTGCTCAAGCGCCTGAGCGAACCACAAACTTTTGATCTGGTCATCATTGGTGGTGGTGCAACCGGACTGGGCGTTGCACTGGATGCCGCCGCACGGGGCTTCCAGGTGGCCCTGGTGGAGTCGCATGATTTCGCCAAGGGCACATCGTCGCGGGCCACCAAGCTGGTGCACGGAGGGGTTCGCTATCTTGCACAGGGCAACATTGCGCTGGTGCGCGAAGCGCTGCACGAACGAACGACCCTGATGAACAATGCGCCCCACCTGGCGCAACCTCTGGCTTTCGTCATGCCGTCCTACCATTGCTGGGAATCGCCGTTTTACGGGATCGGGCTGAAAATGTATGACGCCCTGGCTGGCAAGGCGGGGCTGGGGTCCACGGAGTTCCTGGGTCCGGAGCGGACGCTGAAATGCCTGCCCACCGTGCGGCCCCAAGGGCTCAAGGGCGGCGTCAAATACTGGGACGGCCAGTTTGATGATGCACGCCTGGCGCTGGCGTTGGCCCGCACGGCGGCAAGCCGGGGTGCCTTGCTGGTCAACTACTGCGCGGCGCGCGAACTGGTGCACGCGCAAGGGCGTGTCAGCGGCGTGGTCTGCGAGGACACCGAAACCGGCAACCGGTACACCGTACGTGCGCGCTGTGTGGTGAATGCCACGGGGGTCTGGGTGGACGCCTTGCGCCAGAAGGATGGCGAAGCGACGGGCCGTCCCGTAGAGCCCATCGTGGCGCCCAGTCAGGGCGTGCATGTCGTGGTTGACCGGGAGTTCCTGGCATCTGACCATGCGCTCATGGTGCCCAAGACGGCCGATGGGCGGGTGTTGTTCGCCGTGCCCTGGCTTGGCAAGGTGATTCTGGGGACCACGGACAGCCCGCGCCATGATCTGGAGCGTGAGCCGGAAGCGTTTCCGGACGAGCTTGCCTTCATCTTGCGGGAATCCGCACGCTATCTGAGCAGGGCGCCAACCTCTTCCGATATTCGCAGCATCTGGGTGGGGTTGCGGCCTTTGGTCAAGCCCCAGGACGATGACGGAAACAATACCAAGAGCCTGAGCCGCGAACACACGGTGCTGGCCAGCCGTAGCGGACTCGTCACCGTGACGGGCGGCAAGTGGACGACCTACCGGGCAATGGCCGAGGACGTGTTACAAAAGTGTTTTGTGGCAGGACTGCTGGATTCCCGGGCTGGCGGGGTCACCACGCATCTGCCGTTGGTGGGGGCGCCAATGGAGGCGGTCCGCCATCGCATGTGTGATGCCCAGGGCTGGCACTCCTATGGATCCGAGGCGGCATTTGTGCGAGGACTTGCCGGGGCAGACAACGACCTTGGCGGTGGGCTGACCGAGGCCATGGTGCGTTTTGCGGTACAGCATGAATATGCCCGCACGGTCGAAGACGTGCTGGCGCGGCGATGGCGCATGCTGTTTCTGGATGCCCGTAAGGCTGCGCGGGTTGCCCGGGGCGTCGCCGAGGTGCTTCAGCAGGAAACCGGGGGCAATCCTCAACTGTCCGCCTTCATGACGTTGACGGAACAATATTTGCGCCTGCCTACGTAAAAGGCTGTTGAAAAGCGCTTGACGTGCTTGTGATGTTTTGCGACAATCACAGGCTTCGCTATGAAAAGAGCGAAATTCTGCCCAGGAAAGCCCTGCAAATGGTTTGCAGGGTGGACGACGGGCCCAAGACTGACTGGCTGACTGGCGGTGTCCGAGAGGGTCTCGGGTGTCGATGGTCTTCTGGTGCAAGTTGGGAATATTGAAATGATCCAGACAGAAACTCGGTTAGACGTTGCCGACAATACCGGCGCGAAGTCCGTCCTGTGCATCAAGGTGCTGGGTGGTTCCAAGCGCCGCTATGCCAGCGTGGGCGACATCATCAAAGTGAGCGTCAAAGAGGCGGCTCCGCGTGGTCGCGTCAAAAAAGGCGAGATCTATAGCGCCGTGGTGGTTCGTACCGCCAAGGGTATTCGCCGTGGTGATGGCTCTCTCGTGAAATTCGACGGCAACGCGGCAGTGTTGCTGAATGCAAAGCTGGAGCCCATCGGCACCCGCATCTTTGGACCGGTTACGCGTGAACTGCGTAGCGAAAAGTTCATGAAGATCGTGTCCCTGGCTCCTGAAGTTCTCTAAGGACAGCGCGATGAACAAGATTCGCAAGGGCGACGAAATCGTCGTACTCACCGGCCGCGATAAAGGCAAGCGTGGCACGGTTTCGCTGCGCAAGGACGACTCGCATGTGGTCGTCGAGGGCATCAACCTCGTCAAGAAGCATGTCAAGCCGAACCCTATGAAGGGGACGACGGGTGGCATCGTCGAGAAGGCCATGCCGATCCATCAGTCCAATGTGGCGATTTTCAATGCCGCCACGGGCAAGGCTGATCGCGTTGGCATCAAGCTGCAGGCGGATGGGACGCGTGTTCGCGTTTTCAAGTCCAACGGCGCTGAAATCAAGACGGCCTAAGGGGTAAATAATGGCACGACTCCAACAACAATACCGCGAAAAAGTCGCACCTGAACTGATGAAGCAGTTTGGGTACACGTCGCCCATGCAGGTTCCGCGCCTGACCAAGATCACGCTCAATATGGGTGTGAGCGAAGCAGTGGCAGACAAGAAAGTCATGGATCACGCTGTTTCCGATCTTTCCAAGATCGCCGGCCAGAAGCCCGTGGTGACCAAGGCCAAGAAAGCTATCGCTGGTTTCAAGATTCGCGAAGAGCAGGCGATTGGCTGCATGGTGACTTTGCGTGGCGTCCAGATGTATGAATTTCTGGATCGTTTCGTGACCGTGGCCTTGCCGCGTGTGCGTGACTTCCGGGGTATTTCCGGACGTTCTTTTGATGGCCGTGGCAACTACAACATCGGCGTCAAGGAACAGATCATTTTCCCTGAGATCGAGTACGACAAGGTCGACGCACTGCGTGGTCTCAATATCAGCATCACCACGACGGCAAAAACCGACGAAGAGTGCAAGGCACTGCTCGCGGGTTTCCGTTTCCCGTTCAAGAACTGAGGCGGCGTATGGCTAAAGTAGCTCTGATCCAGCGCGAACTCAAGCGCGAAAAACTGGCGGCAAAGTATGCAGCGAAATACGCTGAACTGAAGGCCGTTGCAACCGATGTCAAGCGCAGCGAAGAAGAGCGTGAAGCAGCCCGTCTGGGTCTGCAGAAGCTCCCGCGCAACGCCAACCCGACGCGCCAGCGCAACCGTTGCGCGATCACGGGCCGTCCTCGCGGCACCTTCCGCCAATTCGGTCTGGCCCGCGCCAAGATCCGTGAACTGGTCTTTGCAGGCGACATCCCTGGTGTCACCAAGGCCAGCTGGTAAGCAGGCAGGAGAGATTAAACATGAGCATGAGTGATCCCATCGCTGACTTGCTGACCCGCATCCGCAATGCCCAAATGGTCGCCAAGGCCTCTGTCGTTGTACCCGCTTCCAAAGTGAAAGTGGCTATCGCACAGGTTTTGAAAGACGAAGGCTACATTGACGGGTTCCAAGTCAAGACCGAAGGCGGCAAGTCTGAAATCGAAATCGCCCTGAAGTACTACGCCGGACGTCCCGTCATTGAGCGTATCGAGCGCGTCAGCCGCCCTGGCCTGCGTGTGTATAAAGGCCGTGATTCCATTCCACAAGTCATGAACGGTCTGGGTGTGGCCATTGTTACCACCCCCAAGGGTGTCATGACCGATCGCAAGGCGCGCGCAACCGGTGTCGGTGGCGAAGTGCTCTGCTATGTGGCCTAACCCGCGGCATTGAGGAGAAACTGAAATGTCCCGAGTAGGAAAAATGCCCGTGACCATCCCCGCAGGCGTGGATGTGTCCGTCAAAGATGACCAGATCTCCGTCAAGGGCTCTGGTGGTGTGCTGTCGGTAGCCCAGAACGTGCTGGTCACCGTAACCAGCGCCGAAGGCAAGCTGAGCTTCGCCCCTGTGGATGCTTCGCGTGAAGCGAACGCCATGAGCGGTACGATCCGTCAACTGGTCAACAACATGGTTGTTGGCGTGAGCAAAGGCTTCGAGAAGAAGCTGAGCCTGGTGGGCGTGGGCTATAAGGCTGCGGCCTCCGGTGCCAAGCTGAACCTGGCTGTTGGCTATTCGCACCCCGTCAATTTCGAGATGCCTGCTGGTATCACGGTGGCCACCCCCACGCCGACGGAAATCGTCATCAAGGGTGCCGACCGCCAGCGCGTCGGTCAGATCGCTGCTGAGATCCGTGCTGTTCGTCCGCCTGAGCCCTACAAGGGCAAGGGTATCCGCTATGCGGACGAAAAGATCACGATCAAAGAGACCAAGAAGAAATAAGGAGCTGCAATATGTTGACCAAGAAAGAGCAGCGTCTTCGTCGGGCACGCCAGACACGTATTCGCATTGCACAGCAAGGTATCGCGCGTCTGACGGTGAATCGCACGAACCTTCATATCTACGCAACCGTGATCTCTGGCGATGGCAGCAAGGTGCTGGCCAGTGCATCCACCGCAGAAGCCGATGTGCGAGCAGCACTCGGTGGCTCCGGCAAGGGTGGCAATGCAGCTGCAGCACAGGCGATCGGCAAGCGAATTGCTGAAAAGGCCAAGGCGGCAGGCGTGGAGAAAGTTGCATTTGATCGCGCAGGTTTTGCCTATCACGGCCGTGTCAAGGCTCTGGCCGACGCCGCCCGTGAAGCGGGCCTGCAGTTCTAAGCGGAACGGAATAAAAAATGGCTAAATTTCAACCCCGAGTGCAAGACGAAGGTCGTGACGACGGCATGCGCGAGAAGATGATCGCGGTGAACCGCGTCACCAAAGTCGTGAAGGGCGGTCGTATTCTCGGTTTCGCCGCTTTGACTGTTGTTGGTGATGGCGATGGCCGCGTCGGCATGGGCAAGGGCAAATCCAAGGAAGTGCCGGCTGCAGTGCAGAAGGCCATGGAAGAAGCACGTCGCAACATGGTGAAGGTTTCGTTGAAAAACGGAACGATCCATCACCAAGTGACGGGCCACCATGGCGCCGCTTTTGTGATGATGGCCCCTGCCCCCAAGGGTACCGGCATCATCGCAGGTGGTCCCATGCGCGCTGTGTTCGAAGTGATGGGTATGACCGATATCGTGGCCAAGAGCCATGGATCCTCGAACCCTTACAACATGGTTCGCGCCACGTTTGACGCGCTGACCAATTCCACGACGCCGTCTGAAGTGGCGTCCAAGCGTGGCAAGACGGTCGAAGACCTCTTCGCCTGACAGGAGTCCAGACAATGTCTACACAACAAACCGTGAAGATTCAGCTGGTACGTAGTCCGATCGGAACCAAGGTTTCGCATCGTGCAACCGTGCGCGGCCTGGGTCTGCGCAAGCTGAACAGTGTCAGCGAATTGCAGGATACCCCTGCGGTGCGCGGCATGATCAACAAGATCAGTTATCTGGTCAAAATCCTCTGAGAGGTAAATGATGGAACTCAATAACATCAAACCTGCGGATGGTGCCAAGCACGCCAAGCGTCGTGTCGGTCGGGGCATTGGCTCCGGTCTGGGCAAGACCGCTGGTCGTGGTCACAAGGGCCAGAAGTCGCGCGCTGGCGGTTACCACAAGGTTGGTTTTGAAGGCGGTCAGATGCCGCTGCAGCGCCGTCTGCCAAAGCGGGGCTTTAAGTCGCAGACATTGAAGTTCAATGCCGAAGTGACGCTGACCGCGCTGGCCCAGTTGGGACTGGCTGAAGTCGACATGCTTGCGCTCAAGCAAGCAGGCCTAGTGAGCCAAAACGCCAAGGTCGTCAAGGTCATCAACACTGGCGCCATCGCGTCTGCCGTCAAGCTGACCGGAATTGGCGCAACTGCTGGTGCCAAGGCAGCCATCGAAGCCGCTGGCGGGGCCTTGGCCTAAGTCTGTCTTGAAGGGATGCACTCGTGGCAACTAGCGCAGCACAAATAGCAAAAACCGGCAAGTACGGCGATTTGCGTCGTCGACTGGTTTTTCTGTTGCTGGCGCTGGTCGTATACCGGATCGGGGCCCATATTCCCGTCCCTGGTATCGATCCGGCTCAACTGCAGCAGCTGTTCAGCGGCCAGCAGGGCATATTGAATCTGTTCAATATGTTCTCTGGCGGCGCGCTGTCGCGCTTTACCGTGTTTGCGCTGGGGATCATGCCGTATATTTCGGCATCGATCATCATGCAGCTCATGACCTATGCCGTACCGACTTTCGAGCAATTGAAGAAAGAAGGTGAGGCGGGGCGTCGCAAGATCACCCAGTACACCCGTTACGGCACATTGGGCTTGGCAATTTTCCAATCGCTTGGCATCGCTGTGGCTCTGGAAAGTTCGGCAGGTCTGGTGCTCGCTCCGGGATTTGGATTCCGGATGACCGCTGTGGTCAGCCTGACCGCAGGAACCATGTTTCTGATGTGGCTGGGTGAGCAGATTACCGAGCGGGGACTGGGAAATGGCATTTCCATCCTGATTTTCGCTGGTATCGCAGCGGGACTTCCAAGTTCGATCGGCGGTCTGCTGGAACTGGTGCGTACGGGCGCAATGAGCATCATCGCCGCAATCTTCATCGTGCTGGTGGTTTGCCTGGTGACGTACTTCGTTGTATTCGTCGAACGTGGGCAGCGCAAGATTCTCGTGAATTACGCGCGGCGTCAGGTCGGCAACAAGGTCTATGGTGGACAGTCTTCGCACCTGCCTCTGAAACTGAACATGGCGGGTGTGATTCCTCCAATCTTCGCATCATCGATCATTCTTTTGCCTGCTACCGTGGTGAACTGGTTTAGTACCGGGGACTCCATGCGATGGTTGAAGGATATTTCTGGAGCGCTGACGCCCGGACAGCCTGTCTACGTCATGTTCTATGCGGCGGCCATCATTTTCTTCTGCTTTTTCTATACGGCCCTTGTGTTCAACAGCAAGGAGACGGCAGACAACCTGAAGAAAAGTGGTGCGTTCATACCCGGGATCCGGCCTGGCGACCAGACTGCACGGTACATTGATAAAATCCTGCTTCGACTCACGTTGGTGGGGGCTATCTACATCACCTTCGTGTGCTTGCTCCCAGAGTTCTTGATCATCAAGTACAACGTGCCGTTCTATTTCGGTGGAACGTCATTGCTGATCATCGTCGTGGTAACGATGGATTTCATGGCCCAGGTACAGAACTACCTGATGTCTCAGCAGTATGACTCGTTGCTGAAAAAGGCCAATTTCAAGTCGGGTGCAGGTGCTTGATGGGTTGAACAACCCGTTGAGATTTGAGTAATGGTGTGCCAGGCGATATGACTGGTGCGTTTAAGTTGAGAGCCTGGCGTTGCTTCGCAGGCACATAAGGTGTTTCAGGCAGATTGCCGGAGCGCTAGATCTGGTTTTAGGAGAATGAAATGAGAGTTTCGGCTTCGGTCAAAAAAATCTGCCGCAACTGCAAGATCATCCGCCGCAAGGGTGTGGTGCGCGTGATCTGCACGGACCTGCGTCACAAGCAGCGTCAGGGTTGATTAGGAAAGCATTAGAGGACGCAAATGGCACGTATCGCTGGTATCAATATCCCTCCGCATAAGCATGCTGAAATTGGCCTGACCGCCATTTACGGCATCGGTCGCACTCGCGCACGCAAGATCTGCGAAGCATGCGAAATCGAGTACTCCAAGAAGATCAAGGATCTGACGGATGGTGATCTCGAAAAAATTCGCGATCAGATCGAGCAGTTCACCATTGAAGGTGACCTCCGCCGAGAAACCACGATGAACATCAAGCGCTTGATGGACATCGGCTGCTATCGGGGATTCCGTCATCGCCGCGGTCTGCCGATGCGTGGTCAGCGCACGCGCACCAATGCCCGTACCCGCAAGGGCCCGCGCAAGGGCGCCGCAGCACTGAAGAAATAAAGAGATTGAAAGATCAATATGGCCAAGTCTCCTGCCAATAACGCTGCACAGCGCGTTCGTAAGAAGGTTCGCAAGAACGTGTCGGACGGTGTCGCGCACGTGCACGCGTCGTTCAACAACACCATCATCACCATCACCGACCGTCAGGGCAACGCGCTGTCGTGGGCATCGTCGGGTGGTCAAGGTTTCAAGGGTTCGCGCAAATCCACACCGTTCGCAGCCCAGGTGGCTTCCGAAATGGCCGGTCGTGCTGCCATTGAACAAGGCATCAAGAATCTGGATGTGGAAATCAAGGGTCCCGGCCCCGGCCGCGAATCTTCCGTGCGTGCCTTGGGCGCTCTGGGTATCCGCATCACGTCGATCTCTGATGTGACGCCGGTTCCCCACAACGGTTGCCGCCCACAGAAGCGCCGTCGTATCTAATTAATTCAAGCCCACCGCCGTCTGCGCCCGTTTCGACGCCGCAGGCGGCTCCCGCAATGGTTTGCGGAAGTTGACATAGAAGGACATTCAAGTGGCACGTTACCTCGGCCCCAAGGCCAAACTCTCCCGCCGTGAAGGCACCGACCTGTTCCTCAAGAGCGCACGCCGCTCCATTGCTGACAAGTCGAAGTTCGATTCCAAACCCGGCCAGCATGGCCGCACTTCTGGCGCCCGCACCTCCGATTACGGCCTGCAACTGCGGGAGAAGCAGAAGGTCAAGCGCATGTACGGCATTCTGGAGAAGCAGTTCCGCCGCTACTTCGAAGCCGCTGACCGTCGCAAGGGCAACACGGGTGCCAACCTGCTGTCGCTGCTGGAATGCCGCCTGGACAATGTCGTCTATCGCATGGGCTTTGGTTCCACCCGCGCCGAAGCACGCCAGCTGGTTTCGCACAAAGCTATCACCGTGAACGGTATCTCGGTCAACATCCCGTCTTACTTGGTCAAGACCGGCGATGTGGTGGCCGTGCGTGAGAAGTCCAAAAAGCAGGGCCGTATTGCGGAAGCCCTTCAGCTGGCACAGCAGGTCGGGATGCCCGCCTGGGTTGAAGTCGATGCCGCCAAGGCAGAAGGCGTGTTCAAGAAGGTGCCTGACCGCGACGAATTCGGTGCCGACATCAATGAATCGCTGATCGTCGAGTTGTACTCGCGTTAAGCACCGGACCACACAGTCGAAAATCGTACCTGTACCGCGAGGCATCGCGGTACAGGCGCTTCACCAGCCTTACCGGTGTAACGAGCTGGGGGTATTGAGAGGAAGTCTGCATGCAAACAAATCTGCTGAAACCCAAGGCAATCAATGTCGAGCAGCTTGGTCACAACCGGGCCAAGGTCGCACTGGAGCCGTTCGAGCGTGGTTATGGCCACACGTTGGGCAACGCCATCCGGCGCGTCCTGCTCTCGTCCATGGTGGGTTATGCAGCGACTGAAGTGACGATCGCAGGGGTCCTCCATGAGTACTCTTCCATTGATGGTGTGCAGGAAGATGTGGTCAACATTCTTCTGAACCTCAAGGGTGTCGTCTTCAAGCTACACAACCGCGATGAAGTCACACTGAGCCTGCGCAAGGATGGCGAAGGTGTTGTCACGGCGCGCGATATCCAGACGCCTCATGATGTAGAGATCATCAACCCCGATCATGTCATTGCCCACCTGTCGCAGGGCGGCAAGCTGGACATGCAGATCAAGGTTGAGAAGGGCCGTGGCTATGTGCCCGGTAATCAACGCCGTTTTGCGGATGAAACCACCAAGTCTATCGGTCGGATCGTTCTGGACGCATCCTTCTCTCCGGTCAAGCGCGTGAGCTATACCGTCGAGAGCGCCCGTGTCGAGCAACGTACCGACCTGGACAAGCTGGTCGTCGAAATCGAGACCAATGGTGCCATCACGGCGGAAGATGCAGTGCGCGCATCCGCCAAGATTCTTGTTGAGCAATTGGCGGTGTTCGCGCAGCTGGATGGCGGTGAAATCCCGACATTCGAGTCGCCTTCCGGTGGCCGTGCAACCAACGCAACCTTTGATCCGATCCTGTTGCGGCCTGTGGATGAACTGGAACTCACGGTTCGTTCTGCCAACTGCCTCAAGGCAGAGAACATCTACTACATCGGTGACCTGATCCAGCGCACCGAGAACGAATTGCTCAAGACCCCGAATCTGGGTCGCAAGTCGCTCAACGAGATCAAGGAAGTGCTTGCTTCCCGCGGTCTCACGCTGGGAATGAAGCTTGAAAACTGGCCGCCAGCAGGTCTAGACAAGCGTTAAGCTATAATCCCGGGTTCCCTTTTTCGGGAACAGTGCCTCGGGCAGTACCTGATACGGCTGCCTGATTTAATTATTCAAAGGAAAGCACCATGCGCCACGGAAACGGCCTCCGCAAACTGAATCGCACTAGCTCGCACCGTCTTGCGATGCTGCAAAACATGATGAATTCGCTCATCGAGCATGAGGCCATCAAAACCACCCTGCCCAAGGCCAAAGAACTGCGCCGCGTCATTGAACCCATGATCACGCTGGCCAAGGAAGACACCGTGGCCAACCGCCGTCTGGCATTCAACCGCCTGCGTGACCGTGACAGCGTTACCAAGCTGTTCAACGAACTGGGTCCCCGCTTCAAGGCCCGTCCCGGTGGCTATACCCGTATCCTGAAGATGGGCTACCGTGTGGGCGACAACGCTCCTATGGCTTTCGTGGAACTTGTCGAACGCGCAGCAGAATCCACTGAATCTGCAAACGCCAGCGCAGCGGCCTAAAAATAGGTTATAATCTAAATCTTGCCGCGCGATGGAGCAGTCTGGTAGCTCGTTGGGCTCATAACCCAAAGGTCGGAGGTTCAAATCCTTCTCGCGCAACCAATAGAATCAAGCTCTTAGCTTGTCTTCAAGGCCCACTTCGGTGGGCCTTTTTGTTTTGTGTCGAGGTTTGTGACGAGGTCGGTGTCGTCACAGTTTCAGGCCTCAGCGCTAGTGACCATTGGGTATGCGTCGAGTTTCTGGAATCAATAAAACGTATTGTTCTTTGGAACTCGAGTCAAGAGGTCGAGAGTGGCGGATCTTCGCATGCGCTGCTCAACATAGCTGCAGCTCCGCTGGCCTCAATGTAGGACCACCGCATCGACTTCGGCATTGCAGCGGTTTCGGTCGGTCGGTGCCGAGCGGCGTGCGTCTGGTCATGAGCCCACTGCGGACATCGAGCGCAAGCTGGCCGGAGTCTTGAGCAACCGGTTTTGGCTGGGACGAGGCGTCGGGGCACTCAAGTGGACAACCCTCACGAGACTCTTCGGCGACTGCTAAAGATCGCAAGGCCGTCTTCCGCTTGCTTTGGCCGATCGAAACTGAGGCTTACGGGGCGCTCCTAGGCGTTCTGTGTTGCCACCACGGCGCCCCAGGAAGTCTTGACTGCCGATTATTGTGGCATTATGGTCCGCGCTGCGGACTTTTGTAGCTGGTTGTAAGCACTGGCGGTCCTTAGAGCGGATCATATTTCGGCCCACGCTAGAGAATGCTTTTAGACGCCAACTTATCGGACCAGAAGGCCTTCCTTGCGGCAGCTAAGACGGCTCTTGCCCCAGTTGGGAAGAAGCTAACGTGGGATCAGTTCGCTGCGCTAGTCGGCGTGGAGTCGCGGGCGATGAAAACTTACCGCATGCCTGCAGACTCAAGCGACTACCGCAAAATGCCCAAACTGCTGATTGAGAAGATCGGGGCGCTTGTGCGTGAGACCTCGAAGCCCGACGAACCTCTCTCTACCTGCTCCTCCACCGGTGGCGGCGGCCCACAGTGGGCCCAAGGCAACGACGCTATGAAACTGCTGCCAGTCGCCTTGGCAGCACTCGTTACCCGTCAAGCTCGCCAAGTGTTCATGGGTGGTGGTGCATCTATGGTTTCAGGTGTCGATCGCCTGCGCGCCGATATGTCGGGCCTCTCGGAAGAGGATCGGCGGGCGATGGCCCTTGTCTCAAGGGCTCGCCTTGTCGAAGGCCTGAGCGATATCGGCGCGGAGATCCACCAACTGCTCGCCATCTGCAAGCAACCTTTGGGCGAGTGGCTTCCCGTCGCCGCCGTCAAAGACGCTGGCTTGAACTCTGTGCGGCTTATCAACCCCGAGGACCGGATGCCGACGCTGGAAGCCGAAGAACTGGCTGTAGGGTTCAGCGGCGTCACCGGCCTGCTTGAGGAACAAGTGTTTGCGGCGTTCCAAGACGCCTTGTCCAAGCAGCCTGCGAAGGACGCTAACGAGTACTACAGTCAAGTCCGGGCGTTCGTTGTGTGCAACCCGGTCATCCAACGCAGCAAGATGTTCCGCTTTTATGGTGGGCTACCTACGCCGGTTTGGACGTGCATCGACCAGCAGTTCTACGAACCGGTGCCCGGCAGCCTCGTCGCTGGCGATGAGGAGACGCTATGTGGCCACTGCGGAAACATCATGGTAGTGTCAGGCGGCGCCTTGCGCTGCACAACGGCTGCCTGTTGCGCGGAACACGGCCCCAACCCGGGACGCACCGTCCCGACCACGGATCTGTATCGCCTGAACAAGTCACTGCGCAAGTACTGGTTCGAGCCGGGCATTGATGAGCTGCGTCTTGCTGACAAGCTCGAAGCGCTCGGCCACAAGGTGCGTCTCTACCCCAACCGCGACACCGTCGACCTGGACCTCGGCGAAGGAAGTGTGGTGGGGATTGACCTCAAAGCCTACAGTAGTCCGGAGCTGCTGGGCGAGCGACTCAAGCGCCGGCCAGGCGGTCTGCGCACCTACAAGAAGCCGCTGCTGGTGATCCCGGATTGGCTGGCGCGACGTGTCCCCAACTACATCGACCGGGTGAGTGCATGCCTGGAAGGGTCGGCCATCCGCGCGTTGACCTTGAGCGCCGCGGTGGAGGAGATCGGCCATGCGTGAGCGCCTCCAACCCTATCGCGGCGCCAATGCGCTCAACTACCTGTGCTTGCTGGCTACGCAGCTGCTTGGCAAGACACACCTGCGCGACCTCCCAGCCCATCTCACGGGCTTTGACTCGGTGATGAAGACGCTGCCAGGCAACGTCGTCACTGCGATTCAAAACCTGCGCATCGACGGCCACGCTCCTTGGAGCCAGCGCGAATTGCGCTTGATGGTCGACCAATACAACGAAGCGCACAGGCGTCTGGATCAAAAGCGCCGCCAAGCGAAAAAACCGAAGGTGTGGGACGACGATCCTGAGCCGAGTGATTCCGGGGCCGGAGCACCCAGCGTGTCAAAGCCGACCGTCGATGAAGAGGAAGGAAGCAGCAAGAGATTTGAGGTTGACGCGCAACTCAACGTCAGACCCGTGTGGACGTCCATCATGCCCGACGACGTTCATGAGGCGCTGGCATCGTTGACTTCGCCGTTGCTCGTGCGCAAGCGTGCTCCCCGCAAGCGCCACGACCCGACCTTTCTTGTTCGCGTGGTTGACGAGCGCAAGCATTTCGAGGCGGCAATCGCGCCGCTTGGCTATCAGCCGCCAGAGCCGCCCATCATGGACATGGCCCGCCACGGGCGCGCACCAGGGCTTGTTCGGTGGTCTGACCTAGTAGCAACCGCTGACAGGTTTGACACCATGGACGAGGCCGCAGGTCGCCAGAGGCCTGGCGAGAGAAGCTGGTATCGACGACTGCACACTGCCACTGGCGAGAAGACGGCGGTGTTGACGCAGGCAACGCCAGCTGGATTGGCCGAGTGCGACGCACTCGAGCTCGTCGGGGTTAAGCACCTCATCGGCTTGCCAGGAGCCGGCAAGACAACGCTTCTGTATTTGCTGGCGGCCTGGGCCAGCGAGCGCGATTACCGCGCGTGCGTCCTCTTCCCGTCGATTGAGGTGGCCACGGGCTTCATCGAACGCCTTGCCCTGTACGATGTGCGCTCAGCTCTTCTGTTCGGTCAGAGCGACAAGGCGCGCTCGAAGCACGTTGCGAGCTTTGCCGCAGCCCTCTCCCAAGACAACCGGGGCTATGCCGTCACTCGGACAGCGGCACCGTTCTTCGCAACCAACTGCAGCCTGGCGGCCTTTGCAGGTGACGAGGAGGCTGCCTTTCCGCACGCACATCCGCCTTGCCAGCAAGTCCACCAAACCCCGGCCGGCGCCAAGGCCAGCAATGGACCTGTCGCTCATCAGTGCGCCTTGGCATCCGTGTGCGGGCGCCAAGAAGCCGAGCGGGCTTTGGTCGATGCCAACGTCTGGGCAGGTCACATCCTGTCGACCGACCGCGACATTTCACCTCTCTTCAGCGACGTGCAACTCAAGCACTTCGAGTATCTTGCGCGCACCTTTGACCTGGTCGTCGTCGATGAGTGCGACGGTGCGCAGGCCAACATGGATGGCCGAGGCACGCCACTGATGAAGCTCTCTGGCGACTCAGACTCGGTGTGGAACCGCCTGTTGCTGGACTTGCATGCACCGGCGGCGCAGGGACGCAACGCCTTCATTGGCGGGACATCCATTGCCACCATCATGGCCATGTCTGGGCGCTTTGGCCAAGCCGCCGAGCGGTTGACTGCAGGGATTGTCAAGTCGCCCAAGGAGTTTCGCGACGAATACTCGCGCAAGCTCCTGACGGGTCTGTCCTTGATTGCCGACATGTTCCCGCTGAGCCAGTTTGCAGCCGCAGTGGAGGACGAGGAAGAGGTGCAAGCCCATCTGGACGCCCGTCAAGGACTCGAGCGCATCTGGGACTACGCCGCCAAGCGGGTGGCATTCCGCGAAGGCGGTGAAGCGCTTCGGCACCTCAACGAGTTGCAACGCGAAGATGACGGCGAAGCCTCGGGTGACCAACCACCGGCTGCTGCTTCATCGTGGATGGGGGATAGCGAGGTCTCGAAGATCGCTGCGCAGATGCACGTGACGCCAGATGCCGTCCGCGCATATGCGGCAGAGGTCCTAGATGCTCTAGACACCTGGGACCGGGAGGGAACCGATGAGTACCTCAACGAGCTCGCCCGTGTACTGCTGCGCGCACCAGGACTTGCCCCGGCGAAGGAGCCGAAGTTCTTCACGGAACACGTTCGGCTGCTGGCCAACGTCACCTTGCTCGTCTTGCAGCACTTTGGCTTGGGGCCGCACCTGCGACTGCTCAACGGTCAAGGCATCCTCGGCGACGAAGTGTTCGAGTCTCGCCCGTCCAAGGAACTGCTGGGGTTAGTGCCTGAGTCCCTTGCCGGCCGCTTGAGCGGCGTTCGGTACACCGTCGGCGATGAAGGGGATGTCGACATTGCGCACGTCGGCTTTGTGGGCACGCCACGGATGCTGATGCATCGAATCGCGCAGTTGGGCAGAGACTCGGGTGGTACCGGACCGGCGGTGCTGTTGACGAGTGCGACGTCACTGTTGCAAGACAGCCCGAGCTACCACATCAACGAGGGTCCGCACTATGTTCTGCGCCGCCCCAACGCTGGTGCTGGCTGGGCGGACTCGCGCTACTTTTTCCTGCCGCTAAAGGACCCGTATGACGATCGCCAGCGGCTCTTCTTCAGCGGATCTCGCTTGTCTCGCCGAGAATTCGTGCTCAAGGCCATGGCTACAGAGTTGCTCGAAGGAGGCCGCGTCAGCAAGGTGGAGTCGGCGCTCGCCCAAAACGACGTCGTTGACGGCGTTGACCGTAAAGCAGCCTTCGTGGTCAACAGCTACGAGCAGTGCGAGATGCTCTACGAGCACATCCGCCAGCAGTTTCCCGCTTGGCGTGACCGAGTGCGCTACCTGGTGCGCGGTAGCGTGCTCGCCTCGGCGTCTGAGCACGGCATTACTGCGTCTGAAGTCGAGCGCCTGGGCGATGACAAGGATTGGGACCTCTTCATCTTCCCGATGAGTGCCATCGGGCGAGGCGTCAACATCGTCTACAAATTCGGCCCGAGGGCGGACAAGGCCATGATCGGCTCGCTCTACTTCCTGACCCGGCCCCACCCGCGGAGCGACAGCCTCGGATTCTTGCAAGGAGTCGTCGGGGCAGCATCTGAGGCGTTCGACCAAGCAAGCTTTGCCTCGCCAGCGGAAGCCCTTGCCACCATGCGTGCCCGGCGCTCGGAGGTATCGCACAAGGTCGGGGCCTTGCTGCGCCTGCCCCAGGCGTCCCGAGCACTCGGGGAGTTCGGGCGCCCGTTCGTCGCCGACCAGATGATCATGATCCTGCAGACCATCGGCCGAGCAATGCGAGGCGACTGTCCGGCCTTCGTCTACTTTGTGGATGCCGCATGGGCGCCGAAGTCTGCGAACGGTCAGCCGGACAACAACCGCACGTCGATGTTGTTAATGATGCGTCGCATTCTCGATGACTGCCTGACTAACCCCGATACGGCACTTCGAGACTGCTATGAGAATCTTTATCGCTCGTTCTACGCACCGCTGACTGCCATCAGCGGCTTGAAGACAGAAGACGACTGACAACAAGAAAGATCAATCAGGGAACGCAATGAGTGACGAGAGCACGAACACAAACACCTCCTCCACCCCTCTGACCGTTTGGCAGCGCTCGCCTGATGCCAAGAGTAGTGACCGTGCAGTTCTCATAGGGGCCAGGCTGCGCGCAGAGTGGCTCAAGCAAGAGATCTCCTTGCTGGCAGTGCGCTTCACCGGGCCGCTGCAGACCGCGTTGCAGTCTCTGCTTGAGGCCTCGAAGGGCAAAGATGAGAAGATCCTCCCGATCGTCAAGCTTAGGGCCCTGTTCATGGCCAAGCTCGAAGGCATCGTGAGGTTGGACAGAGACCTTGCTCTCAAGGATGCGGCCAAGGCTGCGCTGGAGTTGCGCGCCGTCGGTGACGACCTTTTCGACGACACTCGCCACGCGGAGCTCAAGGATGAAGCGCGCCGCGAAAACTGAGCACTCAGCAATGCGATAAATAGGCCAACTCGTCGTTACACGTGTTGGAACGAAATTACAGCGGCAGAGGGGGCGGCGATCACACCGCTTGGCTGTTGTCCATGTGACGCTTGTGGATCTGGTCCCGCATCTTCAGGAGGGATTCACTGCCCACCACCTGTTTCAGGGCGTCAAGAGCACTCTGATAGCTCTCCTCGCGTGGCAACTGCTGGCCCTTCCACTCTTCGCCCAATGCCGCACGCAAGGCTCGTTGCGCTTTGTCCAAGGCCTTAGCCCGATCCTCCCTGTGGTCCGCTTCACCGGCTAAATTCCTGGCAACTTCTGTTTCGGCCTGCATCACTCTCAAGGTGTCCTCGAATGGCTTGAGCTGCTCCTGGATGTCATCAGAAAGCCAGACCGCGTATTGAATTCGAAGCAAAAAAAGGCGCCCTGCACACTGGTAGCCAGGAGCACTGGTTCCGCATCTGTACAGAGTGTCGAGTGTGCGGTGTATCTCCGCTCCGTACTCTTCGCAAAATGCCACATGCTTATCGAATGCAACTTTCGACATGTGCGACTCCACACCAAGTGCGAAGCCCTCCTTCGACTGCTCCAGCTGCTGTGCCCTGAAGTGAGCAGCATCGTCCCTTACCAACTGAAAAAGGGCGCCTAGCAGGCCCGCAACGAAGGGGATCTGTGCAACCGATTTGAGGGCATCCAGGTCCTTCACGAACAGAAGCACGGCTAGGGATGCTAGCGCCATGATGAGGAAAAATGCGACTCGAATGAGCGTTGAATTCATAGACATCCTTACTAGAACAAGCCGACCGGCTCGACCTGACGATCCCAACTGTAGATCACCAATTCACCACGCTCGACCCGGTTGGCTCCACCACCCACGGTGTAGTCCAGCTTGAGCGCCTCCATGTCGAACTCGGCGAAGCACTCCCGGATGGCTGGGTGGTCGTTGATGCTGAGCACCGCCTTGCCCTTGATCTGCCGCAGCTTGGCGGCCATGGCCACGTACTGCTCCCAGGGGAAAGGCACACCGTAGCCCTCGGTCTCCCAGTAAGGCGGGTCTAGATAGAACAGGGTGTGCGGCCGGTCGTAGCGGTCGATGCAGGCTGCCCAGTCCAGGTTCTCGATGTAGGTTCCGGCCGCCAGGCGCAGGTGGGCGGCCGAGAGGGCCTCCTCGATCCGCAGCAGGTTGATGGCCGGGGCCGTGGTGGCGGTGCCGAAGGTCTGGCCAGCCACCTTGCCGCCGAAGGACTGCTGCTGTAGGTAGAAGAAGCGCGCCGCGCGCTGCACGTCGGTCAGCGTCTCGGGCCGGGTCTCCTGCAGCCACTTGAACACCTGGCGGCTGGTGAGCGCCCATTTGAACTGGCGCACGAACTCCTCCAGGTGGTGGGTGACAACCCGATACAGGTTGACCAGGTCGCCATTCACGTCGTTCAAGACCTCCACTTCGGCGGGGTTGCGGGCGAAGAAAACGGCCGCGCCGCCCGCGAATACCTCGACGTAGCAGCTATGGGGAGGGAACCGGCTCAGGAGCAGGTCTACGAGGCGGCGTTTGCCGCCGATCCAGGGAATGATGGGTGCCATGGGGGCCTTGCAGTGGCGCTCCCTGGCGCGCTGGTGAGGGGCTCATGGCCCTCAAGGTGTTCATAGCCCCGCAGCGGGGGCATTTGATGGTGAGGACGGTGTACTCGCCCTCGCCGAGTTTGCGGCGGCAGGCGCCGCATCTGATTTCATTCATTGCAAGCCAGTTATACGGGTTGTAACTTCCGATAGACTCGCCGCACTCTGTACAGGGTGGCGGGCCTTGTCAGCTTGCAGGCTCGATCTGCAGGTTGAGGCTGTTGCCGGTGTTGACGCACCGGCAGGGGTCGCCCGTCTTTTTTTCTCTCCTACATCCGAGCGACCACAGCCTGATGCAGGCTGGCCGGATCGAAGCGCCAGGCTTCGCCTTCGGGCACGCCCAGGGCCGCCGCAGCGGCCTCGCTGCACGTCCACCGCCGCGACTTCTGGGGGATCACCCACGACACGAACCCGAGGATGAGCTGCCAGTCGTACAGCTCGCCCTCATGGGCACGGAACCACTGCGCTGCGGCTACTGGATTGGCCGCCAGGCGGCGCACGTCCCAATGGTCGGGGTTGAGCACGATGCGCTTGAAACGCACCCCGCCCACCTTGTCCGCACGACGCGGTGAGTGCTCCGGCAGCGCCTCGGCCGCAACGCTGGAGGCGCACCAGAGCGAGCCGTCCATACCACGTGCGGTGGTGCCGTCGGGCATCAGGAACCCGACCTGGTCGCCGGGCTCGAACACCACCTCGGTGTGGCTGTAGATGGAACGCAGGCGCAGGCGGATCACGCGGTTGGCTATGCCCTGCAGGCCGGGGCGGGTGGACTGGTAGGACGCGATCAGCATGTCAGTCCTCCAGGCCCTTGACGTGCCGCTCGTATTCCGTGGTCGGCGTGGTCAGGATCGCCGTCCGCTTGGCCTCGGTCATCGGACCGCTGCCAGGCCAAACAGCATTGGCGGCGGGTTGCGCAGTAGCGATCAGTACGCCCATCATGGCCCCGATGCGCGGGTCCTTGAGGTCGATGTACTTGCGCCCCTCCACCATGCCCACCACGCCCTTGCATGCGTCGTGCGTGCTGGCGTAGATGGCCGGTGCGTCAAAGCCCAACCGGTCCTTGAAGGGACCAACATCAATCCACCAGATGCGCGGGTCTTCAGCGGGCTCAGGGACTTGCACGCCCAAGCGCCAAGCTCCTGGGAAATGGGCCTCTGCAAACGCCTCATTGGCGTCAATGATTTGGATGACGGTTTCTCCGTCCAAGATTTCGATTCGCATTAGTAGCTCCATTCAGCAAGAAGTCCGGCTAACCCACCGCTACCGCCCCGGCCAAAATCTGGCGAGGCGGTTCTGCCACCGCCACCGCCGCCACCGCCGAACTTTCCGCCGTCGCCGCCATACACACCTGATCCTGCACCAGCACTCTCGACGTTTGTGCCGCCTGCGCCGCCGGAGCCCACGCCGCCGCCACCGCCATTCCCTGCGCCTTGGTTGGGGATGCCGCCCTGAGCGGCTGTATATCGGTAGGGTCGCGTGCTCGCCAAAAGCGACACCGGAGTAGTGGCCCCAGATCCGCCAGGGTCGTTACCTGCGCCATTGGCGCCATTGGCCCCGGCTGCTGGAGTCAGGCCGTTGAGGCCCGCGGCCCCGCCGCCACCCGCACCACCGCTCGCTGTGGCATTGCCGCCGACCGATCCTGGGACCCAAACGACCTCCGGGCCTGTGCCGGTCAGCGTGCCGCCAGTTCCACCGAGGCCGCCCGTTGTTGAGGTGGCACCCTTCCCGCCCTTTGCCGTGACTGTCCAGGTGCCGTTGGTGAGGCTCGAATCTCCGCCGTCGGTTCCGGCTGCGCCGTTGGTAGCGCCGCCCACACCAACAGCCCCGGCTGTGTACGTTACTGTTTCGTCCTTGCTCAACAGGACGCGAACGATTGCCGTCTCGGCACCGCCGCCAGCGCCACCGGTAGATGTGCTGTTTTGCCCAGCCCGCCCGCCACCGCCGCCGCCCGTAAACGTGAAAAGGTAGTAGGCCTTAACAGGTGCCTTGAACGTACCTGAAGTCGTTAGTTCGCGGCAGTCTGGCAAGCCAGCAAGCGGGACCGCTGCGAGGCCCAGCATCTGAGATGCAGTAATCGTCATGGGTGCTCCTTAAATCCAGCCCAGCGTGGCTGTCTGGGTAAAAGCCTTGTCGAGGGGGAAATCCAAAACCAGGTCGTCGGCAATGCCGCCAAACGTCGAGCCGTTGCGCCGCAAGATGGGCGTGCTCGCGCCACTGCGGTTGGTGACGCGGACCATTTCCTGGGCCACCGCACCGGCGGGCATGGAGCAGTCCGCCAGGGCGTGCCGGATGATGTAATGCACCCCCACCGACAGAACATGTGGCCCCGCAGTGGTGAGTTCCTGCTGCGGCATCGAGTGGGGTGAGCCGGTCAGGCGCCAGCCCGCAGGGTCGTTTGCCGGGTCCGTCGCGCTCGCTGTGATGCCCGCCGTGATCCGGCGATAGGTCAGCAGCGAGATCGGCGACCACACAGCGTCCCCCTGGGTGTAGTTGCCGGCCACCCACCGGGTCGATCCGGCAATCACTGCAGCGTTTTGCGCACTCGTTTCGGCCGCAGCGGCGGCAGTCTGGGCGGCATTCTTGTTGCTCTCTACCGACGTGATTGCTGCTGTGATCTCGCCCAGCATCGTGCTGGCCCAGGCGCCAAAGCCCACCAGCCAGGTGCGGAACACGCCCTGCCAGTTCAAATACGCGTCCGATTTGACGTCGAACTCGGGCTGCGGGTCCGTGCGCCGATTCGGAACGGCTGGCGCATCTGCGGGGGGAGCGGGCGGCAAAGTAAAGCTCATGGTGTGGTGTCCTCCAGTCCTTCGATAACCATCTGGCAGTCCGACTGCCCGTGCGCCATCAATACCTGCTTGAAGGCGGTGATATAGCCAATGCTCGTGAGTGCGTTGATGCCGCGAGAACCGATCCAGCCGACAGGCTTCGCACGCCATGGCAGCAGTTGGTTGCGCACCCACTCGTAGTTGGTGCCCCGCACGAGCACCTGCAGTTCCAGGCGGTCGGAAAAAGCGCCTTGCTCGGCGGTCCATCCGCCCCAGTCGTCCCGCTTCTTGAGGCTCCAGTCGTCGAAACCAATCGTCGGCCGCCAACGGGTATTGCCCAGCCACACCGCGCGGCCGACGATGGCCTCAACGCAGCGCGCCTTGGCGCCGGGGTTCTTGATGCGGATGGTGAGGCTGGCCCGCGTGTACGCAGGCATGCCGCCGATATGCAGCTTGGTCTCGCGCTCGATGGGATTCAGGAAATAGCCCCAATGCGAGTTCCCAGAGGGCTTGAGCATGAGCACATCCTCGGAATCGAACACCAAGCCCGAGACCGGGTCGTTCATCAGGACCTGTACTTGGTGTGCCTGCACGCCTACCAGGAGCACGTCGGTGACGACCTGGTTAGGTGTGAGCGTGACTTCGATCAGATCGTCGCGCTCGGTATGTGTGCCCAAGCTCTTGTCGAACATGCGCAGGCGCGGGTCGACGTTGATGCGCTTCCATTTCGTGGGGCTGGTGGCCGGCAGATTCCCGACGTTGGCAGCGGCCAGCGACTGGTATTCGATGCCGGCGTCCACCACCTGCGCGCCTTCGGCGTAGGAGGTCGGCGCCGCCCAGGCCGGCAAGGCGCTGGCCGCAACGTTGCTGACCAGGTTGGCCAGGGTCACGGCCATGGGCGGCACGAAGCCCATGCCGAGCGTGAAATCGTCGTTCGTCATGCCCGCACTCCCAGGCCCAAGGCGTCGAACTTGCGCATGAGCTTTTCCACGCTGCCGCTGTTGAGGATGAGCGGGCGCACCAGGTCATAGAACATGGTCTGCATCGCCTCAATGGCCCGCACCACGGCCGTAGTGCCCCCGTCGTCGCGCAGCAACTCGCCCAGTTGGCGATTGCTGAGGATGCGCGATGGGCCGGTGATCTCCAGTTCGGCCGAGGTTTCTCCCACCCAGCGGGCTCCGCCAGCGTGCATGCCGCCGGTATCAAAGCGCGGGATGCCTTCGGCCTGAGCACGCGCCAGGATGTCTGCATAGTTGTAGCCCCCCACGGTGGCCAGATCACTGAGGGTGAAACCGGCCTCTCGTGCCGCGTTGAAAAGGCCCGCCACGTCCCCGGTGCCGCTGTACTGGGACACCAGGCCGGAGGCCAGGTCCGTCAGCCGGGCTTGCTCCGTATCGCTGACGGCGTGCCAGTCAGACCCGTAGGTGCCAAGAAAGCTTTCACGGATGTAGTTGCCATTCTTGGCGCGCTGTCCTGGCTTCTGCTCTGGCGCCGCTTGGGCAGGTCCCGGCCCCAGAGAAAACCCGCCACTGCCAGAGCCTGCCCCGCCAGCGCCCGTGCTGGCGTCGGTATCACCCTCCGCCGTGACGGCGTCATAAAAGGCCTTGACCGTGGCGTTCAGGTCCCCGATACCGGTGGCCATGCCGCGCGCCACGTCGAGCGCCTCCTTGGCGTTCTTGAGCAGCTGGTCGAGGTAGTCGACCTGGTCCTGCGCTTCCTGCAGGAGCATCTCGTCCGTGGTGAGCTGCTTGCCTGCGGCGTCGCCCAGTTCCTCCAGGCGGTTGGCCAGCGTGAGCTGGGCGATCTCCCAGTCCAAGCGAGAGCGGAAGTTCGATGTGGCCAAGCCGCCCTTGGCCGCAGCGGCGGCGCCCGTCAGGTCCAGTTCCAGATCCTGCGGAGCCATGCCCGAACGCACCTGTGCCAGCGCCTGGTTGATGATCTCCATGCCGCGTGCGGCGGCCAGGCCGCTGGTTTGGGCCACTGCGCCCCGAAGATCGTTCACCTCGGCCAGCAGCGCTTCCACCAGCGTGCGGCCCGCGCCGACCCGCGCCTCGGCCGCCTCGACTGCCGCCTGGGCGGCCTCGCGCTCGCGGGCCACGGCCGACTGCAGGGCCGCCATGGCCTGGTCGGTGGTTGCACGCCTCATGGCCTCGGCGGACTGGGTGACCGACGCGAACGCATCGGCCAGGGCGAGCAGCTCGGTCGCGGTCTTGGCGGCTTCCTTGCGGGCGTCTTCGTCAGCAGCGTTTTCCACGTTGGCCAGAGCCTTATCCACCAAGGCGCGCATGCCCTCCCGGGTCGTCGGCATCTCCATGCCCAGGCCGGACATGCGCTCCTTGATCTGGCGGCGCGTCACGGCCGCGCGTTCTTCGTCGCTGTAGTAGTTCGAGACGTAGGACGACATGCCCGAGGCCAGGGCCTGCGGGCTGCCTGCGGCCGCGACCAGGGAGGCCAGCGCTTCCTCGCTCAGGGCGGCGAACGACTGGATGTGCGCGCGCAGCGTGTCGAAGGCATCGGCGGCAGCGTTGATGGTGTCCACCGCAGCCGAGAGCGATTCAATGGTGACGTCGTCGCCCAGCGCTTCGAGCTGGTCCTTGGCCCACTTGGCCAGGGGCATGTCGTCGAGCATGGCCGTGCGCATGGACTTGGCCAGCTCGGCTTCGTATTCCTTGCGCCCAGCCTCCCCGTCGGCGAACTCGCGCGGCGCCCACTTGGACTCGCGGGTCTCGTTCCAGTTGATGATGTCCCGGCCGCCCCGGCTGATGCGCAGGGCGCCCCAGGCGCCATCCTTCGAGGAATCGTCCGCGAAGCCCGTCGCCACCTCGAAGCCGCCCTTGCCGCCGAAGCGCTTGGAGAGGCCGTCAAGCGTGGTGGCCATGGTCTTGGCGACCGCCCCGACCGCCTTCTTGGTGTCCTCGTTCCCCTTGACGCCGAGGAACCCGGTGCCGTAGGCCCCACCCTCGTTGCTGGTCTGCAGGCCGCCCTCGGCGCTGTACTGGGCGATGGCGCCCATGTGCGGAGTGGACTTCTTGATGAAGCTCGACAGCAGCATCAGGCCGATGGCGATGGGGCCGAGGGCGCCCGCGATGGTCCCCATGCCCGAGAGGATGGAGCCGGAGCCCAGCATCGAGGCACCGGCGTTCAAGGTCGAGAGCAGGCCGCCGCCGGCGCCCCAAGCCCCGGAAAGACCCATGGCGAACGCGGACGATCCTCCGCCGCCCAGCAGCCCCAGCATGCCCAGCCCGCTGGAGGCAGCACCCCCCGCGCCTTGGGGAGACATGGCGCTTGTGGCACCCGCCACCAGCCCGGCCAACGGCGCCATGATGGGTTGCAGCAGGATGCGGAACGCCGTGGTGCGCAGCATGCCGGTGACGTACTCGCGCAGGCTGCGCCCGCCTTGCATGGCGGCGTTGGTCAGACCCTGTTCGTACTGATCGGTCACACGCTGCAGTTCGCCGGCGGCTTCATCGGCTGTCTTCTTGGCGGCTTCGCGGGCTTCCTTGCTGCCGATCATCCCGGCCAGTTCTTTGCGGGCGTCAATTTCTTTCTGAATGGCCTCCCACCCCTCGCTGCCCTGTATGAACTTGGACGCCTGCGCTTCTTCCAGGCGCTTAATCGCGACCAGCTCAATGGCTTCTGCCAGGCTGACGTGCTGTGTTGCGGACATGCGGGCCGCGTCCTCTTCATCCCGCAGGGCCTGCCGCCTCTGTTGCAGGCTTTCAAGCGTCTGGCGTGCGGCGTCTTGCTGGGCCTTTACCCAGGCGTCAATGCCTGCGACCTCCTGTTGACGCGCAGCTGCAATTTGTTGAGCGAGCTTCAGTTCACCTTCTCGCTGCGTCAGAGCATGCTCGCCAGCCTCAAGGCTTTGCAGCTTGGTCTCAATCTCCTGCCTCTGCACGTCGTTGAGGCCAGAGAGCTTGCCCTTCAACGCCTCTGTCCATTCAATCCGCAGCTTGTCGCTGACCGAAAGCTCACGGTTGGTCTGCAGCTCTTGTTGCTGTGCGGCGATTTTCTCGTTCAGACCCGTCAGAAAAGATGCGTAGTTCGTCTGCAGCGACTTTGCGCCAGGATTCGATTCCTTGTACTTTTCGCGGATGGACGCCAGAACCGCGTTGAGTTCCTTGGCATCCTTGACCTCGTTCTTGCCCGCCGCGTGGAACCGCTCCCTTGCCGCCGCGATCTCGTCGTCCATCTTCTTGGACTTGGAGCGGGTCTCCAGCACCTGCCTGGACCACTCGACTCCGGCCTGTGCCTGGCGCTGGCTTTCCGCCGCCGCCTCGGCGCCGCGCTGCTCCATGCGCACGGTCTCGGACAGGTAGGAGATGTGCTGCCGCAGGCTCTCATTGCCCTTCTCCCAGCTGGCGGTGACCCCAGCCGTGTCGTTGAGCGGGCCGCGCGCCAGGCGGCTCTGCAGCTCCTTCTGGGCTGCTTCCAGTTGAGACTGGGGCGTCTCCTGGCGGCCGACGTTGAGCATGGAATCCCATGCCCCCTTGGCGGCGCCCTTGATGGCGTTCCAGGCGCGCTCGATGACGCCAAGGCTTCCCTCCAGGCGCTTCGTGCGTTCGTCCATCGCGGCCGCGAAGGCCTTTTGCGCCACCTCGGCCGCTTCCTCCGTGCGCCCACGGCTCTCCAGCGCCTGGATCTGCTCGAACACGGCCGCCGTGAGGTAGCGGTACTGGTCGTTGAGCTTGAGCGAGGCCTGCACGGGCTTGTCGCCCAGGGCCTCGAACTGCTCGACGGTCTTCGCCACCTCCTGGCCCAGCACGCGCTCCATGCGCACCGCCGTAGCGGTGAACGCTTCCAGGTTGCGGCCCGCCACCTCGCCTGTGGCCGCCATCTGCGCCAGGCCGGCAGCGGCCTCGCCCTGGGTGCCCACCAGGCCAGAAACCCCCCGCGCCATGGCCTGCAGCTGCCCGGACGTGACGCCGGCCACGTTGCCGCTCATCACGATGGCGCGGTTGAACCCGTCGCCTTCCTTGGAGCCTTGGTAGTAGGCCAGGCCCACGGCCATTGCGCCGGCCGCCACCAGGGCCAGCGGATTGACCAGGCCCAGCGCGTAGCTGCCCAAGGCCTTGGCGGCGGCGCCCGCACCACCGAAGGAATCCTTGATCTGGCCGCCCTGCTGGATGGCCACCTGCCAGGCGGGCATGCCGCTGGACAGGCTGGTGACGATGTCCGTGAACTGCGCGGGCAGCATGCGCATGGCCGCCTGCGTTTGCTTGGCCGAGATCTCCATCCGGCCCGAGGCCTGGGTGAACTGGGCCGCCTGGCGCGCGGCCGCAGCCGCAGCAGCGTCACCCGCCTGGCCGGTGCTGGCCAGGGCCTTGCCCGAGCGCGCGGCCATGCCGTCCATGGCGGCACCGGCGCGGTCGGCTGCGCTCGTGACGCTGCCTGCCCACACCTGGTGCTGCTGCTCGGACGTCTTCAGCTCGGCGGAATACTGCTTTCCTTCGAGCTGGAGAACAACGCGGACGACTTTGTCTGTCATGCCTTACTGGTTGAGGTGTTTGAGGGCTTCGTCTTCCAGGATTCGCACCTGGTGGAACACCTGGCGCTGCTCCTTGCGGGGTACGCCGTGCAGGCGCATGACGGTTTCGAGGGAGCCGTAGTCCAGGCCCTGGTAGGCCGCAACGCCTACGCCCATCAACACCCGCCACTGGGTGTTGGCGCAGGCCTTGAAGCACTCCCAGGCCTGCGCGTGTTCGGGCCACACCTCGTGAACCTCGTCTTCGTCGTCCAGGCGGGCGGGCCGGTTGGCCTCGGCCGCGCGCTGGGGATCGGCGCCCAGCAGGCGCCACTGCTCGGCCAGGTTCTCGTCATCGCCGCCATCTGCCGTCTTGGTGGACATCAGATGGCGCACGGCGTCCCTTAGTTTTTTTCCGCTTCCTTGCGGCGCTGCTCGGGCCAGGCCGCTTCAATGAAGGCACGCGTGAAGGCAGCCTCCAGGCCGAACCAGTCCTCGACGGCCTGCGCTCGGTTGGCGGGTGTGTATGGCACGGGTGCGCCATCGGCATCCTTGAAACCGCCCCAGTCGCACATCACCTCGTCGAGCAGCGCCTTGTCCGTGAGCGGCGGCTTCTTACCCAGGGCAGACGCCCTGCGTGACTCCTCGATGAGCGCGATCAGCTCACGCGAGCGCTCGGCGGGCAGCCGCTTGAAACGGGCCTTGAACTCGAAGGTCAGGGTTTTCTCATCGTCGGGAATGATCAGAAAACCGGGCGCCCAGAAAGCGGGGCTCTTGGTGATGACAACGGCCATGGGTGGTTGCTCCTGTTGAAACGTGGTTATGAAAGCTGGAATGCAGGTGGTGTGCCGCGGTCGGCTAGACCTTGATGGACCACTCGTCGTTGCCGGCGTCCGAAGGGATGCAGCGGAAGGGCACGGTGATCATGTGGATGCCGTCCTGTTCGCCAAACGTAGGCTTACCCACCTGTGCGCGGGGCACACCCAGCGTGATCGTGTTGGTCGCGGCCTGTCCGTGCTTGAGCAGCAAGGGCACCTTGGCGCTGGTGCGTGCCAGGCCGATCCAGTCCTTGGTGGCGACGTCGGTGTCGCGGAAGGTGATGCTGCCAGTGGACACGCGGCCGGTGATTTCTGCACCGTCCACATCCGTCAGGTCTTGCTTGACGACCTGTGCACCGACGTCGAACTGGAAGGAGCTGCACGCCAACGTGATCCCAGCGAGCGCCACCGTGGTGTTGAGCTTGTTGACCCCGATGGGCTTCTGGAATGCGGCGTAGTTGACCGCCGGCATGGCACCCACGTCTTCCACAGGAATGAACGAGCCCGTGAACTCGAACTGGTACTTTGGGATGCCCTTGGCGTCGCAGACGATCTTGCAATTGCCGCGCGCGCCGGCCATCTTGTAGAGACGCTTGTCGATGGTGGCGTAGATGGACAGGCTCTCGATGCCGTCGGTCACCGGGGCAAACAGCGTGTGCGGGTCAGGGTCTGGCGCTGGCGTGTTGGTGGCGCTGGCACCGCAGGCGCGCAGCAGCGGCGTGTAGCCCGGCAACGTGCCTGCCACGCCCACCCCGGCAAAGCCCACGGAGAAGGCCACCTTGCGGTACTCGGTCACCAGGATGGTCTCCGAGGCCCCGAAATACGGCCGGATCACGCCCTGGTCGGCTTCGTCGCCTTCGATGGGCGTGAGCGTGACGTCGCTCACTTCGATGGCATTGGCGGAAGTGACGGCGGCCAGCAGGCCCACCGTGGCCTCGACCACCGCCAGGATGGCCATCTTGCGGAAGAACTTGGGTGCGCTCATTGCTTTGCGTCCTTGTCAGAGGGAGTGGATTCGTGGGCCGTGCGCTCGGTCAGCGTGCGCTGGCCGCTCACGCGGGTGTAGAGGCCGCCCAGGCCGTGGTGGGGGTCGCGCGGCGCGGCGTCGGCCGACGCGGCAGGAACCAGGGCAGCGGCTCCGCTGTGGGCGGAGGCGGCGCCGGCCTCCTGCGCGGTCGTGTCCTGCGCCTGCTCGTTGGTGGGTTTGCCATTGGCTTTGCTCACGGGTTGCTCCTGTAAAAAGATTTCCAAACGAATCGGTCGATCCACCACAGCCGCCCATCGCCATCGAAGCGCAACAACTGCCCGCGCACCTTGGTGACGGGCTCGCCGGTGTCTTCGTCGGGTACCCAGCCAGCCAACGCTCCGCGCACTTGCGCCCGGATAGGGGCCAAGGTGGCCAGGGCTGCTGCGCCGCGCGTGTCACGCAGGTTGGAGACAGCCAACACCACGCCAAACTCGTTCAGGTCGGTTTCGTCGTAGGTGCCGGTGTGGGCTTGTTCGCTGGCCTGGTCCGCCAACGGGATGACAAAGGCCGATGGCACGGTCACGGCGCCAGCCAGGGCTGCATCCATGTCTGCTGCGCCACCGATGGCCTTGAAGCCGGTGGTCTCGGCCTTGAGGCGGTCAATCACAAAATCCAAATCCATCGCGGCCCCCTCAGAAGCCGCGCAGGCTGTCGTCGGTGACTGCACGGGCACTGAACCCGAACAGCACCTCGCCGCCGCCTTGCTGGGCGTCAGTGGTGACCAGGTCACCCGCGCTGCCGCCCCATGGGCAGGACAGCAGGGCGCGGCCTTCGGCGATGGCCTTGAGTTCGGCCATGGCGGCCTGGTACCGGCGGTACACGTCCGAGTCCTCTTGCACCGCATCGCGCAGCCAGAAGCGCGCCAGGTCGCACGCAATGCGCACCAGCTGGGGCGGCGCCACACGCTCGGGCTCGCCGCCGGGCACCGTCAGGGGCTTGGCGCAGCCCAGCAGCGGTAGGCGGTAGACCTGGCCAATCCAGCCGTCGATGGTGGCCTGGGCGTCATCCAGCTTTGTTTCAATGCGCGCAGCGTTGACGGCCGCACCATCGGGATCGGTGAGCTGGGTTAGCTCTGCCTCGCTGAAGCGGGCGAGCATGTCGGCGACGGTGGCATAGCGGAGCACGGGCATGGCGGGCGATCAGGCGTCAGGCGTGAACGTGCTTGTAGAGCTGCACCTCGATGAGCTGCCCGGCCTGGGTGGCCGCGCCCAGCGCCCGGCCACAGTGGTCGGCAGCACTACCGGTGATGGCCTTTCCGTCCGTGCCCACCTTCACGTAAGCGCCGAAGGCGATGGCAGCCTCGGCCTCAACCAGGTAGCTGTAGCCGGTGACGACGCTCACGGCATCGCCGATCTCGGCGGCCGTCTCGGTGACGCCCTGGCAGTCCTTGGCGCCACCGGCGATGGTGGGGTAGCCGCCGTCATAGGCGGCGAAGCGGTGGGTAGCGAGCGCGGCGGTCGCCACCAGGGTGACGGCATGCGTCTTGTCGAACTGGCGGCCGGTGTTGTTTTGCGATGGCATGTTTCAGCTCCTTGGGAATTGGTGATCAGGCGCGCTTGCGGCTGGCAGCGGTCTTGGCGGTGGGCCGGGCACCGGCGGAATCGGCATCGGCCGCATCCGGGGCGCCAGTGCTGCCCTGGCCGGCGGCGGCATCGCCTGCGGGTTCGGCTTCGGGCGCTGTGCGCGAAGCCACATCAGCAGCCACATCGGCACGCGCCCGGTCGAATACGGCGCGCGCGGCGGCTTCGGTCTTGGCGTCCCACTTTTCCTGCGCGGCCACTGCATCCAGATCCTGGATGGCGCCCGAGGCGATCAGCTCCCGCTCGTCGTGCGGCGACAGCTCTGGAACGGGATCGCCCGGCTCGATGGTTTGGCGCGCGCCGCCGCTGATGACGGCCAATGCGACGAGCGCAATCAAGTTTTTCTGCATGTCGGATTCCTTCTGGTGGTTCGGATGGCCCCGCAGGACGTGAGCCTGCGGGGCGTCTCCAGGCCATTGCTGGCCCACGCGCTCTACGGTTGTTACTTCGGATTGGTGAACAGGAAGGCGGCGGTGTTGTAGGCCACGTTGGGGCGGCGCTCAAACGTGGCCCCATACACCCAGCTCTTGAGGCCGTTGTCGTAGTACGGCGTCTCTGCAAAGGGGTGGCCTTCGATCACGTTGGTGAAACCGAAGCCGGGCTCGGCCAGGCTGATGTCTGCATTGCCGCTGCCCCCGATGTTGGGCACGTAGGCCAAGATGGCGTTGTTGCCCCACACATCGCGGCCGGTGTCGGTCTCATCGATCCACACCGCATCGCCCACGACGATCTCTGCAAGGTTCAGGATCGTCTTGAGCTGCTCGATAGAGGCCGGGCCCAGATTCGTGCTGGGCAGGTAGCCCTTCACTTCGGCGTTGGTGCGCAGCGCGGAGAAGGCATCGGCCGAGAGCGTCAGGCGGTTGGGCCGCTTGCCGATCTTCTTGCGGATCACATCGGCCGCAGCCAGGATGTCGGTGACCGGTGTGCCCGTGGAGGCGCTCCACTTCGTGCCGCCGGCCAGGGCCAGCACGTGGCCCGCTGCGTAAGTGCCCGCCGTGGTGGCCAGCGTTGCCACCTCGATTTCGTAGTCCAGCCCCAGCACGTCGTTGGCCGTGGCCATGGCGATGCGGCTGATGTCCAGGTAGTTGCCCACGTTGAGCTTGCGGCTCTCGTCGGCCTCGCGCAGCAGCTCGCGCGGCAGGGGCACTTCCACGCTGTACTGGTCCACGGCGTAGGTCTTGCCGTCGTACTTGATGTGAACCCGCTTGGTGGGCGCACCCGGCGCGCGGCGCAGGTTGTAGCGGCGCAGGCGCTCGTCACCCAGTTGCGCCAGCGTGACGCTCGACAGCGCCTGCGGCAGGCGCGGGAACAGGCGCTCGGCGATCATGGTGCCCTGGCCCAGGCCCAGCAGCAGGTTGGTAAGAATGGGGTTTTGCTTGAGCCGGATCTCGGCGGCGGTCATCGTCATGGTGGTGCGTCCTTGGCGGTTGGATGGGGGTGGATCAGCTCGTGAACGAGGTGGTCACGGCCGTGAGGGCCTCGGCGTAGCTCACCTTGTGCTGGCGCATGTAAGCCTGGGCGGCCTTGTCGATTTCCGCGTCGCTCTTGCCCTTGGCGGCGCCGGCCTCTGATGCCACCTTGCCGCCGGCGAACTCGCCGAAGTTCACGACGGGCTTGGCACCGGAGAACAGCCCCTGGAACCACGCCACGGGCGTGACCTTGGTGGTGGTGTCGCCTTCGGAGAACTCCACGGGCTTGGCGTCGGCCAGGGCTTCCAGCGTGGCCACGGCCATGGCCTGGTCCTTGGGCAGCAGCTTTCCGGCTTCCACCTGGGCTTCGGCGAACGAGACGAAGCCCGCAGTGCGGTCGGCGCGTGCGCGCTCCGCGAAGGAGGCGGACTTGGTTTCGGCGGCTTCGGCCTTCTTGCCGGCCTCCTTGGCGTCGGCCTCGGCCTTCTCACGGGCGGCCTTCTCGGCCGCCAGCTTGGCGTTGGCTTCATCCAACTGGGCTTGCAGTTCTTTGCTCATGTCGTCGGGCTCCTGTGTTGACGGTTGGGCGGTTACGGGTTCAGAAAACGAGACGGCGCCGCCCGCGTCGTCTTCGGAGAAATTCACGTCCTTGAGCCCCTTCACCGCTGGCGGCTGCGCGCCGAGCCATGCGACGTGGCGCACGTACCAGGTGCCGGGCTTCGGATTGCTGGGGTCTTGGGGGTGGTAGAACGAGGTGCTGCGCTTCTTCACGCGGCCGCTGGCCACGAGCTCGGCGAACTGCGGCTCGACCTGCTTGTGCTCTGCAATGCGCAACACGCCGCCCTGGACGGCCAGGCGGCCCACCCAGCCGTAGGCCGGGGCGTTGTGCTTGGGGTGCCCGACCGTGTGCGGCGCTTCGTGCACGGCCGGGTCATAGGCCGCAGCGCTTGCGGCCAGGTCGGCTTCGGTGATCGTGTGCACGGTGCCGTCATCGGCCGTGCGGGTGCCTGCGGCGAATATCTCGATGCCATCGGGCAACGAGGGAGTGGAGGGGGCGGCTGCTTGAGGCATGCCGCCAGTGTTCCGGCGCGGCGCCGGAAAGTATTGGGAACCAGGACCCTATTTGCAGCGGCGGCGGATCACAGGTCCAACAGAAGGTCGTTGATGGTTTCGACGATGAGGGCGCTTTCCTCGGGGTAGAGGGTACCGTCCTGGCGCACGGGCAGGTAGGGGCGCGCGGGAATCTCCACCTTCAAACCCCGGCCCGCCTTGCCTCCGAACTGGTGGATCGCGGCATACACGGGCGTGGCCTGTACCGTGACCTGGTCGGCCGTGGCAAGTGCAACGATCTGCCGCCGCAGATCGCCCGATTCCCCGATAAGTGGCTTTTTGCCCGCGATGCGCCGCTCGCCCGCCGCGTTGAGGCTGCCGTTCTTCTTGCGGTAGGACTTGCCCAGGCGCGCGGTGAGGATCCCCAGCGTCGCGGCAGCGTTGGGCTTCCATGGCGAGCCATCGGGGCTGGTGCTCGTTTCGAAGCGGCGCTGGGTGCGTTCTACTATGTCATCGCCGATGACCTGCAGCGCGGGCTGCATGTTTTCGGCACGCTCGGCCATGCGCTGCAGCATGGTCTGGACGGGCTGGTCTTGGACGATTACGGTGAAGGCAGTCATAATTCAGGCCGGTGGGCGGTAGTTTCCAATGGGAATGGTTAGAGGCCGCAAGGCACCTATGATCCGGTTCGAATCCGGCGCCGCCTACCCCTTCTTTTGTGCCAGGCGCACATACTGCGAGCCTTCGGCGATGTTCGACGGCTCCACCAATCCCCCCGTTTGCACGAAGTTGGACACCAGGTTGGCGCGCACGCCGTTGAAACGGCCTTTCATGTTGCGATTGACGCGCACCACGAGCTTGCCCCAGCGCTCGCCCAGGTCGATGGCGTAGATGAGCGCCTCGTCCCGAGTGTCCAAGTAAGGCTCGGCCGCTTCCAGCAAGCGCGGCAGTTCGCGCCACACCTCCACGGGCAGTGCCGAGCCGCGCTCGGTCTTGGTGTCGCGGATAGCGTGCAGCAGCTCGGTGTCGCGCATCCATACACCCGCGTTTTCCAGGGCCACGCCGCGCCCAGCCAGGGCCTGCACCGTCTCCGGAGCCACGGTGTGGACCTGCACCGTGGCGCCGCCCGCGCGCATGGCCGAGGCGGTATCGGCCACCATGGCCTGCCACTGCTGCAGCCGCTCGGCGGCCAGCACCGGGCGCAGCTCGCGCCACATGGCCGCGCCGATGGGCGCATCGAGCGCGAGTAGCTTGTCGTCAACGAAGCGCTGCAGGGGCCAGCCGGATGCAGCGCCCGGCGCGTGGTCGAAGCCCTTGCCAATGCCGACAGGTGCGCCGGTCTTGGGGTCGATCTTGTCCCACCCCTCGGGCGGCTCGCCCAGGCCAGCCCGCGCACTGGCCTCACCTTCGCGCCTGCTCACAGCCACGATGCGGCATTCGCACCCTATACCGTTGGGTGCGAAGTGCGTCTTGAAGAACGGATGATCGTGGTGCAGCGTAAGACCATGCCAGGCCAGGTGGTGCTCGCGCGGGTGCATCACCGTGTCGCTGTGCAAATAGCGCCAGAAAGGGCGCAGCCGCACATAGCCGGGCTCCAGCATCTGCTGGCGGCGCCCGGCCGCGTAGGAGGTGGCCATGTTCGTTTTGTAAATGACACGCGTCCGCCACGCCTCGCCCTCGGCCGAGCCTTCTCCGGTCCAGCCGGTCCAGCCATGCTTTGCAACGATGTCCCGGAAATCGCGCCGGAATGCCTCCAACCCCAGGCCATCGGTAGCGCGCTGCACCATGGCGGCCTGCAGGTCGGCCACCAGGTCCGCCTTGGCCGCGCCCGCAACAACGAATGCGCGGTCGTGCGCGGCGGCGGCGATCTCGCCCCAGCGCTCAGTGGGTAAAGCCAGCTTGGCGCGCAGATAGGCAATCTGCGCGTCGAATGGCGTATTGAAGCCGAACGCTGCATCAGCCATGAACACTCCTGCCGGCCAATGCCCCGGAATGCCGTTTACAGGCTTTTATAAACACCCCTGGCGCCAATAAACGGCCCAGGGTGGCGCACAGGTTGTTGAGGGCCTTAAAACGGCGCACATCACGCTTTCGAGTTTTCACCGCGTGCCGCATCCATGCCTTTCAGCTCTGCCAAGGCGAAAGCGGCGGCCATCAAGCGCGTGAGGTCGGCGGTATCGAGAGCGCCGTACTGCGCCAGGATCGCGGCGCGCACGCCGTCCATGTCGCCGGCCTGGCCGACGATGGCCTGCAAATCGTCGGTCACGCGTTGCCACTCAGGCGCGGCGCGGCGCTCCAGGGCAGCGGTCACAGCGCCCAGCAGATCGGGGTCGCCTTCGGCGAAGCTGGCAGGCGCAGGGCCACCGGGCGCGGGCGGCGCGGGCGGTGTTACCGCCTGGCGCCGTCTCCAGCCCTCGCCGTACTTGGCACGCACGGTGTTCTCGTCGAGCTCGAAGCCCATCTCGTGCACGGCCTTGTCCGCCTCGGCCTGGGCCTTGATGTCTTCTTCCTCCTTGATTTGGCGATAGACGTGGCAGGGCTCGAAGCCGTTGAGCTCGCAAATCCAGGCGACAAGGGTTTCGTTCAGGGTCTCCGAGAGCAAGTCGCTGTCGGCCTGCGTGAGGTCCTGGCGTACGTCCTTGCGCTCCTTGCTGGCGGCGGCCAGCGCCCCCCCGCCACTGCGCTGCGGCTCCTGCCCCGTGAGCACTTCGGCGATCCAGTCGTCCATGTACTCGCACAGGGCCTGCTGCGTGGTGACATTGCCCGATAGCTTGGCCTCCAGTAGCGAGATCTCCATACCCTCGGGTGTGGCCACGAACCCGTCGCTGCTGAACGCGCGCAGCGCATCAGCCAGCGTCCCCTTTTCCTTGGGGCCGGAGTTGCGCGGGTATTTGCCCCAAGGCGTGGGCGATCCGAAGCGGTCGCACAGCTTGTTCCAGGCCACGATGCCCTTGCGCTTGAAAAACACGGGCCAGAAGAGCTGCAGGCCCAGGCCGGTGCCGTAGGGGTTGTCGTCTTCGGGGTTGACGCGGTGGACGATGAACTTGCGCTCGGGCACCGGGATGCCCTTGAGCATGGCCTCGCGCGTGAGCATCTGCAGACGGGGCGGTTTGTTCTCGTCGTCCTGCACATACACGAAGCGGCGCTGCGCCCGCTTCGGCGCCCGCAGAGGCACGACCTGGCCATCGCGGATGCCCCACACGATCTCGGCGATGGAGTGACCCGCCAGCAGCGCTTCCAGCAGGTCGGCACACAGCTTGTCGTAAGAAAAGCCCTTGAGGATTTCCGTGACCTTGAGCGCGTCGGCCGTGGCCTTGGCGTTGTTCTTCTGGCGCGGCTCGACCTGCCAGGGCTTGCCGATCAGCGCCAGTTGGCGCTTCTGCAGGCCCGAGAACACCTTTCCATCGCGGCGCAGGTCGCGGTACAGCTCCAGGCTCCCGTTGCCCCGCTCCAGCAGCAGCGGGTCATTGGTGCGCAGCACGCCCATGTAGGCGGTCTCGAATGGGTCGCGCAGGCGGTTGGCGAACTCAGTTTGCAGCTCGGGCGCTGGCACGGCCGCCGATGCCGCAACAGCGGCTGCAGCGACACGGGTGGAACGTTTGTGTTTAGCCATGGACAAAATCTCCCAGCGACTGGCTGCTGCTCTCGCGCTGCCCGCCGCTCATGTACTCGATAGGGGCGCTGGGGTTGCTGCCAGCGTGCAGGGCCAGGGCCAGCGCCCAGAAGCGGTCGGCGTGGCCGTTGACGGCATTGCTGTCTTCGCCGTCGGCGACGAACCGGATGTTTCCCGCCGCTGTGGTGGTCTTTTGCACCTTGCGCAGGTCGGCGCGGATCTTGGGATCTTCGGGAATGCGGACCTTGCGGTCCTCCATGGCGCCGCGCAGCGGGTATGCCAGGGCTTCCTTCACCTGGCCTGAGAAGTTCACACCCTCGACGCGGTGCTCGCCGAACTTGTCCTGTGCGTCATCGGTCCAGCCGATGCCCAGGCCCGTGGAGTCAATGCAGATACGGTCGCAGATGGCGAACCAGGGCCACAGGATGGCCTCCTGTGCGCTCTTGCGCATCTTCTCCATGACCTCGACGTGCCGCGTGTAGAACACGTCGCCGAGCTGCTCGACCACCCACAGGACGGTCAGGTCCTTCTTGCGGCCGATGTCCACGCCAGCGAACAGACGGCCCTGGAATGGCCCCTCCAGGCCGCGCTGCCAGATGTCGCCGCCGGAGTACTCGCAGGCCGTGATGAGGCCGTATTCCAGGAACTTGGCGTCGTCGTCGGCCGGAATGCACATGTACTCCTGGTCGAAGGATTCCGCGTCGGCCGCTCCGGCCTTCGTGAAGTCGAAGTACTCGGCCTCGTCCATGCCCTGCTGCTCGGCATCGGCGGGCAGCGCCTGCTGCAGCTTGAAGAGAAAGCCTTGCTCCAGGGCGTCCTGCAGAGTGACCCGATGCAGGCTGATTTTCTTGGGGTTGCCGCCGTGGCGGGCCTCACGCACCAGCTGGTTGAAGAAGGTGTAGGAACCGCGGTGAGTGCTGACGAGCTCCATGCTGCCGCCCCAGGTGATACCGGGATAGGCAATGGCCCACATCTTGCGCTGCTCGCGGTGGATGGCAAACTCGTCCAGGATGCGGCTGCCCCGCTTGCCCGCCTGGGCGTCGGGGTTGCTGCTCATGCTGTGGATACGCCGGCCGCTGGCGAACTGCAGCACGTAGGCGTTGAGCTTCTTGTCCGCGTCCAGCACCACCTCGCCGAGGTCCTTGGCGGCCATGCCCATGATGCCGGCCCACAGCTTGCAGTCCTCAATGAAGAGCCGCGCCTGGATATCGTCGCGGCTGCTCACCCATTCATCGAAGCGCGCGCCTTGCGCTGCGGCGCGCTCGTCGGCGCCGTAGGCGGTGGACCAGCTGATGCCGATCTGCCGCGACTTCTCCATGAGCTTGATGCGCGACTCGTCCTTGATCCACTTGGACTGGAACGGCAGAAAGATCGCATCGCGATCCTTCGGAATGCACTTGGCGCGGCCCTTGAGCTTCATTCCTTGATCTCGCCGGTGATCAGCAGCGGAAACGCGGGCTCAAAATCGGGCGACAGAATAGAGCACGCCCAGCAAAACAGCCCGAACACCCCCTCGACCAGGGTGAAGTACCACTCCGGCACCCAGTTGCGCTCGGTTACGGTCGGGCCGACCGAATCCGGGTTGCCGATGTACACGGGGACGAGGCCCACGAACCAGCCGTAGTGGGTGTAGTGGGCGCGCAGCGCTGCTTTCGGGACGGGATGGAAGATGCTCATCACGCAATCCCCAGCGCTTCGCGAATGGCGGCCTTGGTCTCGGCTGTCACGCCGCCCTTTGTGGGCATGGCTTCGATCTTTGCGCGCTGCTCCTCCAGCAGCTTCTTGCGCGTGGCTTCCTCGACCTTGGCCTGGAACTCCTTGAGGTTGATGCTCGACCTGGTCAAGGTGGCGATGTTCTTCGCGGCCTTGCTGAGCAGTGCGACGCGCTCGCCAGGGTCGGCAGCATCGTCGCCCTCGGCATCAGCCTCCTGCAGCTCCAGGATGGCCTCGAACAGCTCGGTTTGCACCATGGCCGTCAGGGCCTCGCTGCGGGCGTCCTTGTCGTCGCCGGCATGGGCCTGGATCAGCTTGGCCGCCTCGGTGCTGGCGCGGATGGCAGCCAGGCGCCGTTCCAGCTTCTGGCCGTAGCGACCCACGGCTGACCGGCTGGGCAGGTCACCGGACGCCGCCGCAGCGGGGAAGCGCTCCTGCAGGTCGACGATCAGCTCGTTGAGCGTCATGCTGCCCGTGGCGATCATCGCCAGCAGGTAGGCCTTGATCTCCGGGTCGAGCCGGTCGATGGAACTCTTGCGGCCCATGGCTCACCAGTACTTCGCAGGGCGGGCAATGCCCGGCTCGCAGGGGATGGTGTACTCGGCCAGGTCCACGCCGATGCGCGTGAGCTCGGCGTGCCAGCGGCCGGACGGCTGCTTGTCCACCATCACTAGCTCACGGTCATGCAGGTAGTCCATCTCGCGGCGCAGTTCCAGCGGCGTGGCGTCGGGGTATTCCGACTGGGCCACGGCCAGGATGGGGCCTTCAAACGCACCGATGGGCCGCGCATTGTTCAGCGTGAGGATGATGAGCCAGCGCAGGGCTTCGCGGCGAATACGGGCTTGGTCGATGGTGCTCATGGGCTCCCTCTCTCTGTCATGGATGCGCGCAACTGCGCGTTGTCGATCTTGGTGGCCAGGCCGTCGAGCTTGGCTTCCACGATGGATTGGCCGCGCACGTAGTCCTCGCGGCGCACGTAGTGCAAGGGGAGATCGGCCTGGAAACGGAGGAAGTCGCGCTCCAGGTTCGTGATGTTCTGGGCCTCCAGCTCGCGGGCGCGCTGCAGCGCATCGAAGCGCTCGTTGGAGCGGGTCTCCTGGGCCTCGCTGGCCTTGCTCATGACCACGAAGCGCTCCTCGATGCGCGATTCAAACTGCGCCGCGATAAGCCTGCCCGCCCCAAAAATGAGCGCGGCGAAGCCAGAGAGCAGCGCGGCGCAGAAACCCAGCAACTGCCAAAAGTCGAGCTGCAGAATCACAGGTAGCCTTTCTTCTTTTCCTGGCGCGCCTGGCACGCCACACAGAACTTGCAGCCCGGCACGGCCTGGCGCCGCTGCTCGGGGATCGGTGCACCACAACCCCTTGCTTCACAGAACTCGGCCGAATCGGAGGCTGTCTTGCCTGCCAGGCCGGCGCGCCGTGCCTGGTCGCGCAGCGCGTCCTGCAGCAGCTCGGCCTCACGCGCCTGGGCGCGGTCGATGTCGTCAGTCAACGGCGCTTCCTCCCTGGCCTGCGCGGCACACGGTGATGGCGAAGTCCTGCAGGCCCGCTACCTGGTCGCGGAGTTCGTCAGCCTCTCCTGCCAGGTCTTGATACGCGCCAGCACTTTCTCCAAGTAGCTCTCGGGCGGTGGCGGCTTCGCCAGTGCAGGCGGCAAGGCCGGCATCTCCTGCTGGGTAGGGATCGGGGCGGCTGTTGAGGCGGGCAATCTCGGCATGCAGGCCGCGCACAGCATCAGCGGCAGCAGCAGCACGAACACGGCGCGCAGCCTCGCGTTTGGCGTCTTCATGGGCGGTCCTCTCAAGGTTGCGGAAACGGGTGGCGTTGTCGCGCGCCGTGGCGGCGTTGCGCGCGTTTTCCTGGGTGTCCCAGGCGTGCTGCACGCGGGCGGCGCCCTGTGCATCACCTTGGCTGATCAGGTGGGACTGCCAGAGCTTGACGCCGACGATGGCGCCCGCGATGGCCAGGCCCATTGCGATGGAGCGAATGCTGAAGCTCATAGGCCAGGCCCCCACTGCAGGTAGCGCGGCTGCAGGACCACCAGGATGCGGTGGGGGTAGTCCAGGTTTTCAGTGCAGTGCACGGCCGCGCGGCGGGCTTTACCGCAGGCCGCGTCCACCTGGGCTCGGGTTGGCTGCGCGAGCCCGGTACTCGCCGCCTCCCGTTGCCAGTGGCCGAGCCCGCCGTTGTAGGCGCGCAGCGCAACCCACATGCGGTCGCGCGGCAGGTAGTAGGCTGGCGTGCGGTCGTACAGCCAGCGGTCATAGGTGACCAAGGCGCGCAGCGCCCATGCCGGACTGAAGGGCTGCTGCGCCACCAGGTCGGGGCTCTGCGTTGCAATCCAGCGCGTGGTGGCTGGCATGAACTGCGCCAGGCCCTGGGCACCGACGTGCGAGACAGCACCGGGGCGCCAGGCGCTCTCCTGGTGCACCTGGGCCGCAAATACTGCCACGGGTGCACTCAGGCCCCAGACGGCATGCGCGGTGCGCACCAGCAGCGCGCGGTGCTGCTGCGCGGCCTGGGGCACCTGTGCCTGGCTGCAACTCGCGGCCACGGCAAGCGCAGCAGCAGCGAGCCAGCCCCATGTGGGTACGCGGGACCAGCGCATTACAGCCCCGTGGCCATGGCAAGCATGGCAGCGCCCACGATCAGGGCGCGGCGAACCATGGCCCAGAGGAAGACGGCCTCGTAGCCCGCGACGACGGGATAGTCCACGTCGCCCTCGGGCTCATCGGTGCCGTAGCGCCAGTCGCGGTGCAGGTAGCCGTCTGGCCGGGCGTAGGGGAAGAGTGCGCGGTCCAGCCAGTAGCCGACCACTGCGGCCAGCGCCAGGAGCGTGGCCTTGTAGAGCACCACCGGCAACTGCGGCGGCGCGACGATGGCGACGGCGGCCAGCAAGAGCGCGGCCAGCACAAGCCAGGTGGTGGTGCGCGGCGCGCGCAGCCAGGTGGGGATGAAGTCTCGCATTACACGGCAGCTCCGAGAGGGTTGAAGATTGAACAGCTCGAAAGCCGTCAGTCTTCCCGTCTCGGGGCGCCGTGTATTGGGAACTGGGACCTTATTTCAGTGAGCTTTTGGCCCTTTGGGCAGGCGTCTCCGGAATCGTGCATGCATGCGCGCGCGCAGTATCCAGGGCTTGCGTGGCAAGCGGGGCCGCTGCCCCTGGAATCGTGCATACATGTGAGCGATTCTGAAAATGTGCATGGTCGCCGCCAGCACTGAGCAAAGGGCGTACAAAAACAGCCCGTAGCCCATGGCGCCGCCCAGGCCATTGAGCAACGGCAACACCGGGTGCAGCTCAACCATCCACGGTGCATAAAACCACCATGCCTTAGCCAATACCGCCGCAAGCAGCGCCAGCGCCTGCACCACAATGAAATGCACAAACGTCGCGCACAGCGCCACATATGCATTAACCGGTGCGCCGTCGTCCTCTGCCAGCAGGGCACGAAATTTTTCGTCGCCAAAGCCTATGAAAATGGCAAACCCGCCCAAGGTAAAGCCTAGCAAATTGGGCAAAACCGCCAAGCACTGCTCCCACCATTGCGGTGCTACCCAAGTAGGCACCGTCAGCGCCAACAGCACCAGGGCCGCATGCAGATAGGGCGAACGCAGCAAAGCGCCCAGGCCGCCATAAGCGGCCCAGTACACCTTGAAAATGGCTGCAACGCCTTTGTACTGCTTGAACATCTATCCCTTGTGTGACTTGCCTTTGACTATGGAGCTGATTCGCCCCAGTACGTTCCAGACTGACTCTACAGCCTCGTTCACAATTTCTGGGTATACCGCAGGCTTAGCCCTGGTGGACTCCGTGGCGGACATGCCGACCGCATCGTAGCCCTTAGCCTCGACATGCCCATTATTGGCAGCCACCTGGGCTTCAAGCTTCATCTCTTCATCGGGCTCAATACCGTCTGGATCGTTGGAGGTCATCTCTTCACGGATACGGTTGATGTTGCGCTGCTCCATGCGCCGCATGATGCGCTGTTCCACATCTCCCGCATCATCCGCATTCGGGCGCTTGAACTCGAAAATGATCTTGGTGATGCGGTGGATGCTCAATACCTCTTCCACTGCTGCCTCGTCCGGTTTCACGGTCACCTCCACAGGTGGCATATCGTGTTTGCGAGAGACCTCATCGAATAGCTGCTGCAAAAAAACCTCCGCGATGGACGGCCCCATCGTGACCTTCCTGTCCTTGCTGACATACCAAAACCGATGCTCCTTGGGTCTGAAGATGAAGGGGATGTGCTCCAGATTGGGGTGCAGGTTGCCAGGGATGCTGATCTGTTCGGTTTCGGCATCTTCGGCTGGTTTGCCCGTCTGGGTGTTGAACCATGGCGCATTGGGATCGATGTTGGTGAAACGATAGATTTCCCCCTGCAGTTCGTTTTTATCGACCGCGTTCTTGGTGTCGTACAAAGCGCCAAGTAGGTATCCGTCTGATTTTCCGCGAGTGGCAATGCGCTTTAACCGATAGGCTTTCTGAAACAAGTCCACATACCCCTGTGGACTATGGGGCGCATGCATGGAGATGTTGATCTGGCGGATTTCTATGGTTCTTGGTTTGGCCACTTTGCCTCCTCTGGTTGATTAGAAACTGTCATTTTTCACCCCGCGCACAGGGGCTTGATGTGGTCCACCTCATACCCTTGCCTTGGCATGGGCCGCGCCTGACGCTGTTGGTGGGGCATGGGTTCTGGCGCTTGAATTCGGCTACTGCTGCGCTGGAGCGGGGGATGCTGCCATCGGCAGTTGGCGCCGAAAAGGCCAGCAATGCGATGTCTAGGACTTGGTGCAATTGCCCGCCCAGAATGATGCTGTAAACAGCGGATCACGCGGCGTCTTCTCCAAATCAATGGACAACACTTCATGCGCTGATCCATTGTTTGGGACCCCCAGCAAGACCGCATACCGAACGGCGCCAGCATAGGCACCAAAAGAGTTCTTGGCGTTCACCTCTCCGCAGGCGTATTTGAGTTGGGTGTACTTGGTGCTTGGGTCCGGGAAATCGACGATGTATCCGTTGCTAAATTGTGCTGATGCCGGGTCTTTCAGCTCCGCAGAAACTGCGCGCTGGGCGACTTCCAAGAGCGATTTCTCGGACACCGTGCATCCGGCAAAAATGGCAGAAAAAACCAGCGCCGCGCTTGCTGTTTTCAAGTTGGTTTTCATCGGTTACTCGCCACTGCGTGCGGCTTTGATGAACGCAGCCCAAGCCGCCACAAATTCTTCAGCCGCCTCAGCATTGCTCACCAAATATTCTTCTCGCATGCCCGTGGTCGAGCGCAGCGAAAGCTGGCCATAGAGAACCACTGGAATTTCGTAGTTGTCCTTGAAGCGCCGGTCGGGGGAGCCGTCCTTGTTCACTTTGGCCCAGGTTCGATCCACAGTCTTTGAATCTGTTGGCACAGCTTCGGTCTCATGGAAGCGCACGGGGTCGTAGGTAATTTCCACTTCGCTCAAATCCAGCAGCGAGAACGCATCTGTCGAGACAAAGTACAGAATAAAACCGGGGTAAAGATACAGATCCCCCCCATTCGCGTTGCCCAGATGCGGCGCCTGCCAATCGGCCTCGATCACCTCGCAACGCCCCAAGTCAAACCGTACCGGCTTGCGCATGACAGTACGGTGCGCCATCGTGCGCTCTGCCACACGGTTGGTGCTGCGTTCTTGCACGGTGTCCCAGATGCGCGACGCGTTTTTGAGGGCGGCGAATGCATCGCTCATGCGCAGAAAAGCCGAGCGCGCCGCGTCTGGCATTTCGATTTGCGTGGATAGACGGGCCTGACTCTGCTGCTCTTCCAGCTCGGCCCGGACATCCGTAGTGAGCTGTGCTGCCTCCTGCAGTTGTTGAAACCGCTGCTTGCGCACTCGCTTGAAAAGCCATCCATTGCGCCAGCGGTCGTAGGTTTGTACCGCTTGGCGCTCGGCTTTCTGGGCTGTGATCAGCTCGGTTTCGATGGCGCTCTGCTCTGTACGTGCCTGAATGAGCAGTCGCTTGAATTCGTGCAAGCCTTGGGACGTCAGTTCATGCGTGCTGGCGCTGGCCACTTCTTGCATCTGCAGCGCTTCAAATCGCGGCTGGAGACCGGGAGCGTGCGAAGGGAGTGATGCTGGCTCTCTTCGTGATGCCTCTTGCTTACCCGCCAGAGGTTGCCTGAATGACAGGCCTGTGCCAGGAACATTGGCAGTAAATGCGGCCCCCCGTGTGCCATGCGTGAGCCGAAACGGGCCAACACCCACAGAGGTACTTATGCCGCTGGGTGACAGCGTCAGTCGAACGCCGGGCAGTGGACTAAAACTCTTGCGAAAACGCCATCCCATTACGCCCCTCCCCAACTTGGTTCATTCGCCGCCTCACGCGGCCTTTCCGCGCTTGCAGCCACCAGCGCCAGGCGCGAACGTCTCAAGCGTTGTCTTGACCCCTGCACGGACCCCAGCGGGTGCGTTTCGGAAGTTGTCCAGCAGGACTTCTTCATCTGGCGCCAGCGTGGGTGTAGTTGCTGCCGCGCCGCTGGTGCGCTGGCCCGTAAGGATGTAAAGAACATCTGCACCTGCCGCCGCGATTGCCGCTAGGTAGCCCGCATCGGGCTGCCTTTCGCCAGATTCGTAGTTGATTTGGGCGCGCTTCTGAACGCCGCCTAGGGCGCCGAACTTCTCCTGGCTCATTGCCAGGCGCTCGCGCTCCTCCCGCAATCGCACACAAATGTTCATACGAGCACCAAATAGCGCTTGCAAGGTGCACAAATGAGCACCATAATCAAGCCAACACGTTTCAACAACAAGCCACCAGCGCCAACTGGTGACAACACAAAAGGACGCACCACCATGCCCCTTAAATCCCGCAAGCAAGTCCGCGACGAGTTCGCCAGCCGTGGCTGGTCGTACTCTGAATGGGCCAAGCAGCGCGGCTACTCGGCCGCGCTGGTCTGCATGATCGTCAACGACGATGACCGCGCCCCCCATCGCAAGTGCCTGCGCGGCGAGAGCCACAACATTGCCGTGGAACTGGGCCTGAAGGCCGGAACGGTCTCGCGTGGCACTGCGCCCCACATGCAACTGCGCGCGGCATGAACGGTATGTCCAGCATGCATCTTACTGGCGCACCGCTGTTTCGCATCGCCGATCCATGGCGCGAGTATTTGGCCCAAGTCAAAATATCGACGGCGGGCGTGGAGGCACTGGCCGCCCAGGGTGCAGTGGCGGAGGCGTATCTCCTTCTACAAAGCCTGCGAGCTGCCCGAGGTACGCCTGCCAGCCAGTGCACGCCTCCAGCAACGCCTCCTTTCGCGGCGGTTCCTCGGCAATGTTCAACTGGTGCAGGCGCCGCGCAGCGTCTACCACTGCATGGCGCGGGAGCTGGCGCACCAGCTCGGTCAGAAGGCAGTGCTGCGCCCAAAGCTGATGCTCCAGCGGGGCGAGGCGCGCAGACACAGCGCGTTCGACTATTCGTTCGATCAGTACGGTTTCGGCCATTGGTTTCCTCCTGGGGGGCATTGCAGCAGAGTCGTGCAGCCGCCACCAGAGGCGGGCGGCTTCTTTGTTTGGAAGCCCTGTTCGGGAGGGCCTTCCAATGACCCGCAGGAATTGGAAACACGCCCGCGCGAACAGCCTCACGCACGCCCTGCGGCTGTGCAAGGAGTTCGCCCTGGACCGGCATAACCTGGGTGTGGAGCGCATTGCCGACCGCATGGGGCAGAGCCACGACAACCTCTACAAGTGGCTGGCCACGGGCCGCATGCCGGCCATCCTGATCCCGGCCTATGAGCATGCCTGTGGCGCCCATTTCGTGAGCGACTGGCTGGCGGCCAGCGCGGGCCGGCTGGTGGTGCCGATGCCCACGGGCCGCGCCGCGACGGAGGCCGACCTGCTGGCCGTGAACAGCAGCTGCGCCGCCGCGCTGGCCCTGCTCACCCAGTTTTATGCCGACCCCGCATCGGCCGACCTCGCCGCCACCACCGATGCGCTGCGCGCGCACTTGGAACAGGTGGCATTCCATCAAGCCAACGTGGCGCGCTACGCCGCGCCGGAACTGGATCTCTGACCATGGACTATTTTGACCAGATTGCTACTGGCGTGCGCCCACCGCCGCCGCCCAGCACCAGGATTGTCACTGTCCAGCCCAGCACGGAGAAGGAGCTGCAGTTGGGCTACGCCCTGGCCAAGCAGGTGCCCGACATGGTGCACCGCGGCTTCATCATCGAGACCGCCTACGGCGAGATCGTCATCGAGCCCGGCCGCCACGCGGATGCCATCGCTGCGGCCGTGCGACGCGCCTTGGAGGCGCAGCTCAAGAGCGCCACGTCCAAGAAGGGCCGGACGGCATGAGCAACCCCCAGCATCACCAACCCGCCCGCCGCGCGCTGCGCCTGCTGTGGGTACTGCAGGGCCATGCCTTTGATGGCGTGCGACTGAAGCAGGTAGCCGAGGCGCTGCAAGTTTCGTCGCCCATGGCGCTGCGCGACCTGGAGTTGCTCGCCGACGAGGGGGTGGCCGAGCGCATCCCCGGCAACGAAGAGTGCTGGCGGCTGACCCCGAAGCTGATCCAGCTTGCCCGCGCCCACGACGACGAGCTGCGCCGCGTGCGCCAGCGCGTTGACGACATCGACCAGCGCTACACGCGCGCCATCTGACCACAACCCGAAGGAGGAAACACAACATGGCAGGACGCAAACCA
>OGCL01000272.1_pt1 | contig 58937 bp, 60 predicted proteins | sample 1570041 | NCBI WGS metagenome assembly OGCL01 (sample SAMN06266162, study PRJEB24511) | hot springs metagenome | isolation source: Hot spring water | place: South Africa: Limpopo | collected 2015-06-22
CGCCAGCAAGCAGCGCAAGGGGAAGGCGCTTGGATAAACTCAGCTTTGCCGGTCTTGTACTGGGGCTGGTCGCGATCGTCGGCGGCCAGATTCTCGAGGGCGGGCATGTCAGCTCGCTGGTCCAGCCGACGGCGTTGCTGATCGTGCTTGGCGGGACGATGGGGGCGGTGCTGCTGCAATGCCCTTTTCACGTTTTCAAGCGCGGCATGCTGATGGCGAAATGGGTATGGGTGCCGCCGGTCATCGAGCAGAAACGCACCATCGACCAGATCCTTCAATGGAGCCAGTTGTCGCGTCGCGAGGGCTTGCTGGTTCTGGAAAACTACCTGCCGGGGATCAAGGATGATTTCACGCGCAAGGGGTTGCAGCTACTGGTCGATGGCGCAGAACCCGAGCGTATCCGCGAACTACTGGAAGTCGACGTCGACACTTACGAGGAGGAATGGCGCCAGTCGGCCAAGGTGTGGGAGTCGGCCGGCGGCTATTCGCCGACCATCGGCATCCTGGGGGCGGTGATGGGACTGATCCATGTCATGGAGAACCTCTCCGATCCGACCAAGCTCGGGCCCGGCATCGCGGTGGCGTTCGTCGCCACGATCTACGGCGTCGGCCTGGCCAATCTGATCTATCTGCCGATCGCCGGCAAACTGAAATATTACATTTCCCGGATGGTGGCCGCGCGCGAGATGATGATCGATGGTCTGGTCGGGATTGCTGTCGGTGACAACCCGCGCATCATCGAAAGCCGGCTGAAGGGCTATCTGCGCTGATGGGCCGTCGCCGCCGCCGCGAAGAGGAGCACGAGAACCACGAACGCTGGCTCGTCTCCTACGCCGATTTCATCACCCTGCTGTTCGCCTTTTTCGTCGTCATGTACGCGATTTCCTCGGTGAACGAAGGGAAATACAAGGTGCTCTCCAATTCCCTGGTCAACGCCTTCAAGAACACGACGGGCGAAGTGGGCGGTCAGCCCATGGCGATCATTCAGGGGGCGCCGATCATGCCGCCCAAGCCGGTGACCAAGCCGGACCGGCAAGCCCCGAGCCAGGCCGATGAAGTCAGGGGCGTACAAAGAGAAAAGATGCGCAACGTCGCCGGGGATATCCTGCAGGCCTTGCAGCCGCTGGTTGCCCAAGGCAAGGTACGGGTGCTCGAAACCAGCCGCGGCGTGACCATAGAAATCAATGACAGCATTCTCTTCGCCCTGGGGCAGGCCAGCTTGCAGACCGAGTCGATCAGCGCGCTGAGGGCCGTCGCGGCGGTGCTCGCCGATTCGGATTTTCCGATCACGATCGAAGGGCATACCGACAACGTACCGATTGCCACCCCGCAATTTCCCTCGAACTGGGAGTTGTCCGCCATGCGGGCGACCACCGTGCTGCGTCTGTTCAACGATTCGGGGGTGGGGGCCGAGCGCCTGACGGCGATCGGTTACGGGGAGACGCGTCCGGTGGAAACCAATACCAGCGCCGAAGGACGGGCACGGAATCGCCGGGTCAGCATCCTGATCGACTCGAATCGGCCGGAGGAGCCGACCGAACTGATCAGCAAGCCGCTATCCCAATAAAGCGGAAATCAGTCGGGGCGATGGTTCAGGCCGAATCGACAATGCGGCTGCCCGAGCCGGTGGCCGCCTGACCGTCGCTGCCATAAAGCGACGCTTCGCTCTGCCGTTGGGTCAGGATGTCGAGTGCTTCGCTGGTCCTGGCCAGGTGCATGGCAATCAGTTCGCCGTTCATGGCGTGGATTTCCCGCGCTTCGCGGGCGAGCGTAATCAGCTGTTCCCAGGATTGCCGGGCGGCAGATTCTGCCGGATTCCGGCGTAGCCACTCAGCCATGTCCTGCCGGCTTGACTGTGCCGGTGTCAGTCCAAGCAGGCGAAGCCTGGCCTGCTCCGAAGCATTCAGCTTTTCAACGAGATCGAGTTTTGTTGCACCGACTTCGGCTAGGGCATCGGTTTGACCGGAGGTCAGCAAGGATTGCTCTTCGCGCAGCACTTCGATGAAGCGACGCAACAGCGCCGTCTCGTCGAGCAATGCGCGGTGTAGCTGGGACATCAGGCCTTGCGTTGGCTGTTGACCAGATCGCGAGCCGTCTCGATCAGTCCGTCAGCAATGGCTTCCGGGTTGATCTGGAAACGGCCCTGGGCGATCGCATCCTTGATTTCCTGAATCTTGCCTGCGTTTACCGGCGGCTTTTCGCCGCTCATGAGCGGTGCTGCCGTCTGGCTGATGCTGACGGCTTCGCTTGCCCGAGCGGTATTTTCCGGCGTTTTTTGCGGCGTATTCGCGGTGCGCAGCGGGGGCGTCTTGAAGGTCGAAGTGTCGATTTTCATGATGGGACTCGAAATGCCATGATTGTTGTACGTTATTACGGACGCTGCAGGCAGAACTTTAGCCTAATTCGTCAAAAGAATGGAGCCGTCTTCCTGGGCGATGCCGCTGATGGTCCTGCCCGATGGCATCTTTACCCTGGCCAGTTCACCGGCGGCGGCATGATTCAGCGCCTTGCCCTCCGCTCTCACAGCAAAACCCGTGCCCTGGGAAACGACGCGCACCGTCTGTCCCTGGCGGATGACCCGGGGGGCCAGCAACTGATGGGTGCGCAATGCCTGGCCTGCACCGATCGAGTTGCGCAACGTCTTGCCGACGGCCTGTTCTGGCTTGATCACGGTGCCTGTTGGCAAGGCCCCGAGGTCCCCGCTGACGGTGGAGAGATCGTCGGCCTGAATGGTTTTGCCGGCCAGCAATGCCCGGCGGGTGGTGACATAGGTGGAGATTACCCCGATCCGGACAGGGACCAGGATGTTCCAGTTGGCGCCGGCCAGGCAGCGGATGCCGATATGGGTGCGGCCGATGTTGCGGGTATTTGGCGGTGAGTAGGCTTCGCGTTGGGCACAGGCTTGCAGCCGGCTGTCATCTATGGGTCCGGCTTCGATGTGAATCTCGCCGGCATGTCCGGCGGCAAGCTGGCGGGCGTGCTGTTCGACGGCGGCCAGAATCGCATCGCCCTCGCTGGCGGCGGCAGATGTGACGACGAGAAGTAGTGCAAGGGTACGAAAAAGCATCACCGAATTGTGCCCCAGCTTGTCCTTGGCTGAAAGTCTGGTTTCTGGCACGTACATTGCTTTTCTGGATGCAAATGCAACATCTGGAGGGTTTGTATGGCAAATATTCAAAGTCATGTCGAGGTTTACAGCAAAGCGATAGGTTTGCGCGTACAGCGCCATCAGTTGCTGGCCTCGAACATTGCCAACGCCGATACGCCGAATTACAAGGCGCGTGACTTCGATTTCAGCGCCGCCATGCAGAACGCACTGGCCGGCCGCGCAGCTTCTGGTGCGATGCCCTTGGCCAGGACCGCCGGTGGTCACCTCTCGGGTGAGGGCATGACCGGCAGCGCTCATGTTCAATACCGCAAGGAAACCCAGTCGGCAGTCGACGGCAATACGGTGGATATGGATGTCGAGCGCGCCCAGATTGCCGATAACGCCATCCAGTACCAGATTCTCACCCAGCTGATCGGAGACAAGTTCAAGGGCTTGCGTTCGGCGATGGCCGGCACGCAGGGCTAAGGAGCGCGTTCATGAGTCTGTTCAATGTCTTCAAGGTGTCGTCCAGCGCAATGACTGCCCAGTCGATGCGACTGAATACCGTCGCTTCCAATCTGGCGAACGCCGACAGCATCGTTTCTTCAAACGGTCAGCCTTACCGGGCCAAGCAGGTGGTGTTCGAGGCCACACCCATGGGGGGCGGCGAGATTTCCAAAGGCGTGCGCGTGCGTCAGGTTGTGGAAAGTGCTGCCCCGGCGCGGATGGTGTACGACCCGAAGAATCCGGCAGCCGATGAAAAGGGCTACGTCGCTTTTTCGAATGTCAATGTAGTCGAGGAAATGACCAACATGATTTCCGCGTCTCGTGCATACCAGACCAATGTCGAAGTCATGAATACCGCCAAGAGCCTGATGCTGCGTACCTTGCAGATCGGCCAGCAGGCCTGATGAAAATTCTGGAGGAATAGACCATGTCTACCGTTAGCAATGCAACGACCAAGACGCCTGCCGAAATATTCGAGTCGATCGCCGGCAAGGCAAAGGGTAAGGAAACCACCACGGCCCAGGATCTGGAAAGTCGTTTCCTGACCCTGTTGATGACGCAGATCAAGAACCAGGATCCGCTGAATCCCCTCGACAACGCCCAGGTGACCAGCCAGTTGGCCCAGTTGAACATGGTTAACGGGATCGAGAAACTGAACCTGACGATGAACCAGCTGCTCGGCGGTTATGCCGAGGCGCAGGCGATGCAGGCGGCAGGAATGATCGGCAAAAATGTCATGATTGCCGGCAATGCCTTGCCGCTTTCCGGAAGCAAGGCATTTGCCGGTATCGCCTTGACGGGGAATGCAGACTCGGTCGTGGTGACGATCAAGGATGCGAGCGGCAAGGTCGTACAGACCAACGAACTCGGTGAGCAGCAGGCCGGCATGTTCTATTTCGCCTGGGACGGCAAGAACGAGAACGGCGATGTCCTGCCGGACGGCAAATACACCTTCTCGGTCAAGGCGCTTGCCGACGGCAAGGAGGTCGAAGCGACGACCGGACAGATTGGCACGGTTTCTGCTGTTACTCGTACGAACAACGGTTTCCTCCTTGATCTGGGCGACATGGGCAATGTGGCCTTCAAGGACATCCAGCAGATACTTTGACGAGGTAGATCATGGCATTCCAACAAGCGCTCAGCGGCCTGAATGTGGCCGGCAAGGCAATCGATGTCACCAGCCACAATATCGCCAACGCGAGCACCGTCGGCTTCAAGGCCGGGTCGGCACACTTTGCCGACGTTTATGCCGCCTCGTTGAACGGCGCTGGTGCCAGCCAGATCGGTATCGGTGTGAACCTGGCGGCGGTGCAGCAACAATTCACCCAGGGCAACATCACGGCGACCAACAATCCGCTGGATATCTCGATCAACGGTTCCGGCTTCTTCCGCATGGACACCAACGGTGCGGTGACCTTTACCCGTTCCGGCCAGTTCCACCTCGATCGCAGCGGCTACATCATCAACGACCAGAACATGCGGCTGACCGGTTATCCGGCCCAGGCCGGCATCATCGTTCCGTCGACGCCGCAGCCCTTGCAGATATCGGCTTCCGATCTGGCACCGGTGGCTACCGGAACCAATGTCGCCAGCACTTTCCGCGGGGTCAAGGCCAATCTGCAGCTAGATTCGCGGGCCAAGGAGCCTGAGGTGCCTTGGGCCAACGCCGCAACACCAACCGGGGCAACGGTCGGCGCCAACGTGACGGCCAACGGCGGTTCGGCGGCAGAAGCCGCAGCAGCGCTCGCCGCCTACGATGCCGCAATTGCCGGTGCACAGACCCAAGCCCAGGCGGCTCAGGCTGCCTACGACGCTGTGATCGGTGCCGGCGGTACCGTTCTTGAAGCCACGGCTGCACGTACGGCTGGTTTGGCAGGGGCTAATTATTCGCCGGATCCCCAGTCGTACAGCTACTCGACCGCATTGTCCATTTTCGACACGCTGGGCAACGCCCATACGCTGACGATGTTCTTCGAGAAAACGGCTGCGTCGGGCGAATGGAATGTCCATTTCACGCTCGACGGAACGAGTAACAACTACATCACGGTCACCCCCGGGAATGCACTGACTTTCAATACCCTGGGGCAGATTGCCAGCGGTAATCCAATGAGCCTGCAGATTGACCTGAACAACGTCATGGGCGCGCTGGGGACGACCAACGGTGCCGATCCGGTGATGAACTTCGATATCGATTTCACCGGGACCACCCAGTTCGGCAGCTCCTTCGGAACCAATCGCCTGGAACAGGATGGTTATACCGCCGGCAACCTGATTGGTCTGTCAGTGGGTAACGATGGCGTCATTCTTGGCCGCTACAGCAACGGTCAGACCTTTGCCCAGGGGCAGGTCGTGCTGGCCAACTTCACCAATCCGAACGGCTTGCAGTCGCTGGGCAACAACCAGTGGAACGAGACCTCGGCTTCTGGGCCGGCCCTGGTGGGGGCACCCAACACCTCGAGCCTGGGTGTGCTGTCCTCGTCGACGGTCGAGGAATCGAACGTCGATCTGACGTCCGAACTGGTCAGCCTGATCACCAATCAGCGCAACTACCAGGCCAATGCCCAGTCCATCAAGACGCAGGACCAGGTGTTGCAGACCCTGGTCAACCTGCGCTGATTCCTGAGGGCCTGGCAACATGGACCGCCTGATCTATACCGCAATGACCGGTGCCAAGCATGTGTTCATGCAGCAAGCCGGTACGGCCAACAATCTGGCCAATGCCAGCACGATCGGGTTCAAGGCGCAGGAGCACCGTTTCCGCGCCGTCGAGGTCCAGGGCGAAGGCATGCCGACCCGGGCCTTTGTCGTCGATGCGTCGGTGGCCGACGTTTTCGACGAGGGCCCGCTGATGTTCACCGGCCGCAATCTCGACGTCGCCGTTCAGGGGCGCGGTTGGCTGGCCGTCCAGTTGCCGGATGGCAGCGAGGCCTATACCCGTGCAGGGAGCCTGGACGTGAACGTCAACGGCGAACTGGAAACCAAAGCCGGGCATCTGGTGCTCGGCGATGGTGGCCCGATCGCCATTCCGCCGGACAACAATATCGAGATCGCGCCGGATGGCACGGTATCGATCATTCCCGCCTTCGGTACGCCGAACAATGTCAACCCGGTCGGACGCCTGAAGCTGGTGAATCCGCCGGAAGGCGATCTGGTACGCGGTGCCGACGGCCTGTTCCGTCTGCGTAGCGGCCAGCCGGCCCCGGTTGATGACAATGTCCGGGTGGCTGCCGGGGCGCTTGAAGGCAGCAATGTCAATGTGACGGATTCGATGGTGAATCTGATCAGCCTGGCCCGGCAGTTCGAATTGCAGATCAAGATGATGCAGACCGCCGATCAGAATGCCCAGCGCGCCGATCAGTTGCTGTCCCTCAATGGTTGATAGGAAAGAATAATGATACGTTCCCTGTGGATCGCCCGGACCGGCCTGGATGCTCAGCAAACCCAGCTCGATGTCATCTCGAACAACCTGGCGAACGTCAGCACCAACGGTTTCAAGCGGGCGCGGGCGGTATTCGAGGACCTGCTGTACCAGAACATGCGCCAGCCGGGCGCGCAGACCTCGCAGCAGACCCAGGTGCCGACCGGTTTGCAACTGGGAACCGGGGCGCGGCCGGTCGCCACGGCGCGCATCTTCACCCAGGGCAACCTGCAGAAGACCGATAACACGCTCGATGTGGCGATCAACGGCAATGGCTTCTTCCAGGTCCTGCTGCCGGACGGGACGACGGGTTACACCCGCGACGGCTCCTTCCACAAGGACAACCAGGGGCAGATCGTCACCTCCGATGGCTACCCGCTGCAGCCGAACATCACGGTACCGGCCGATGCCCAGACTGTTTCGATCGGGACCGATGGCACCGTTACCGTAACCCAGCCGGGTTCGGCTGCCGCGACGGAAATCGGTGCGATCCAGCTGGCCAGTTTCGTCAATAACGGCGGCTTGCTCAGCATCGGCCAGAATCTGTACATGGAAACCGCGGCCAGCGGTGCGCCGACGCCCAATGCGCCGGGGGCCAACGGTGCCGGGATCGTCGTTCAGGGCTACGTCGAAACGTCGAATGTCAATGTGGCCGAGGAACTGGTGACCATGATCCAGACGCAGCGTGCCTACGAACTCAACTCCAAGGTGATCAGCACCTCCGACACCATGCTTGGACGATTGACCCAGTTGTAAGGGGAATAAGATGCGTACCCTGATCCTGTTAAGCAGCATCCTGCTGGCAGCCTGCACCACGGTGCCGCCGACCAATGTACATCAGCCGATGACGGTTCGGCCGGAGCCGCGTCCGGTGATGGCGACGGGCAATGGCGCGATCTATCAGGCGGCCAACAGTCGGCCGTTGTTCGAGGACCGGCGAGCCCGTTTCGTCGGCGATACGATCACGGTCAAGATCACCGAGAACACCTCGGCCTCGAAAAAGGCCAGCAACAACCTCACGCGCACCGGCAACCAGACCGCGTCGATCACGGCTTTCGCCGGTTTGCCGGTCGCTGGTCTGAACGGGCTCAATCTGGCCGGGAACAGCGCCACGAATTTCGCCGGCAAGGGCGATGCGGCAAACAATGCCGTGTTCAGCGGCAATATCACCGTGACGGTCATCGATGTCCTGCCCAACGGCAATTTGCTGGTGTCGGGGGAAAAACAGATCGCCATCGGGGCCGAACAGGAATTCATCCGGATTTCCGGCGTGGTCAATCCGGCCTTCGTCGACTTCTCGAATACCGTCGACTCGGCCAAGATTGCCGACGCGCGGATCGAATACAAGTCCTCGGGGCAGGTTGCCGACGGGCAGGTGATGGGATGGCTGGCACGCTTCTTTCTTAGTGTCTTGCCGTTCTAGTAGCCATTCCCGGAAGGTGCACCATGAAATCCTCTAACGCGCTCATGATCAAGGTTCGCAAGGCCTTGCTCTGCTGTTGCCTGCTGCCCTTGTTGGCAAGTCCGGCGATGGCCGAACGGGTCAAGGATCTGGCGACCTTGCAGGGCGTGCGCAACAACCAGTTGATCGGTTACGGTATCGTCGTCGGTCTCGACGGTACGGGCGACCAGACCACCCAGACGCCGTTCACCACGCAGGCCATGGGCAACATGCTGTCGCAGATGGGCATCAATCTGACGGCCGATCAGGCGACCAAGTTGCAGTTGAAAAACGTCGCCGCAGTCATGGTCACGGCGAATCTCGGCGCTTTTGCCCGTCCCGGTCAGGCCCTCGATGTCACGGTTTCCTCCATCGGCAATGCCAAGAGCCTGCGTGGCGGTACTTTGCTCTTGACCCAGCTCAAGGGCGCGGATGGTCAGGTGTACGGTATCGCTCAGGGTAACGTCATGGTCGGCGGTGCCGGTGCCGGCGCCGGTGGGGCGGCGGTGACGGTCAATCACCTGGCGGCGGGCAGAATCCCGGGCGGGGCGACGGTCGAACGGACCGTGCCGACGGCCCTGGGGCAGGGCGGATATCTCTACTACGAATTGGCCGAGTCCGATTTCGGAACGGCAATGAACATGGTTTCGGCGATCAACAAGGCCATGGGCGAAGGGACGGCGCAGGCCATCGACGGTCGTCGCATCGCCCTGCGGGCGCCGGATTCCGCCGATGCGCGGGTCAGTTTCCTGGGCCGGGTCGAGAATATCGAAGTGCGCGCCGCCGTTGCTCAGGCACGGGTCGTGGTCAATCCGCGTACCGGTTCGGTGGTCATGAATCAGCGGGTTTCCCTGTTGCCCTGCGCGGTCGCTCACGGCAATCTGTCGGTGGTCGTCGATGCGGGCCAGCCCGGACGCGGGGGCGCCGATGTGCAGGTCAATCAGGATGGTGGCAGTTTGACGGTCGCCGCCGGCGCCAGTCTGGCCGATGTGGTCAAGGCACTCAACAGCCTGGGGGCCAATCCGATGGACCTGCTGGCCATCCTTCAGGCAATGAAGGCAGCCGGTGCGCTGCGTGCCGAACTCGAAGTGATCTGAGTCATGGTCGCCAAGATCCAGAATGCGCCGAATCGCGCGGCGTTTGACGTCCAGGCCTCGCAGGACCTGCGCAACCAGTTCAAGAAGGACCCGCAGGGCGGTCTGAAAGCCGCCGCGCAGCAGTTCGAGACCCTGTTTCTGCAGATGGTGCTCAAGAGCATGCGCGATACGGTGCCGACCGATGGTCTGATGCACAGCGACCAGACGCGTTTCTACAACAGCCTCCTCGATCAGCAGATGGCGCAGAACATGGCCAGTTCAGGGAACGGAATCGGTTTCGCCCGGCTGATTGAGCAGCAACTGGGGGGGCATCTCGGTGGCGCGCAGCTTGAAGATGGCATCGACGACCTTTCGGCAATGATTGCCGGCAAGGGTTTGCCGGCCGGCCTGCCGGCTGCCGGTGCCTTGCAGTATCGCGAAGTCCCGAGCAGCCTGCCGACATCGGCCGCCTATGCCCTGCAGAGTGCGCTGGCGGCCAACTCGGCCCGCAGTTCGGGTGAGGCGCCGACGTCGGCGCGGGACTTCGTCAATCAGCTCTGGCCCAATGCGGTTGAGGCTTCCCGTTCCACCGGCATCCCGCCGCAATTCCTGGTGGCCCATGCGGCGCTGGAGAGCGGCTGGGGAAAGAGCGAGATCCGTCATCCTGATGGCAGCAGCGCGCACAACCTGTTCGGCATCAAGGCCGGCAAGAGCTGGACCGGAAAAACCGTGGATACGCTGACGACGGAATACGTCAACGGTGTGCCGCAGCAATCGGTCGAGAAATTCCGGGCTTACGATTCCTACGCCGACGCATTCCGCGATTACGCCAACCTGCTGCGCAACAATCCCCGCTATGGCGGCGTGATCGGGACCCAGGATGGCACGGAGTTTGCACGACGTTTGCAGACGGCGGGATACGCCACCGATCCGAAATACGCAGAGAAGCTGTCCGGCATCATCAACGGACCGACGCTGCGTCAGGCATTGATCGGCTAATCCGCCCTAAACATTCCGGCGCCTGCGCCGTTAAACCTCATAGAGGTAAATCATGGGTACTGGACTTATCAGCATCGGCATCACCGGTATACGCGCGGCTCAACTGGGCCTGCTCGCGACCGAGCACAACATCGTGAATGCCAACACCCCGGGCTATTCCCGGCAAAACACCGTGCAGGCGACCAACAACGCGATCACCACCGGTTCCGGTTCGATCGGGCAGGGGGTTCAGGTCGTCACCATCAAGCGTCAGTACGATGCTTACCTGAATAATCAGGTCAACACTGCTCAGACCCAGGTCAGCAATCTGAATGCCTTGTACACACAGCTGTCCCAGATCGACTTGATGCTGGCCGATCCGGACGCCGGCATGTCACCGGCAATGCAGGACTTCTTCGCCGGTGTCCAGCAGGTTTCATCCAATCCTTCATCACTGCCGGCGCGGCAATCCATGCTGACTTCCGCGCAGACCATGGTGACCCGATTCAATAACCTCGACCTGCGGTTGACCGAGATTGCCAGGCAGCTCGATGGACGCATCGTCAGCGCCGTTGCCGACATCAATGCCTATGCGAACGAAATTGCCGATCTCAATCAGCGTATCGTGCTCGCACAATCGGGTTACTCCCAGCCGCCCAATGATCTGCTCGACCAGCGCGATCAACTGGTCAATGAGTTGAACAAGCTGATCAAGGTCAACACCAGTACCAACAGTGATGGCAGCTTCAATGTATTCATCGGAACCGGTCAGCAACTGGTGATTGGCGGCAAGACGGTGGAGATGACGGCATCTGCCTCCAGCCTTGATTTGACGCGCATAGCCGTTGGTCTGAAGACAGCAGGCGGCACCCAGGAATTGCCGGAGTCCTTGATCGTCGGCGGCGAACTGGGCGGCTTGGTCAGTTTCAGAAGTCAGTCCCTCGATGCTGCGGTGAACGAGCTTGGTCGGGTTGCTGCCTCGCTTACGCTGACTTTCAATGCCCAGTATGGTTTGGGGATGGACATGAGCGGGCGGATTGCCGGTGAAACTGGATTCGTTGGCGAACTGTTTTCCGTTCCGCAGCCGAAGGTCGTGCCAAGTGCAACAAACCAAGGCACAGGCGCATTGACGGCGAGTTTCTTGCCGCCGGTGGCACCGTCCGCACCTGACTACGCAGGGAATTTCTATACCAATCTGAGCAACAGCGATTATCTGGTGACGTTTGCTGCAGGCGGAAACTATACGGTAACCCGACAGAACGACGGCGTTGCAGTTGCCACCGGAACCAGCCCGGCCGGCGTCCAGTTTGACGGCGTTTCCCTGAATATTTCTGTTCCCGGTGCGATGGCCGGTGACCGTTTTGTCGTCAAGCCGGTTGCTGAGGCGGCCAAGAACATCTCGCTTGAAACGCGGGTTGTTGCAGATCCGCGGCTGGTGAATGCGGCAGCGCCAGTGCGTACGATTCCGGCGATTACCAATACCGGCGTGATGGTCATGTCACAAGGCGTCGTCGGGGTTGGCTACTCAATCCCGGCAACGCAGACTCTGGTGGCTACGGCAACCGATTTGACCGGGCTGACAGGAACCTGGGTCGCCACCTATTCCGACGGGACCGTTTCCGCAGCAAGTACGGGAGATATTCCGCTGACCAGTGGTACTGCAACGCTGTCGGGCATTGCCTGGAACAATATGTCGTTCAGCATTACCGGGGCGCCCAATACTGGCGATCGTTTCGTCATCGAGCGTAACAGCGACGGTCTGCAGGATGGACGAAATGCCTTGAAGTTTGCCGCGCTGCAAACGGCAAATACAACGGCCGGTGGAACTGCAACCTATCAATCGACTTACTCACGGTTGGTTGCCGAGAATGGCATCAGGACACGGGAGGCCAAGGTGCGTCTGGCTGCTCAAGAGGCGGTCCTGACACAAGCCCAGAATGCCAGGGACTCATTGTCGGCGGTCAATCTCGATGAAGAGGCGGCAAATTTGATGAAGTTCCAGCAGGCTTATCAGGCCGCCGCAAAAATTCTTGATGTCGGTAACAAGATGTTCGAAACCTTGTTGTCGATCAGGTAAGGAGACATATCATGCGTGTCAGTACCTCGATGATTTACGGCTCCGGCTTGCGGGGAATGATGAATCTGCAATCAGAGTTGTACCGGACCCAAAATCAGCTTTCGACCGGGCGTCGGATTCTAACGCCCGCCGATGACCCGATTGGCGCTGCCGAAGCGCTGGAAATTTCGCAGTCGAAAGGTGTCAATACACAGTTCAAGAATAATCAAGCGGATGCAACTGTCCAATTGAGCTTGGCAGAGTCCATTGCGGGCAGTGTGGGGAACACCTTGATCCGGATTTCCGAGCTTGCGGCGGAGGCCGGGAATCCGATGCTTGATAATGCCCAGCGGGGCACGATTGCCGCCGAAATGAAGTTGCAGCTTCAAAGCTTGATTGGTTTGGCGAATACTCAGGATGGCAGTGGCTTGCATATCTTTGCCGGCTACAAGTCGACCACGGTGCCGTTTGCCATTAATACCACTGCGACGCCACCCTCGCCCGGAGATACCGCGCCGGCATATTCCCTAGGCAATACCTATGTGAATTATTCCGGCGATGCGGGCACTCCTGCCTTGCAGGTGACCGCGTCAAAGGTCATGGCGGTATCCGAAAACGGCATGCAGTTATTCATGCAGGTTCGCGATGCCCAGGGCAACATCACCGGGCAAAGCATGTTCGATACCGTCAAGAATCTGGTGGATATTGTCGATCCTTCGAGTGGCATGACTTTTTCGGCGAGTGAGCTTGAACAGATTAGAGGAAATATCAAGAGCACAATTGATCACGTGGCCAATGTCCGGGCGTCTCTGGGGGCCAGGCTAAATGCCGTGGATGGACTTTCGACGACAGCAAGTGACATCGACTATCTCTATAAAGTCCGATTGTCGGAATTGCAGGATCTGGATTTCACCGAGGCAATTTCCCGATTCTCCCGGTATCAAACCCAACTCGAAGCCACGCAACTGACTTTCAAGCAAACCAGTCAACTCAGTCTTTTCAATATCCTGTGAAAACTTACGTTGCAGTCGGGTTGTCTGCCTTGGCGCTCTCGCTGAGTGCCTGCTCCTCGACGGGGGCGAGCGCCTTTACCTTGACCACCAACACCACGCTGACGACCAATGTGGTGCTTGGTGCCGCCGCGGCGATCTACCTGATTTACGATCCGCTGGCACCCAACTGGGAAATCGAGGAAACGCGTCTGCCGGACGACAGCTACCGCCTGTCGATGAAGATGAAGCGTTTCCATACCGGCGGTTCCGGCGAGGCGATCCAGGTACTGAAGCGCCGTGCGCGGCAGTTGCAGGAGGAACAGGGGCATGTCGGGTACGAGATTGCCGGCTATTCGGAAGGCATCGATTCTCAGACCCTGATGACGCGCCGGGTGGCCGAAGGAACGATCCGCTTCGTCAAGCGCGAGGACGCCGATTCCTTCGCACTGAACGGCAGCTACTGAGCCGCCGGCAAGGCGAAACCGAGCATGGCCCGGATGGCGAAGTCGTAGAGGTCCTGTAACGGACCGGTCAGGTAGTTCAGGCTGACACCCACCGCCATGAACCCCCCCATCAGGGTTAGCGGAAAGCCCAGGGCAAAGAGGTTGAGTTGCGGTGCCGCCTTGGTCAGCACGCCGAGCGCCACGTTGGTGATCATCAATGCCACCAGCACGGGGAGCGCGAGCAGCAATCCGGCGGAGAATATCTTCCCGCCCAGTTCGGCGAGGTTGCGCCAGCTGTTCGGAGACAAGGCCTCCGGACCAACCGGTATGGCATGGAAACTCTGCGCCAGGGTCGAGATGTAGAGCAGGTGCCCATCGAAGGCCATGAACAGCAACAGGGCGATCAGACCGATGAATTCGGCCAGAACGGCCGTTTGTGCGCCTTCCATCGGATCGTAGAAAGTGGCGAAGCCCAGACCCATCTGGAAGCCGATATAAGTGCCGGCCATGTCGATGGCGGAGAATACGATGCGGGCGGCGAAACCCATGGAAATGCCGATCAGCACCTGCTGGCCAAGTATCCACAGGCCGGCCAGCGATGCCGGCTGGACATTGGGCATCGGTGGCAGCACCGGGGCGATGGCAATGGTGATGCCGAGTCCGAGGATCAGGCGGGGCCGCCGGGGAATGCCAGCGGTACTCCACAGCGGCGCAGTCGCGACCAGCCCGAGTATGCGGGCCAGCGGGAAAGCGTAGAACGCGATCCAGGCATCGATCTGCGCCAGGCTGAGGCTGAGCATGGGTCAGCCGATGATCTGGGGAATGCTGCCGAACAATCGCTGGATATAGTCCACCATGTACTGCAACATCCACGGACCGAGCAGGATCATTACGAGAAATATGGCGACCAGCTTGGGAACGAATTGCAGGGTCGCCTCGTTGATCTGGGTGGCTGCCTGGAAGATGCTGACGATCAGGCCGACGGCGAGGGCAGCCAGCAGCATCGGCGCCGACATCATCAGCGTGGCTTCGATGGCCTGACGGCCGATCTCCATGACGATGCCCGGCGTCATATGTTGAAACTCTGGACCAGCGAGCCGATGACCAGATGCCAGCCGTCGACGAGAACGAACAGCATCAGCTTGAACGGCAGCGCAACCATGATCGGCGACATCATCATCATACCCATGGACATCAGGATGCTCGCCACCACCATGTCGATGATCAGGAAGGGAATGAACAGCACGAAGCCGATCTGGAAGGCCGTCTTCAATTCGCTGATGACGAAGGACGGGATCAGGATACGCAAGGGGATGTCGTCGGGCGTTGCAATGTTGTCGATCCTGGCGACCCCGGCGAACATCGCGATATCGGCTTCACGCGTATGTTTTAGCATGAAGGCTCGCATCGGTACGACCGCACGTTCGCCTGCCTCCATGATGTTGATCCGGCTTTCCGACAGGGGGACGTAGGCCTCGGTGTACACCCGGTCAAAGGTCGGCGCCATGATGAAAAAGGTCAGGAACAGCGACAGACCGACCAAAATCTGGTTCGGTGGTGCGGTCTGGGTACCCATGGCGTGCCGCAACAGCGAGAGCACGATCAGGATGCGCGTGAAACTGGTCATCATCAGCATGGCCGCCGGGATGAAACTCATCGCGGTCAGCAGCAGCAGCGTCTGGATGGTCAGGCTGTAGGTCGTGCCGCCGGCGCCGGACGGGGTGCTGGTGATGGCCGGCAGGCCCCCGGTTGTCTGGGCAATTGCCGGGGTGGCCAGCAGAACCAGAGGAAGCAGCAGGGCGAGCTTATTGCGCTGCATTCTGACGCTCCCGGATGGCTTTCAGCCAGTCACCGAAGGCCGGTCCCTGGCCGCCGGCTGGTGTCGTGCTGGTGCCCTTGGGCAGGGTGTGCAGGGTACGGATCTGGCCCGGAACGATGCCGATGACCAGCCAGTTGTCCTCGACCTCGACCAGGACGATGCGTTCCTTGGGGCCGAGGGCGATGCCGCTGATGACCCGCATGTTGCCCTGGCCGAACATCTTGCCGCCGGAAACCTTGCGTGCGGCCCAGGTGGCGGCGAACAACAGGCCGACGATGAGCAGCAGGGCCAGGGTGGCCTGCAGATAGGTGCCGGCGGAAACCACCGGCGGGGCACTCTCGGCTGCCAGCAACGGGGCGGGCAGGATCAGCGATAAAGGAAGGGCGCGCAGCAAGGGAGGATCGTCGTCGGGTTTCGGGATGCGCTATCTTAAACCCAAATACCGCCGCCGCAGCGTTGGCGTGCTCAGCGGTTGATTTTGCGCATCCGCTCCGAGGGCGTGATGATGTCGGTCAGGCGGATGCCGAACTTGTCATTGACGACGACGACTTCGCCCTGGGCGATCAGGGTTCCGTTGACCAGCACATCCATCGGTTCGCCGGCCATTGCATCAAGTTCGACGACCGAGCCATGGGCCAGTTGCAGCAGGTTCTTGATGGTGATCTTGGTGCGACCGAGTTCGACGGTGATCTGGACCGGAATGTCCAGGATCATGTCCAGTTCGTTCATGACGCCGCCGGCGGCGCTTGGCGGCGCAAAGGAAGGGAAGATGTCGGCGGGTTGTGCCGCGGCTGCCGGCGTCGCGTCGATCATCGTCTGTTCGGCCATGGCGGCCGCCCAGTCGTCCTCGCTGATTTGTTCTTCGGCGGCAGCGTTTTCGATGTTTTCCATATCTTCAGACATTCTTTCCTCCTGCTACGACATCTCCCGAACCCGTCTCAGGCGGCGTGGCAATGAACTTTTCGACGCGCAAGGCATACTGGCCATTCTGCTGGCCATAACTGCATTCGATCAGCGGGACATTATCCACCAGGGCTTCGACGCGCGGTGGGATCGTGATCGGAATCACATCGCCCGGTTTGAGCTTGAGTATGTCGCGCAAGGACACGGTACCCGAGCCCAGTTGCGCGACGATTTCGACTTCGGCACCCTGCAGTTGCTTGCGCAGGGTGACGATCCAGCGCTTGTCGGTCGACAACTGGTCGCTCTGCATGGTGCTGTACAGCAGATCCCGGATCGGCTCGAGCATCGAATACGGGAAACAGATGTGCATGTCGGCCGTGGCGCCGCCAAACTCCAGCGTGAACGATGTCGAAACGACGATTTCCGATGGCGTGGCAATGTTGGCGAACTGCGAGTTCATTTCCGAGCGGATGTACTCGAAAGTGATGTCGTAGACCGGTTTCCAGGATTTTGAATACTCGGCGAACACGACCCCGAGCAAGCCCTGGATGATGCGCTGCTCGGTGGCCGTGAAATCGCGGCCTTCGACGCGGGTATGGAAGCGCCCGTCGCCCCCGAACATGTTGTCGACGACCAGAAAGACCAGGTTCGGGTCGAAGACGAAAAGCGCCGTGCCGCGCAAGGGCTTGGCGGCAACCAGGTTCAGGTTGGTCGGCACTACCAGGTTGCGGATGAACTCGCTGTACTTCTGTACGCGGATCGGTCCGACCGAGATTTCCGCGTTGCGGTGCATGTAGTTGAACAGCCCGATACGCAGGTAGCGGGCAAAACGCTCGTTGACCAGTTCGAGCGTCGGCATCCGGCCGCGGACGATGCGTTCCTGCGTGCCAAGGTTGTAGGCGCGAATGGAGGCATCGTCGCCGCCGTGCTCTTCGGGCTCGTCGGTTTCCCCGGTGACGCCCTTGAGCAGGGCGTCAACCTCATCCTGGGAGAGAAAGTCGCCGGCCATGGCTCCTTACTGGATGATGAAGGAGGTGAAAAGGACGGACACGACCGGACCTTCCGGCGGGATGATCTCGCCCCGCTTGTTCTTGGTCGGCGGCTCGATGGCTGAATTGATCTCGGTCTGGATTTCCGCAGCCAGTTGCTCCTTGCCTTCCTTGGACTGCAGTTCGGAGGCCTTCTTGCTCGACAGCAGCAGGGTCACGTTGTTGCGGATGCGCGGCATCATCATGGCCAGCGTTGCCTGCGACGGGGCTGCGTCCAGTTCGACGGAAAGCACGACCTGCAGGTACTGATCACCGACTTCCGGCACCAGATTGACCGTGAAGGGATCAAGGTTCACGAAGGTGGGCGGTCCGGCATCGGCCTTCTTCTTCTTTTTGGCCGGTTTCTTTTCCGTTTCCTCGGCGACTTCGTCTTCGTCGAGTTCTTCGTCGCTGCCGCCGCTCATCATCAGGAAGGCGCCGGCACCGGCTGCTGCCAGCAGGACCACCGCCAGCACGATGATGATCAAGAGTTTCTTGCTTTTCTTCGGTGCGCCTTCCGCGCCTTCTTCGGCTGGCTTGTTATCCTTGGCCATGCTTCTCCCTTTCTATCTTCTGGTGTCAGGCGAACAGATCAACCATTCCCCTGCCTTGGCGGGCAGGTAGCCCGGAGGTTCCGGAATGCGTTGCTTGATCGGGCGAAAGTATAGCCTCTTCACCGTCGAAGCGGGGGGCGTTGCCGGCCTGTTGCGAGGATTCCTGCTGGGCCTGCTGCTGTTGCTGCGCCTGTGAGCCGACATTCGACTGTCCCAGGTTGATCCCCGCGCCGGAGAGCATGTCACGCAGCCTGGGCATGGCGTCTTCGATGGCCTGGCGAACTTCCTGGTTGGCAACAGCGAAGTGCGCGGTCATCTGATCGCCATTCAGGCTGATGTTGATCTGTATCGGTCCCAGTTGCGCCGGATTCACGTTGATCTGGGCGTTCTGAACGTCACCGCGAGCCAGCCAGACAACCCGTTCGCTGAATTGCTGTGCCCAGCGGGGATCATGGACCGGTGCCGGAACGTGGTGCTGCATTTCTCCCTTGCCGGTACCCTGCAGACGTTCGCCGGCGGTCGCCGGATTGAAGAGCGGGGCGTTCGTGGATTCGGTCTTGCCGGCAAGATTTGCCGTTTCGCTGCTGGCGACCAGTGCATCACTTGCCGCCGCCCGGGCGGCGAGCATTGCCGGGTTGCCAGCGGCCGCCTTGTCGTCGGTCGGCACAAATGCCTTGCCAAGCCCGATATCGGTACGGGCGGAGCGGTCGCCGCGCACATCGGTGTCGTTGCCGGGGCGCTGGGCGATCATCTCGAAAATATTGAGCGCAGCCAGCGGCGCAGCTTCGCCGGCCTCGTCGCCGTCGGCGCCGAGCAGTGTGGCATCGCGATCCTTGCTGCCGGCGCCCAGCTGGCGATCCTGGGTGTTCGGCAAGGCAGCGCCATTGCTCATGCTGTTGAGCATCTGGCTGAAGTCGCCGAGTTGCCCGGCCAGCAGCGCGGCAAAGTCGATTGCGCCGGCGTCGAGTCCCGGCAAGGCCGAGGACGTGTTATCGGTGGCTGCATTGCCGGGAAGTGCCGCAGTCGGAATGACGGAGATGCTCATGTGAGTTCCAGATCAAAAGTACCTGCCCACTAAAAGCAAGCAGCGTGCCGGGCTATTTCTGGTCGTTTTTCGTATCGGCGACGAATTTTCTGGCCGAGAACTCGTCGAGCAATTTCTGCTCCTGCTTGTTCTCCTTTTGCTTTTCCCGGGCTTCATGACGGGTTGCCAGCGTACCGATGGCCTGGAGTCGGGTGTTCTGCTGTTTCCAGTGTTCCTGGCCCCGGCGGGTGCCGGCTTCGCTCTGGCGGACGATTTCGCGTTGGTGGCCGATGGCCTCGTCAATTCGGCCGAGGAAATCCTGGTAGTTGGCCAGGACTTGCCGGGTCAGCCCCTGGGCGGTGGCATCCCGCAATTTGTCGGCATACTCGGCACGGTACTGCTCGAGCATTTCCAGCCGGCTTCTGGCGTTCTGTTCGGCGGAAATGAGCTTGCCCAGATTGCGCGTGGCCTCGTCCGTACGGTTCTGCATCAGTTCCAGCAGCGGCTGCAGGGAGAAATTGGATGCCATGGTTTAACGCGTCAGCTGAACAGGCCGGACAACTGGCCGATGCTGGAGAGGAAGTCCGATTTTTCGGTCAGTTTCTGCTGCAGGAAGGCTTCCATGCGCGGGTACATGGCGATCGACTGATCGAGCACCGGGTCCGAGCCGGGCGCGTAGGCGCCGACGGCGATCAGGTCACGGGAGCGCTGGTAGCGGGAGAACAGGACCTTGAAGCGGCGGATGTGGTCGAGCTGGTTGTCGTCGATCAGATTGACCATGGCCCGGCTGATCGACTGCTCGATGTCGATGGCCGGGTAGTGGCCGGCGTCGGCAAGCGTCCGGGTGAGCACGATGTGACCGTCGAGAATGGCGCGTGCCGAATCGGCAATCGGGTCCTGCTGGTCGTCGCCTTCGGCCAGTACGGTGTAGAAGGCGGTGATCGAGCCGCCGCCTTCGACGCCGTTGCCGGCGCGTTCGACCAGTTGCGGCAGGCGGGCGAAGACGGATGGTGGATAACCGCGGGTGGCCGGCGGTTCGCCGATGGCCAGGGCGATTTCCCGCTGGGCCATGGCGTAGCGGGTCAGCGAATCCATGATCAGCAGGACATGTTTGCCCTGGTCGCGGAAGTACTCGGCGATGGTTGTGGCGTAGGCCGCACCCTGCAGGCGCATCAGCGGACCGGTATCGGCCGGGGCGGCGACGACGACGGCCCGGCGCATGCCTTCCTCGCCGAGAATGTGTTCGATGAATTCCTTGACTTCGCGGCCGCGTTCGCCGATCAGGCCGACCACGATCACCTCGGCTTCGGTGTAGCGGGCCATCATCCCGAGCAGGACCGATTTGCCGACGCCGGAGCCGGCAAAGAGGCCCATGCGCTGTCCGCGACCGACCGTCAGCAGGGAATTGATCGCCCGGATGCCGACGTCGAGCGGACGTTCGATGGCGGCGCGGCTCATCGGATTGATCGGGCGGCTTTGCAGCGGCCGGGCCTGGCTGGCGCGCAGCACGCCTTTCGCATCCAGCGGCCGGCCAACGCCGTCGAGCACCCGGCCGAGCAGTTCGTCACCGACCGGTACCTGTTTGGCGCGGTCGATGGCGCGCCGTTTGAGGTGGCCGGGCTGATCGACCTGGGGCGGCGGGCTGGGCGCGTCGAACGGGACCACCCGGGCGCCGGGGGCCAGACCGAAAACTTCGTCGGAGGGCATCAGGTAGAGCTTCTCGCCGGCGAAACCGACGACCTCGGCCTCGATGGGCGCGCCGGTCGTGGGGTGGATGCGGCAGGTGCTTCCCAAGGGGAGTTTCAGTCCCGAGGCTTCCATGACCAGGCCGTTGATCCGGGTCAGCCGGCCGCTGGGCCAGATTGCCTGGGCATTGCCGGCGCTATGCCGGCAACCGTCGAGGAAATCCTGCCAGCGCCGGCGATGGTCGGGCGGATTCACCGGATCAGCCATTTTTCGGGCTCGACACCGATGGCTTCGAGGACGCGCCGCCAGCGCGTTTCCAGCGTCGCGTCGATTTCGCTGTGACCGGCCTTGAGCAGGCACCCGCCGGGACTCAGGGTGCTGTCGGGAACCAGATTGATGCTACCCGGTGGGCCGATTTCGACAAGGCCCGCCCGCAGGGCGTCGAGATCGTCCGGATGGGCATGCAGGGCCAGGTTGCCGTGATGCAAGGGTAGGGCCTGCAGGGCTTCGCGAACGATCGGAAGCAACAGGTCGCGGCGGATTGTCAGCGTGCTGCCGAGGACCAGCGAGGCGACTTCGAGCGCCAGGTCCAGCGTCTGCTCGCCGACGGCCTGGTCGAGCTCGCCCAGCGATTGCCGGAAATTCTCGACCAGGGTGCGTAGCCGCGCGAGTTCCTCGTCGCGGGCGGTCTGCATGGCCTCGGCGGCGGCTTGCAGGCCTTCTTCGTAGCCGGCCTGATAACCTTCCTGGCGCGCCTGTTCGTGGATCTGTTCGATGTCGTCGGCAGTCGGCAGGTTGAGCGGTCCGGCGACAGCTTCGCCTTGTTCCTCCTCCACAACCTCGGCAATTTCGACCGGAGTTTCCGCCGGTTCCTCGACGACATCGTCCGGCGCATCGAAGGCATTTGCCTGCCAGCGCTGGTAAGCAGCCAGTTGTTCTTTCGGAATGATGCCGGCCATGGAATCAGATCATCTGTTCGCCACCGGCGCCGCCGAGCACGATCTGGCCTTCGTCGGCAAGGCGGCGGACGATCTTGAGGATTTCCTTCTGTTCGGCTTCGACCTCGGAGAGGCGGACTGGCCCCTTGGACTCCAGGTCTTCGCGCAGCATTTCCGCCGCCCGCTGCGACATGTTCTTGAAAATCTTTTCGCGCAACTCCGGCGAAGCACCCTTCAGCGCCAGGACCAGCGAGTCGGACTGGACTTCGCGCATGATCATCTGGATCGAGCGGTCGTCGATCTCCAGCAGGTTCTCGAACACGAACATTTCGTCGAGAATCTTCTGCGCCAGATCCGGGTCGTATTCGCGGATCGCGTCGACCACCGAAGTTTCGTTGGCGGTGCCGATGAAATTGAGGATTTCGGCGACCGTCCGCACGCCGCCCATTGCGGTGCGTTTGATGCTGGTCGAACCGGACAGGATTCGCAACATGGCTTCGTTCAGTTCGCGCAGTGCAGCCGGCTGGATGCCTTCCAGCGTGGCGATGCGCAGCACCACGTCGTTGCGCAGACGCTCGGTGAAATGGTTGAGGATTTCACTGGAGTGGTCGTGCTCGAGGTGGACCAGGATGGTGGCGATGATCTGCGGGTGTTCGTTCTTGATCAGGTCGGCGACAGTCTGGGCATCCATCCACTTCAGCCCTTCGATCCCCGAAGTCTCGCCGCCCTGGAGGATGCGCGAAATGAGGTTCGAGGCCTTGTCGTCGCCCAGTGCCTTGGTCAGCACCGAACGGATGTAATTGTCGGTGTCGACGTGCACCGCCGAGTGTTCTTCCATGTTTTTATGGAATTCGTCGAGCACGGTCTCGACCGTCGCCCGCGGCACGGTTTTCAGCGCCGCCATCGCGTGTCCGAGCTTCTGGACCTCGCGCGGGCCGAGGTGCTTGAGCACTTCGGCGGCGTGGTCCTCGCCCAGCGCGATCAGCAGTGTCGCGCTCTTTTCCAGTCCGTCGTCACCCGGCATTGGCGCCCATCCAGTCCTTGATGATGTTTGCTACCGCCTTGGCGTCGGCCTGCGCGAGGTCGCGCGCCTTCTGCACCTTGGCCGCATAGTGGTCGATCTGCACGATGTCCTCGGTTTCGCCGTCCTCGCCGACGACGGCGACGTGGCCAATGGCGCCGGCAACGCCGTCGGCCGTGGTTGCTTCGTCTCCCGTTGCGGGCGCCGGGAACATGGTTTTCAGCGAAGGCTGGATGACCTTGAAGTAGAGGAAGGCGATAACGCCGATGATCAGCAGGTACTTGACCAGTTCCTTGGCGTAATCGATGTTGTCGGGGTCCTTCCAGATCGGCATCGACAGGTCGGTCTTCTGGGTGCCGGCGAACGGCGCGTTGGCGACCGAGATCGAGTCGCCGCGTTCCTGGCTGAAGCCCATCGCCTCACGCACCAGGTCGTTGATCTGTTTCATTTCCGCTTCCGGCAGCGGACGGCTGACCTCTTCGCCGCTCTTGGGGTCGAGCGCCTTGCGGTGATTGACCACCACGGCGGCCGTCAGGCGCCGGACGGCGCCCATGCCCTGCTTGGTGTGGCGGATGGTTCGATCGACTTCGTAATTGATCGTCGAGTTCTTGCTGGTGTTGATCGGCTGACCGGCGGCATTGAGCGGGGCGGTAATGCCTGCGGCGTCGATGCGGCCGGGGATGTTCCCCTGTGCATCGGGCTGGCCCGGGGTGCCGCCGACGGCCGGCGCGGTCAGCGGGGCGGTGGCCGGTACCGGCGGCTGGTTGGTCAGTGCGCCGGGGACGCCGCCGACAGCTTCATTGACGCTGGCCGTCTCGTTGCTTTGCTGGCTGCGGATCACGCTCGCGTCGGGCGCTGAATTGGGACGGAAGGTCTCGGCCGTCTGCTCGCTCTGCGAGAAGTCGATGTCGGCGGCAATCTGCACGCGGAAGTTGTCCTCGCCGAGCACCGGTTTCAGAATTTGCTCAATACGCCCGACGATGCTGTTCTCGACTTCGCGGACATATTTCAGTTGCGTCGCATCGAGGCCGGCTTCGGTCAAACGGTTTTTCAGCGAGGACAGCAGCGTGCCGTTCTGGTCAAGGATGCTGACATTGCTCGATTGCAGTTGCGGCACGCTGGACGAGATCAGGTGGGTGATGCCGGCGACCTGGGCACCGTCCAGGGTGCGCCCGGGGTAGAGGTTGAGCATGACCGAGGCGGTCGGTTTCTGTTCTTCGCGGACGAATACCGAGGGCTTGGGAATGGCCAGATGCACCCGGGCAGCCTCGACCGAACCGATCGACATGATGGTCCGCGCCAGCTCACCCTCCAGACCCCGCTGGTAATTCACCTGTTCGGCAAACTGGCTGATGCCGAACTTCTGGTTCTCCATCAGTTCGAAACCGACATTGCCGCCTCGCGGCAAGCCCTGGGAGGCGAGCTTCAGGCGGACTTCGTGTACCCGCTCGCTGGGCACCATGATGGCGCCGGAGCTCGACATGCGGTGCGGAATGTTCTGTTGTTCCAGCGCAGCAACGATACTGCCGCCATCCTTTTCGCTCAGGTTGGAGAACAAAACCTTGAAGTCGGGCTGCTGGCTCCACAGGATGGTGCCGACGATGACCGCGATGATGGCAGCGATGGCAACGGCCAGACCGATCTTCTGCTGATCATTCAGGCGGTTGAAAGCCTCGCGCAGGCGATCCGTCGGGTTTTCCGCCGGGGTATTTCCTGCTGTGGTTTCAGTGCTAGCTGCCATCAAATGCCAGGTCGGGTTATGGGAAACAGAAGAAGAATCAATCGGGAAGCCAAATTTTCCTAGAAATATTCTACTATTACCGGCGCCGAATGCACCCTAACTTTTTAATGACAAACCCTCCGCCAGCCTCCAGCGACGCCGCGCCAGCCGACAAAGCGGCAGAACTGCAGCGCGCTTTTGCCATGTTCAACCAGGTTTCGGCCGAGTTGACGCAGGCTTACGAAACTCTGCAGGGCAGGGTAGCCTCGCTGACCGAAGAACTGGCGGTGGCCAACGGCGAATTGCGTCGTCAGTACCGTGAGAAGGAAGCCTTGTCCGAGCGCCTTTCTTCGCTGCTCGATGCCCTGCCGGCGGGCGTGGTGCTGCTCGATGCTTCGGCGCGGGTGGCGGCGGTCAATCCGGCGGCCATGGCAATGTTCGGCGACCAGGTGGTCGGGGCGCACTGGGGCGATGTGGTCAATCGCTGCCTGGAGCCGACACTGACCATCGGCGAATGGATGCTCGGCGAGAGTCGCCTGTCCGTTGCGGAGAGCGTGCTGCCATCGGGTGACGGGAAAATCCTGCTGCTGCACGACATCAGTACGGCGCAGCGGATGAAGGAAGAGCTGGAGCGTAGCCAGCGGCTGGCGGCGATGGGCGAAATGGCGGCGTCGCTGGCACATCAATTGCGAACGCCACTGGCAGCGGCGCTGCTCTATGCTTCAAATCTCGGCCAACCCGGCATGAGCGAGGAAGCACGCGCCAGGTTTTCCGACAAGGCAACCGGGCAACTGCGTCGCCTGGAGCGCCTGATCCAGGACGTGCTGTTGTTTGCCCGGGGCGAAAGTATCGGTGCCGATGTGATCGTTGCCGGCGAATTGCTTGCCGAGGCGGCCCAGACCATGGAGCCGCTGATGCGCGAACAGGGCATCGATTTCGTCGTCCTTGATCAATGTCAGGATGGGCGGCTGGTCGGTAGCCGGAAGGCTTTGTTTGGTGCTCTGGTGAATCTGCTCGAGAATGCCCTGCAGGCGACGCCGGCTGCCGGCAAAATTTGCCTGGGCGGCAATTTTTCCGGCGATTGCCTGCGTTTTTCGGTGCGCGATACCGGGCCGGGCATTCCCCCGGAAAAGCGCGCCCGAATTTTCGAGCCGTTTTACACGACCAAGGGGCAGGGGACCGGGCTGGGGCTGGCGATTGCCCTGGGCGTTGCCCGGGCGCACGGCGGTACGATAGAAATTTCCCCGTCGGTCGTCGACGGGGCCGAGTTTGTCATGACGCTGCCGGCCGGGGTGGCTACAACGGAAATCGATCAATGAGCGAAAACAGTTTGCCGATTCTTGTCGTCGAGGACGATCCCAGTCTGCGCGAAGCCATCGGCGATACGCTGGAACTGGCCGGTCGGCCTTATGTGGCCGTCGATGGCGGCGAGGCCGCCTTGCGGGCGCTAGAGAGCCAGGCGTTTTCGATCGTAGTCAGCGACGTACGCATGATGCCGATGGACGGCATCACCCTGCTCAAGGAAATCCGCGCCCGTCTGCCCTACCTGCCGGTGGTGCTGATGACGGCCTACGCCGAGGTGGACAAGGCGGTCGACGCGATGCGCGCCGGCGCCTGTGATTTCCTGCTCAAGCCTTTCGAACCGCAAGCCCTGATCGGTTACATTAACAAGTACGAACTGGCGACGCACCGTGACGATGCTGGCGTGGTTGCCGAAGATACGGCCAGCCGCGACATGTTCGCTATGGCCAAGCGGGTGGCGCAGACTGATGCGACCGTGTTGCTGACGGGTGAATCCGGGGTTGGCAAGGAAGTGGTCGCTCGCTTCATTCATCGCAATTCGGCCCGCTGCGACGGCCCGTTCGTTGCCATCAACTGCGCAGCCATCCCCGACAGCCTGCTTGAGGCGACGCTGTTCGGTTATGAAAAGGGGGCGTTTACCGGAGCGCAACAGGCGCAGGCCGGCAAGTTCGAGCAGGCCCAGCATGGCACCCTGTTGCTGGATGAAGTGACCGAAATGCCCATGGGGCTGCAAGCCAAGCTGCTGCGTGTCCTGCAGGAGCGGGAAGTCGAACGGGTCGGCGGCAAGAAGCCGGTCGAACTTGATATCCGGATCGTCGCCACTTCCAACCGGGATATGGCGGACGCCGTCGCCCGCGGTGTTTTCCGTGAGGACCTTTATTACCGATTGAATGTCTTCCCCGTGGCCATCCCGGCGCTGCGTCAGCGTTCGCTGGACATCCTGCCGATCGCCCGGTATTTCATCACCGAGCACGGCGCCCGTTTCGGGCGAACCGGCATGCAGCTGTCTCCGCTGGCCGAGCAAGCACTTACCTCCTATGGTTGGCCGGGCAATGTGCGCGAACTGGAAAATGTTGTCCAGCGGGCGCTGATCATGGCGCCGGGCCAGTGCATCGAACCCGAGCACCTCAACCTTGTCGGTCAGGTGGCGCCCCAGGCGTCGACTGTCGTGACCCTCGATGAAAAAAGGGGGGATAATATGAACATCAAGGATCTGGAGCGCGAGCACATCCTGCAGACCCTGGCCGAAGTCGGTGGTTCACGCAAGCTGGCGATCGAGCGTCTGGGGATTTCCGAGCGAACCTTGCGTTACAAGCTTCAGCAGTATCGGGAAGAAGGGCATTACCGGGATTGATCCTGGTCCGTTTATTGCTCTGTATTCCGCAGTTGGAGGATGGGAATCATGGACACCAAGGGTATTGAACAAATGTTGAGCGTGCTGCGGTCCACCGCAGCGCAGGCATCCGGCAAGCCGGCAGATTCTTCTGCAGGGGTGGCGGGCGTTGCCGATTTTTCCGAAGTCCTGAAAAACTCCATCGACAAGGTCAACGATACGCAGAAGTCCGCTAATCAGATGGCCGAGAAAATGGTCGCCGGCGACACCACACAGAACCTGCACGAAGTGATGATCGCCCTGCAGACGGCCAGCGTTTCCTTCCAGGAAATGGTCCAGGTGCGCAACAAGCTGGTCACCGCTTACCAGGACATGATGAACATGCAGGTCTAAGCTCTCCCTGGGAGAGCTTTTTAGTCCTTGCCGCGTACGATCATTAATCCGGCCAGATTCCCGATGCCAATGCCGAGCCGTTTCTCCAGGGAGTCGGCAACCTGGCCCAGATAGTTCTTGTTGTGTGAAGCCAGCCGGGAAAATGAGTAGAAGAACTCGACAATCATTTCCTGGCTCGTGCCTTCCCGAAATCCCGACAGCCCGAGCAGGAAAGCATGTGAAATAAGATACAGGGAAACCAGTTCGCGATATTGACTGCTGGGGCTGCTGCCCCGGAAGGGAAAAAGCGAACGAAATACGTGGTGAATCAGCAGGTTTTCCAGCACGAAGGGATGGTCGGTCAGGAATGGGCCCAAGTACTTCCGGTATATGTCTTCGTGCAAGGCGATAAGCTGGCTATCGTCTGAAGATTCGCCCGGCTTCCATGACAGACCACGACAGGCCTCGTCAAAACAGCGTTTGAGTACTGGCTGCAGAATATCGGGTTGAAGATCGGTGAGTATCGTCTGAAAAAGTCGCAGGCGCTGGACGGGATTGGGGCGCAGTGCCTCGATTTGCTCCTGAATGATGTGGGCGTGATGGAGCATCTCGACATATTTGCCGAGAACGTCCGGTAATCGTTTGCTGACTCCCTGTGGGCCTGACTGCATCGCAGATTCGCTCTCCGCCAGGAGGCGTCCCAGAAGCAGCAGGCGTGCTTCAAGACTGATCGTGCGAGCCTGAAGGATGGCGACAATGACGGCACGCAGATCATTCATGTTGGCAATGGCATCGTCGTCAAGTGCTTTGCCCGAAAGCCTGCCAAGCAGTGAGGTCGGTTGTTCCAGAACGGGGTTGGCCGTTACCTCGACGAAATGTATCGGTTCCGGATCAAGCAGTATCTGGCGCGCTGCTTCAGGGCAAGAGAGTGCCAGCGAATACTCGAATTCGTTACCGAATAAATTAGCGGTTCGCGGATAGCTCGAGCAGGTGTTGCTGAGCGCTGCGTGCCCCATTTCCTTGTGAATTCGGCAGAGATTCTGCGTGTCGAGGAAGGGGCAGGATTTCTCTGCGCCCATTACGATCAGGGCAAAGTCGTGTGCGCTTTTCGAACGGGGATTGCGCTTTATCGCCCGCGAAAATAATTCGGAGAGCGTGCTATCCCGGCTATTTTTGTAGGCGAGATATGTCGGTTTATCGATTGCAATCTGCCATCCGGTACAGCAGGAGTCCTCACAGCTTGAACCGATGCACTCAAATTTTGGGTAGTGGTGGAGCGCGAGTGCTTTTTTTCCCGTCATTTCGACCAGAGGCTTATGGTGATGAGCGCGATGGTAAGCGAAGACAGGCTGGCCGTAAGCACTTATTCCTCAAGTTAAGTATTTTTCAGCTGCTTCACGCTGCGCTCGCAGCAATGCTTCCTGTTTCTGGCGACGTGCTTCTTCGGCTCGCTCGTAGGCTTCTTTTTGTGCGCGCCGTTTTTCGGCCAGTTTTGCTGCAGCGAGTCGACCCTTGTGGATCGTCCGGCTGGCCAGGATTCCAATGCCCAATACCAATGTGGCGACCAAGGCTTTTTCCAGCGGATTGATGGCAAGCACGATGATCATCGTGATGCCGAGAACGAGTTCAATCCAGAAATGTTGGTACTGAATGCTGCTGTGCTGCATGCCTCGAGGAACTTGTTCGACGGAAGGGGCGCATTCTAGTCAGCGCTGGCTTCCTTGCCAAGGGTGTCAGGCAAGTGCCTGGTGGCGTAGCTTGCGCTCCCGTTCAAGGCGGGTGATGTAGCGTTCGATCAGGGTCTGTCGTGTTCCGGGCAGATTGATGAATTCGCATCCCAGGCGCAGAAATTGTTCGTTGCTTGCCGTCTCGATGCGCGATATTTCGCGGATGCGGATATTGACCGAGAGTACGCTTTCTCCAGGAATGTCCAGGCGACAGTCGGCAAAGAGTTCGCCAAGCGTGAATTTGTCGGCGTGACTGATCGGTCCGGTCAGACACATGCCTCCGCCGCTGATGTCGAACAAGGGGAAATCGAAGGCCTCGGCGCGCCCGTCGGGGTGCACACGGGCAAATTTGCAATGCAGGGGCGACAGCTTGGGTGTCTCGATGCGGAAGAATTCCCTGCGCTGCAGACGCAGTATCCGGGTCGGCAGTGCCGCCGCCAGCGCCGGCCGGCCTTCGTGTTGCGTCATCTGCAGCGGGGCCAGACGCCACTGTATCTTGACCCGGTCGACCAGCGTCATCATCGTGCTCTGTGTCGCGTCCAATGCCGGTTGCAGGAGAGCTGCCTGGCCGGGAGGATCGAGCACCAGGCGCTGCCCGTCTTCGTCGATAGCCAGGATGGTGGTCAGGAAAAAGCGCTGGCCGGCGTCCAGATAAAGGGTGATGAAGTGGCGCTGTTCCTGGAGTATGCGCAGATGGCGCAATATTTCAAGCGGGTTGCCGAGAATGTACTGACCATAATTTTCCGGTTGGTCGATTTCGAAAACCGGGACGGAGGTTTCTTCAGAGACTGGCATCATTTGCCCGAGGCTATCCATGTGGTCACAATGTCGGCGGTTCCAGCGTTTCGCCCTGTTCGATACGATACAGCCAAGCCAGCAGCTCGGCTACCGCCATGTATAACTGCGGGGGGATGTGTTCGTCAATATCCACTTGGGTTAGCAAGGCGACAAGCTCCGGCGATTCATGAACAAATACGCCGTGCTCCTTGGCTTTGGCGATGATTTCCTCGGCGACCAGCCCCTTGCCCTTGGCAACGACGCGGGGGGCCGCGTCGGTTTGCCGGTAGGCCAGGGCGATGGCCTCACGTACCGGATCGTTCGGGTTGATCTGTGCCATGGTCGACGAGGAGTTGGCGGACCGTCAGGCCGGCCGCTTCAAGTTGCTTCTGCAGTGCCGGCAGGGAATCGCGCAGGCGGGATTCGCCATCGCTCGAGGTGGACAGGATGCGGATGCCGAGCTCGCCTCCGGGCTGGAGATGCAGGCGGGCATCGATATCGCCGAGCAGGGGCAACTGCAGCTTCAGGCGGGTATGCCAGCGGGCACTGGCTTCCTCGCCGGTCAGCTGACGGTCTTCCGGATTTTCACCAATTTCCCACCACATTTTCTGACCTGGCCAGACCTGTCCCTGCCAGGCAAAGCTCTGGTTGGCCAGTCCGTCGAGTTGTTGCTGGACGATGGGGGCGATTTCCCGGGGGACGCCGCCGACGAGTGCGGTCTGTCCTGCAGCCGATTCGGCACGCGGGTTGGCGGTTGATGCCGGATTGTTTGCGGTTGCAGTCGGCTGTCCCGAATTGAATGCCGGAGAAAGTTTTCCCTGGGGCTCCATCTGCAACTGTTCGGCGGGCAATTTGCCGCTGATCCAGCGTGCCTGGTGGGCTTCGTAAAATACGCCGCTCTGGCTCAGGGCCTGCTTGAGCAGGGGAGCGAGCGTGGTGCCATCCTTCGGCATGGTCGACACCAGCGCCTGGTTGCCGTTCAGGGGGGCGGCCGGTGCCCGCTTGCCTTCGCCGTCAATGCCTTGCATCAGGTCGCCAATCAGTTTGCCGGCCCGGCTCAGGTAGGTGGCAACGGAAGGATCCGTCGTCTTGGCCTGGGCATCCGAGCGGTTGGCGACAAAAGCCAGTGTCAGCTTGCCATCGGACTCCGCGACCTCGAGTTCCAGGCTGTCCCCGGGCTTTGCGGCAAAGGGCAGCGCCAGCGTGACGTCGCGCTGGGCGACCAGGGCGCGGTAACTGCCATTGGGCAACAGCGCCTGTATTTCGGCAAATATGCGCTGGCCGGGAACGAGATTGCTGAGGACATCGGCAATCCGCTGCGTGGGAGAAACCGGCTGGGTCTGCTGGGATTGCTGCGTGCTACTCGAATCGGCCAGGGTGGGGCGCAGGGCGCTGGCTACATCCGGCGGAATCATGGCTGGATTTTCGGTTTGCTCAGCGCATTAACCAGCGGGGCAATCTGTTCCTTGCGCGTCATGCAGGCTTCGATCGCGCGCGTCAGCTTGTCTTGCATGGCTTCGAGCCGCTGGCGCGTGATGCTTCCCGATGGCAGGGGAGCGTTTGCGGCGTTCAGTGCGCCAAGCAAGGCAGGCTCCAGGTCCGGCAAGCTTTCCCATTCCCCGTTGTTGAGCATGCTCATCAAGGTATCCAGTTGCTCGTCCAGCGCGGAGAGGGCGTCTGTGGGCACGGCTGATCCCCCGGTGTTGGTCAAGCGCCGCCTTTACGGAGGTTTTCGCCCATCTCGCGCCAGGCTCCCGAAATTTCACCGAGCAGTTTCTGTACTTCGCGGATGGCGTTGGGGTCCTGGTGAACATTGGCATGAATCAAGCGGGAAACCATGTAGTCATACAGGGCCTTGAGATTCTGCGCCAGCTCGCCGCCCTCCTCGACGTTCAGGCTGGCCGAAAGGCCGCTGAGGATGATGTCGATGGCTTTCATCAGCGCGTTCGAGCGGCCAGGAATGTCGTTGGCTTCCATGCAAGCCAGCGCTTGGTGCATGGCGCTTTCCGCGCCATCAAACAACAATATGATCAGCCGGTGCGGGTCTGCGCCACGGATTTCGGACTCAAGATCAATCTGCTTGTAAGCAGCAATGGGGCTTGAAAACATGGTGGTGCATTCGGAAAAAGTGAAAACTCAGGCAGGAGAACAGCAAGTCACTTAGTAAACATGGCGAGTTGCTGCCCCAAGTAACCGCTTGTAGTCTGCATGGAGTTCACATATTTGTCGAGCGCCGTGAATTGAGCGCGGTAGCGCTTCTCGACAAGCGAAATTCGCACTTCCATGCTTTCCTTGCTGACGTTGAAACGCGAGACAGAGTCGTTCAGGCTGCTGATTCTATTGCCGATCGTCCCGCTGCTGCTTTGCAGGTTGGTGATGGTGCTTGCAAATTCCTTGCCGAACGCCTGCATCAGATTTGTTACATCGTTTGGCGTTTCGCTGATGGCTTTTTCGAGCTTTGCCGCATCAAGTTTGAGCTCGCCGGACTGCTGGATGGTGATGCCGATTTGATGGAGGGCTGTCAGGTTCGCACCCGAGAGTTCGGCCGGAACAGTGTTCCGTGCTGAGCCGAGGGCAGACATGACCGAGCGCGCCGCACTATCGCCGCTCAGCGCTTGGCCGGTTTTCGTGGCGGCATCATAACTGCTGTTCGATTTAATGACCTTGGCCACTTCGTTGTAGCCGTCCACAAAGGCCTGGACCGCAGAAGTAATCTTGGCGGTATCTGTCTTGACCGTGATGTTCGACGTGCCAAGCGATGCGGCGGTGAGTGTCAGGCCCTGAATGGCAGTGCTGAAGGTGTTGGTGCTCGAGGTCACTGCAATGCCGTCGATCTTCATCGCGGCATCCTTGGCAGAGCTGCGCATCAGCCCGTCAGCGGCATTGGCGATTGCTATGTCCGCATCGTTCATGACCGCGACTTCAAGCGGCTGCCCGGAAGAAGGTACGGCCGTTGATGTCAAGGTAAAACTATTCGCTGCACCGGGCTTGTCTCCGGAGAGGATCATGCGCTGACTGCCGTCGCCAGTGGTGACGACCGTTGCGGTGATACCCGCTTTGGCGCCGTTGATCTGGGCACTGACTTGCGTCAATGTCGAACCTGCGTCAATGGCGATGTTGATGGGGGATCCGCCACCAACACTGATTTCAATGTTGCCGGCGGCAAACGTCGTGCCAGCAGCGTAGGCATCGGAATAGCTCTTTTGCGCGCTGGCCAGTTGCGTAACTTCCATCGTGTAGGAACCAACTGCCGCATTGAAGCTGGCGGATGCGGTGAGTACCTTGGTATCGCTGGAGGTTGCGCCCACGGCGGAGAGGCGCGAAGGAAACTGCCAGGTTTCGGCAGCGGTCTTGAGGCTGTCCAGTTTGGAATTCAGGGTGCCGTAAACCGAAATCTTGCTTTTGGCAGAGGATATCTGGGCGTCAATGCGCGTGATCGGCGCGCGCTCAGCCGCCAGAATCTTGGTGAGCATGTTTTGCAGATCGACACCTGTGCCGATACCGAGTGAGCTGACGCTTGCCATGATGTTTCCTTCCAGCAGTGATTATGCCTTGTCCTTGATTAGCAAACCCTGCAGCTTGTCCAATGCCCGAGCTAATGCTACCGCTTCCTCGGAAGGCATTTGTCGAATGACTTCATTCGAGTTCCGGTCAATGATCTTGACCACACGGACGCCTGAAGATTCATCAACCGAGAAATTTATCTCGGACTGATTCGGTGCCACAAACTTGGACAAGCGGGATACTGCATCCTCGACTTCGTCTCTTGACGGGGAGTTTTGCCCATCGTTGGTTTGTGAGGTTTGCCCTTCTTGTCTTGGGATTGCACGCCCCGCGTTTGCATTTGGCTGCGTTGCAGCAGGAACGCCTTCGCGAGATGGCCCTTTGGGCATTTCGGCCCGCGTTGTCGGCGGAGAAACCGCGACGGTGTTGACAGAATCAATGTTCATTTCCGACTCCTCATGAACAAAGGTGCAGCGGCCTTAGGCAAGCCGCTGCACCATGCCCCAAATGGATTCCGACGATTAGCGCAGCAGGCCGAGCACGTTCTGCGGGATGGCGTTGGCTTGGGCGATCATCGCGGTACCGGCCTGTTGCAGGACCTGGAAGCGAGACAGTCGCGAGGTTTCTTCGGCAAAGTCGGCGTCCATGATGCGGCTGCGAGCGGCTTGCTGGTTTTCATAGCTGACGCGCAAGGCCTGGATCTTGTATTCCTGGTTATTCATCGTTGCACCGGCCGATGCACGAGAATCAGAAACGCTGGTCAGTGTTGCGGAGTCAGAGGTCGAGGTCACGGCAACCGAGGTGAAGGAGCCGCCCTTGGCAATCGCGTCAGCCTGGATGGTACCGGCTTCGGCGACCAGCAGTGCGATTTCTGCATCGCCGCCACCCATCTTGTTCAGTTCGATGATACGCGTCACGATGTCGCCCACGACCGAGAGAGCACCGTCACCAATCTGCGCTGCCGAGATCGCATCCTGAGCTTGGCGGATTTCAACAGCGGTTACACGTGCCGAAGCTTCCTTCTGCATACCGGAGGCAAGACCAGAGGCATCGTCCTTGGCAGAGTTAACCCGCAGGCCGGAGGACAGGCGCTCAATGGCGGAAGAGAGGCCGAGGGAGTTCTTGGCCAGGTTGCGCTGAGCATTGAGCGAATAGGTGTTGGTGTTAATTTGCGACATTTTGCATCTCCTGATTAATGAGTACTTGGGATCGGTTACAGGCTTTTCGGCTTTTGCCGCCCCGGTTGTACGGCGATTAATTCGCTGACAAGTCTATTATCGACGTTACTGGCAATAACTTTAGCTTGTTTGTGATGATTTATCTTGTCCGACTCAATTTGGTCGATGTGCCATCAGCCATTCGTCCAAGTGATCCTCAAGAATGTAGGCTCGGAGAACCCATTCCCGCATGACGCGTCCTTCTCGCTCGCGTGCATCAGGATCATGGATGCGCTCCTGCAGAGCCTGAATCCACGCTGCTGGCGTGTTTTTTACCCGGCAGGCGGGGCTGTTGCGATATGGATCTATATCGGTACAAACCACCGGAATGCCGAGAATGCCATATTCAAGCAGGCGAAGATTGCTTTTGGCACGATTGAAAGGGGTTTCGGCCAAAGGAGCCACCGCAATATCGAAGTTCAGGGATGCCAAGTAGGCCGGGTAATCGGCAAGCCCAACCATCGGATGATACTCGGACAGTAGCGGGCGGATCGATTCCGGGCACATGCCCATGAAGATCCAGTCGGCATCATCGCGTGTTGCCGTAATGATTTCTTCGAGCAGTAGCAGGTCATCTTGGTGGGTGGTGCCACCGGCCCACCCGATACGGGGTTTTTTGCCAGTGCGTTTCTGGCTGCTCAGCGGAAGCCAGAGGGCTTGTTCGAGCCGGTTCGGAACGACCTTGATGTCTTTGACGTGGTGATTGTGATGCTCTGCCAGATAGTCTGTGGATACGATCAAGCGATCACAGTGGGCCAGCGAATGCTGGATGCGTTCAGCAGGGTTCGGTGGGATGGTGGCACGCAAAGGGTTGCTTGCTGCCAGGCCACTCATCAGGTCGTCCAGTGTCTGAATGACGAAAGGACGGGGGGTGATATTGCGAGTTTCTCGCAGTTCGTGGAGGCAGGAGTCCCCCAGATAGTTTTGTACGACCAGGACATCGGGTGCCAGACGAATCAATTCGGCAGGGGTGGCTGGTCGGAAATTGCTCTGATCCCAGATGCAGCGCTGGATTTTCCCTTCGGCATGCAGGGCGTCGAGGGGGGCCGTGACGCGATAATAGCCCTGGCCGTTGGTGACCGGTCGGGCAAGTATGCGCAGTTGCTGGTTGGGAACAACATGCCAAGGGGGGAGATGTGACGTTTCCAGTCCGGGAATTCGGCCAGCCAGTGAAAGGTTCGGATTCCAGAAGGGGTCAATCGATGCCTTGGAACGCCAACGTTCAATGAAAATGTCGCGTGATCTGAATTGTTTCAGTTGCTTGCGGGCAAGGGCTTCCTGGGACTCCGGCAAGGCGCCCGCCGTGGGGGCCTGATAGACAATGTTGGATAAGGGTTGATAGATCAGTCTGTCACCTTGCCTCCGCAATTTGAGTCCGAGATCGGCCATGGCCAGGTCGGCGAGCACTATGTCCTCGTCCATGCCACCGGTTCTGATGTAGCTTTTTCTGTTGACGAGGAATCCGCCTTTCGGGATGGCGCCGACATCCCGTGTTGTCTGCAACCAATTGAGGGCAACAGCGGTGCCGTATTTGACCCGTCCCCGATAAGGCGAGTCGACTAAGCCGTTCAGGCCAAGTACGGGTCCTGCACAATTGATCAGGGATGAGCCTGGCTGTATCTGGCAGGGGAGAACCGCGCCAATGTTCGGTTGGAGGGCGGTGCGCAGCAATTCTTCCAGCCAGGTATCCTGGATGATCTGTACTTCCTCGTCGAGCAGGGCGAGGAACTCGGTCGTCGCTGCCTGCGCCGCGTGGTTGCAGAGTGCCGAATAGGTTTGCGGCGGGGCTGGGGAGAGTAGCTGGATGCTGGTCTTGAACTCGCCTCGCCAACGTTCGATGTGGGCGAGTAGTTCCGGATCCGAATCGCCAGATGCCTTGCAGATGATGATGTTGAAGGCAGGATAGCGCGTATAGCGATGGATGGTTTCTACGCAGCGGACAATGCTCGAATGCAGGAAATCACTGTCCGAAATGATGGCCAGCGTGATCTCCGGTGTGCGTTCCAACGGGTAACGGATGTGCCAGCTGCTTGGGCCGCTGTCAATGAGGTCTGCAGCGATGCCGCGCCTCTGGAGGTGGGCTCGTATCGCCGTGCGGCAGGACGGGGCGCGGTCCGTTCCGTTCTTGGGGAGGCTGATTAGAATGTCCGGGATGTGATGAAGCGTATCCCAGCCATCCTGTTCGGCAATTGCCAGCAGTTTGTCGAACCATGGACTGACTGAATCGTGCGCCTCGGCGGTGGCAAGCCACTGTGTCCGGCGCATGCAGAGCGGACCAGCGAGGTCGCTTTCGATCAGCGCAGACGGGTTGATGCCAGGTTTTAGCCTGGGCGATGAGCGTTTTCCGCCATCATCGTCGTATAAATCGTCGTCGACAAAAAAGGCACTGCAATTGATGTTGCTTGCTGCAGTTTTTGCGATCCGCCACAAGTACAAGGGATCGAGTCGGGCACCAGCCGGTAGTTCGATTACAAAGTCATACTCGCCGTCTGTGACGAGTTTCCGGGGCAGCGCAGCAAACGCTTCCTCATTTGAAACGGTATGCCAGCCGATGCAGGGAATGTCGGCTAGTCCCTCTGGTTCTGGCAACGAAGTCAGGATGTCGAGGTGCCAGCCGCTATGGATTTGTCCCGCCAGGGAATCCAACGTGGAGGCCAGGCCGGAGGCCTCCTCGGACGTCACCCGGATGATGATCTGGAAGGTGGTCAAGCCTGTGTCTTGGCAAACGCCATCTAACGGACTTTGTGCGATAAGTAGATCACGCCTATCGAGCCAGCGCAGGTAATCGTCGTCTCGGCAGTTGCTCTTCGTTGTGCCGGATTGCCTTTGGCTTACCGCTAGCAGGCCTGGGGATTGATGGGTGATCGCACAGAGTCCGGTTTCCGCATATGCTTCCCGGAATCGTTCGGCGGCAGCGGGTCTTTCAGCCAGGGGCAGAGACCACATCGCCTGTGTTTCGTTGAGCAGTGGCTTGCCGTGGGTCCGTAGATGCTCGGCCTTGCGATAGACGGATTCCACCATTGCCTGGGTGCGTGCCCAGGATTGGTCCCGGGCAGCTTCGTGAGCGGCCGGGGTCCAGCGCAGACTTTGCTTTGCCTTTTCCAGCGCATGGGGTTCGCCGTAAATGGCCAGACCGGGAATGCGGTGGTGTGGATCGTCCTCGGGCAAGGGCATGTAGCTGCTCCGGACAAGCAGTACAGGGCAGCCGCAGGCTTGCGCCTCGCTGATAATCCCGGAGGGCTCGTAGCAATACAGTACCTTGCTGCGACGGAGGATGCTGGCGATTTCCTGCGGCGTGCGCTTGACCTCCTGACCGAGGCTGATCAGTTGTTCGTGTTCGGGCAGCAACGGGTGCTGTCCGAGGAAGTACTTGTTGGCGTAGTAGCACTCGAGCGTGCGCGCTTCGTCGTCCGGATTGTCGTCGTTATGGAAAACGCTTTCATCGACCGGGTGGATGAATAGCGGCTGGCCGCTCATCTGCGGCGGCAGGCACCAGGCCTCGTAATAGAAAATCAGGTCTTCCGGCTCGAAGTCGATGTCCTTGCCCAGATGGCCGGGGACATTGAGCAGCCAGCGGGCAATCAACGGGGTGTTGGCGGGGTTGTTGGAGACCACCTCCGGGTATAGGGTGACCGGTGTCTGGCCGGCCAGGAAGTGTTCTTCCAGTCGCTTCAGGGTGAGCACCGGGGTGCGCAGCCGCGGCGAAGCGACCTGGGTGCCGACCAGATAGGCCTCCTCGCCCATTTCGTTGAGGATGTGGCAGAGGTAGTGCAGTACGCGGATGCCGCCGGAGCTGTCGCGGTAGTCGGGGGCGTAGATGTAGAACGGCACGTTGCTGCGCTCGTTGATCGAGCGCGGGCGCTTGGCGGCAGGGCAGAACGTGGCGTGATGATGATCGGTCATGAGGGTCTTCGCGGCAGGGGCGTTGGTCGGTCGGCGATTCGGTTTTCCGGGTCTTCTACTCGTCGATCGTGAACCTGCGGATCTGCGCCTGGTGGCGGCTGGCGTGCAGGAAGAAGAAGTTGGTTTCGACGGTTTCCTCGGTCATCCGGGTAAACGGGAGCAGTTTGCTGCCGTCGCTGGTGAAGGCGCGGTAGCCGTGGCCGGCGAGCAACTCGAAGATCTCGTTCGGGTTGTAGCCGTACTTGGCCGACCACTTGCGCAGGATTTCGGCGAGGATGATCGGCTGATCCCGGGCCAGGGTTTGCGGGGCGCCCTGGAAAACGCGCAGCTCGGCGCCTTCGACGTCGCACTTGATGAAGTCGGGCGGCGCCAGGCGATGCTCGGCGACGTAGTCGTCGAGGCGGTGCAGCTGGCACTCGACTTCGCTGACGTCCGGGCGGCCCGTCAGGTTCACGCCGGAAGCGTTGCCCGAACAGGCTTCGTAGAAATAGAAGGTGTGCGCGCCGCGGCGCTCGGCGAGCGCGACGTGGTGGGTGCGGATGTTGGTGAAGCGGTTGAGCGCGATGTTGCCGGTCAGGTGCTGATAGGTTGACGGGATCGGCTCGAAGCACTCGAAGCTGGCATGGCGATAGGTGGCGGCCAGATTCAGCGAATGCCAGCCGATGTTGGCGCCGATGTCGTAGAAGTGGCTGCAACCCTCGAACAGCTTGAACATCATGCGCGACTCGCGCGGCTCGAAGTCGTTGAAGTTGAAGGTCTCGACCGGCGGCGAGCGGTGGTCGCCCGGCTGGCAGCGGATGCGCACGCCGGTGCTGCGGGTCGTGAACACGACGCCGGACGCGTCGATGCTGATCTCGCGGATGTCGGTCTCCGGCAGCATCGCGGCGTACTCGAACAGTTGCCGGTGGTAATCCTGGTAGGCCTGTTCGATGTACCGGGGTTTGTCGACCTGCCCGGCGGCGAAGTCGCTCCTGAGTTGCGCCAGCTTCATTGGATGCATTCCTGATAGTGTCGGATCGTTCTTTGGAATCCCGCGAGCGGGTCTATTGTCATTTCCCAGCCCAGCGCACGCAACTGGTCGACCGAGGCGTCGGTGCTTTTGAAATTTACCCGGGTCATCGCCTGTGCCGGGCTGGTCTGGCGCTCGACCTGGCCGAGCGGCCGGGACAGCGCGCGGTCGTTGAGCAGCGTGGCCAGCTCGAGGATGCTGATCGGTGCCGGCGAAGCGACGTTGAGGACGGCACCGGGCGCGGCCTTGGCCAGCGCGACGAGCAGGCCGCGGACGAAGTCGGCGACGTAGAGGAAATTGCGGACGGCGCTGCCGTCGCTGGTCAGGCGGATCGGTTCGCCGGCCAGCAGCGCCCGGACGAAATCGGCGTAGGAGCGGCCGTCATCGAGCTCGAAACCCGGCCCGTAGGTGATCGACGGGCGCAGGATCAGGACCGGGATGCCGTATTGCTGCTGGTAGGCGAGGCAGAGCATTTCGCCGAAGCGCTTCGATTCGAGATAGCAGTTGCCGAGTTCGGTGCAGCTCAGCGGGCCATACTCGGATTCGCTCGACGGCCGTTGTTCGTCCGGGATGAAGCCGGTGACGCCGGTGGTGCTGAGATAGACGAAGCGGCACGCGGGATTGCGCCGCCGCAGCTGTTCGAGCAGCGCCTGTGTCAGGATCGCGTTCGGCGTCAGCACGTCGACCGGCGAGCCGGCGAAGTGCTTCGGGCTGGCCCGGCTGGCGCAGTGCAGTACGAGGTCGAAATCGGCGGCGGCGAGCGCGGTGGCGGCATCCTCGTCGACGGCGAAGCGGCACGGCAGGCTGGCGTGCTCGGGAAACTTTTCCTGCAGCCGGCGCGGGTTGCGCAGATGGGCGGTGAGCTCGCAGCGCAGGTGGCCGCCAGCGATCAGGAAGCAGAGGAAGTGCACCAGATACCAGCCGATCTGGCCGCTGGCGCCGGTGACGTAGATCCGCCGGCCCTGCAGCGGCTGGTAGAGCGACTCGACCGCGGCCAGGGCGGCGAAGTCTTCGCGCATCGGTGTCGTGATCATCGGCGGTTGATTGCCTGCGCGTGCTGCAGCAGGGCGTCCTGGCGGAGGGCGTCGACGTCGATCGTCGCGATGTTTTCGGTGTAGTGGCGGATCAGCTTGCGGATCGAGATGTCGATCGGTGAAAAATCGAGATTTTCGAGGGTCGACCGTAAACGTCCGTTGTCGCCGGTGTAGGGGCGGCCCAGGCCGGGCGTCGCGATCGTGTAGCCACGGTCGATGCCGAGGTTCTGGTCAACCAGTTCGACGATCCGCGACAGCCTGACCGATTCGTCTGGGGTGACGTTGAACTCACCCTGGCGGACGTTGCCGTCGATCAGGCGGTCGACGATCGCGCAGAAATCCTCGACGTCGAGGTAGTCGTAGAGCGCGTCGCGGATCAGGGTGATCTCGAGGCCGGCCAGCCGCTTGGCGATGGTGTTCGAGATGAACTTGTAGCGGTAGTCCTCGTGCCGGCCGAAGATGCCGAACAGGCGCAGCGTGACGACGTCCTCGAGGTGCCGGGCGTGGCTGGCGATGACGAATTTCGAGAAACCCTGGCTGTCGCTCGGGATGTGCTGGCCGAGGTAGTCCTCGCGCATGTTCTCGACCCAGTTGTCGCGGTTGTAGCTCGAGCCGCTGCACAGCGTATACAGGAGGGCGCCGGCCGGGCGATGGCGGACAAGGTTGAAGAACATGCGCAGGTTCTGCTCGCAGACATCGCTGTCGTAGCCCTTGCCGACCGTGTTCGAGGTCGCCGAGTGGATGATCAGGTCGGGCTGCGCCGCCGCCAGGCAGGCGGCGACCTGGCTGCTGTCGGTCAGGTCCAGTTCGGCCTGGCCCGGACTGAACAGCGTGAAATCCGGGCGTCGCGCCAGCGACTCGCGCAGGTTGCGGCCGACGAAGCCTTCGCCGCCGGTCAGGAGGATGCGTTTCATGTCAGTGTAGCCACTTTCCCTCGATGGTCGGGATGATCTCGCCGGTCGACGCCGGCACGTTCAGATCCATGATTGCCAGGAATCTGTCCCAGCCGCCTGATATCCGGTATTCGTGACATTTTTCCAGGTGCGCGGCGGCGCCTTCAGTATCGCCTTCCTTCATGCGTACGTAGCCCAGGCAGAGGTTGGCCATCAGGTGGTCGGGGCGCAGGTTGAGCACGTTGCGGAAGCCGGCGGCGGCGGTGGCCAGGCGGCCCAGGCGCAGGTCGCTGTTGTAGAGGAAGTTCAGTTCCAGATTGAAGACGTATTGCATGTCCTGAATGTAGTCGGCGCTGAAGTCCGGGGTGTTGATGACGGCGGTCCGGTAATCGGCGCCCAGTACGTTGCCCGAAATGTAACCCTTTTCCGAGGCGATCTTGTGGATTTCGCTGCCGACTACCGGGCTGGCACAGACCACGTGATACCAGTTGGCCGGGATCGTGCGCAGGTTCAGTCGCGCCTGCTCGATGTCCTGGCGGGTTTCGCCGGGCAGGCCGATGAGCACGTTGGCGTTGGTGTAGATGTCGAGCTTGCGGCAATCCTCGGTGACCTGACGGGAAATGCTCATCTTCAGCGGTTTCTTCATCTGGTGCTTGAGGACCTTCTCGCTGCCGCTCTCGAGCGGCAGCACCAGCTGGTTGACGCCGGCCCGCTTGAACGCCGACAGCGTCTCGTAGTCGAGCGAATAAAGCGTCAGGCCGTTCTGGAAGATGGCGTTGAGCTTCTCCTGCTCGATGAAGCCGAGGATCGTCAGCACCCGCGCCTTGTCGGCCATGAAGTGGTCGTCCTGGAAGATCAGCGTTTGCGCGCCATAGTCCTTGACCAGCCGGCGGATGTCGGCGAACACCCGGTCGGTCGAGTGATAGCGCATCTTCCGTCCATGTACCTGGTGCGAGGCGCAGAAGGTGCAGTGGAAGGGACAGCCGCGCGAAGTCATGATGTGGTAGCCGGTACTGTCCGAATGCGCCGCATAGGAGGTCATCACCGGATTCAGGCTGTGCCGGCCGTGGTCGCACAGCGCGTAGTCGTAGAACGGGATTTCGTCGAGGTCGACGATGAAGTCGTGCTTCGGGATGAAGAAATTTTCCAGCTTGCGCGCGGTGATCCACGATTCGGATCGTTCAACGTAGTCCTGCGGCGATTCGGCCTCGATCAATCCCAGCATCGGTTTTTCGCCTTCGCCGAAACACAGGGCGTCGAAATAAGCGAAGCCGCCGGTCTGGTGGATGTGCTGGTAGGAGTTGGTCGGGATATTGCCGCCGCCGACCAGAAAGGAGTCCGGCCAGAGTTCCTTGACGGCTGCGCCGAGTTCGATGAAGTTCTGGTAGGACGGGCTGAACAGGCTGGAGATGCCGATGATGTCCGGGCTTAAGTCGGCGACGAAATGCTCGGCCAGGTATTTTTTGGCGAAGCTGGCGAAATCGGGGTAGTCGAACTCGTCGAGTGCGCTGACCTCGACGTTGAAGTCCACCAGCCGGATATCGAGGCTGTAGTGTTTTTTCAGGTAGGCGGACATCGACAGCAGGCCCAGCGGCAGGTCGGTGGCCAGGCTGTTGACGATGCGTCCGTTCTTGATCACGGTGCGCGCGTTCTTCGGCGGCGAAACGTAGGACTCGTACGAGATGTGGACGGGTACGAGGAAGAGCATTTTCTTTTTGGGTTCTTTGACCATTTGGGGCTCCTGTTGGTGTCTGGGCTGTTGTTGTCTGTGGCGCAATGGTCGGTTGCCGTGTCTCCGGCAATCACTCTGTGGGGGGGAACTGCTCCGCGTGGTAGTGGATCGGCAGCGACTGGATCCGGCTGATGACCTCCTTGGGGTAGATGCCGGGGACCATCACCAGGATCACGTCGATGCCGCAAGCGGCATCGAGCAGGATTTCCGGCGGCCTGATCCTGAGATGGGATATCGGCGAAAACTTGTCGTGCTTGAATTTGGCCGAGTCGATGATGCAGTCGATCAGCCGGTGATCGGCCAGCGAGATCAGCGCCAGCGTCCGGTGTCCGGCGCCCCAGACGGCGATCCGCTTGCCTTCGCCGGCCAGGCTGCGCAGCCTGGCGTTGAAGCGCTCGACCAGGCCGTCGAGCGCCTGCTTGCTGCTGGCGATGGCGCCGCGCGGGCGCTTGCGGGCAACGATCTGGATGTCGTACTGGTTGTTGATGATCTGGCGCTCGAGCAGCGTGAAGCCGGTCAGGCGCAGCGCGGTTTCCAGGCTTTCGGCGGTGAAGTAGAGCAGGTGATCGGCGACGAATTCGTGCGCCGACTGGCTGTCGAGCAGGAAATCGAGGTTGGGTACGGTGAGCAGCAGGCGGCCGTCGTCGGCCAGCAGCGCATGGCATTTCTGCAGGAAGGCACGGGCGTCGGGTTGGTGCTCGAGGTAGTTGAACGAGACCAGCAGGTCGTGGCGGCCGTGGTGTTCGGCACCGAGGTCGAGCAGGTAGGTGTCGCTGACGCCCTCGGGCAGCGGCGTGGCGGCAGCGAATTCGATGCCGCTGGCGGCGAACCCGGCCTCGCGCAGGAGCGGCAGGTTGTCGCCGCCGGCGCAGCCGATCTCGAAGGCGCTGGCGCACTCGCCGAAGCTGGCGCGCAGTTGCCGGAAGAGGGCCAGCCGCTGCTCGCGGACGACCGGCGACAGCGAGGCGGCGGTGATCACCTGGCGGTAGTAGTCGACTGCTTCGTTGCGCAGTTGCGTCAGCCCGCAGTCCGGGCATTCGGCGACTTCGAGGACGATGCCGCGATCGTCGGCAAACTCTTCGGGCGTCGGGTAATGCTGCGCCGCCTTCGGAAACGGGCCGATGGCGACGACGTCGGCGGCACTCAAGGGCGCGCGGCAGAGGCGGCAGGGGAAGGGCGTGGCGGTCATGCGTCGGGGGCCAGGTCGAAACTGGGTTTGCTGGCGGCCACCGCTTCCCAGCGGCTGCGGTTGAGGCCGAGGTTGTAGGCGGGCAGGCCGAGTTTGACGCAGGTCTGGCAGACGCCGGCTTGCGCCTTGCCCTGGCCGATCTGCGCCTTGCTGGCGGTGAGGAAGTTGGCGGCGACGATGTTGGGGCCGCGATTGAAGGTGGTGCAGCAGATCGGCACGCTGAGGTCCCAGTTGATGATCGTCTGGTTGGCGAGGAAGGGGCAGTCGGCCGGGGACATCTGCGGACTGTCACGGTCGGCCGGGCGCGCGGCGGCAATGCCTTCCTCGACGCTGACCAGGAGCTTCGGTTCGAGCGCCAGCGTGCTCGGGCTGGGACGGCCTTCGAGCTTGTCGATGACGCGTTCGAGCGGCATCACCAGGGCGAAGGTGGTGGACAGGAAGAAGCCGAGTTCGGCGCACAGCTCACGCATCTTCTGCAGGTTGCGGCCGTTGTTGTTGTTGTACAGGTGGTAGTTCACATCGACGACGGTGTCGAGCCGGTACTTGTCGATGTAGTACCTGAGTCTGAGCAGGTTGGAGCGGACCAGATGAATGTTGCCGCCGCCGTGCGTGTCGTTGTAGGCCTCCGGGTAGTAGCCGGAGAGCGAGACCTTGAGGTATTCCGGGTTGTGCTGCATGACCTTGTGCAGCAGCGCCTCGTTCTTGATCGACAGGTTGCTCGACAGGGCGGCGGCGATGCCGTGCCGGTGCAGGTAGTCGACCATCTCCGGCAGCGCCGGGTTGAGGAAGGGCTCGCCCCAGCTGTAGAGGCTGATGTGGGTGACCAGGTCGTTCTCGGCGACGATCTTGTCGATGACCTGACGATAGGTCTCGAAGCTCATCTGCCCGCGCGCGTACTTCTCGCCGCCGGCGCCGTGGGCGCAGGAGAGGCACTTGAGGTTGCAGGTGCCCATCACGTCGACGGTGTAGAACAGGTCGCAATAGCCCGAGTAGTTGATGAAGCTGTCGGCCGGGAAACCGTAGCCGAGGAGCTGGCGGTTGATTTCCGCCTCCTTGGTCGAGGCGGCGACGACGATCTTCAGCCCCGGGTGCCGCGCCCGCAGCGCCGGCAGTTCGGCCGGCGGGTGGCAGGGCAGGCCGGCGATGCGCTGGCCGGCGAAGGCCGGGTCGGAATCGATGAAGCCGAGTACCGCGATGCCGTGGGTGCGGCACAGCCGGACCAGGCCGAGGCCGGTCATGCGGGCGCCCCAGATCAGTACCGGGACCTCGGCGAGCTGGGCCAGCAGGTCGGCCTGGCGGGCGTTCATGTCACCCTGCCGGCGGCGAATTCGGCTTCGTACCAGGCGAACAGCCGGCGTACCGAGGCTTCCATTGGCGTGAAGTCAAAGCCGCCGATGGCTTCGAGCAGTCGCCGGTTGTCGCCGGTGTACACCGAGTTGATCTCGCCATTGACCACGGTCAAGGTGTTTTCGCGGCCGCTTTCGCGGTCGATGATGGCGGCCAGGTCGACCAGGCTGCGCGGGATCGAGGTGCACACGTTGTACGACTTGAAGGCCGTCGGCAGCGTCAGGAAGCGTTCGGCGATGTGGGCGAAGTCCTGGATGTCGAGGTAATCGAACACCGAATTGCGGTTGACCGTGATCGTCCGGTTGCGGATCGAGGCGCAGATGTTGTTCGAGATGAAGCGACGGGTATGGTCCTCGTGCTCGCCGAAGATGCCGAACACCCGCAGGTTCACGAAATCGTGCGGCGAGCGCTCGATGTCGCGGGCGATGCAGAACTTGGAAATGCCGTAGGTATCGCCGGGAATGTTGCTGCCGAAATAATCCTCGGCCATCATCGGCTTGTAGTACGGGATCGCGTATTCGGCGCCGGAACCGATGTTGAGCAGGCGGCCGAACAGGCCGGCGCAGCGTTCCAGGTTGAAATGGATGTGCAGGTTGGTTTCAACCGACTGGATGTTGATCGCGCTGTTGATGACAACATCGGGGCGGTGCTCGCGCAGCCAGGATTCGACGGCGCCCTGGTCGAGCAGGTTGAGTTCGGCGCGGCGCGGCGCAAGCACGGTGTAGGGGCGGGTCGCCAGGTAGGCGGTGAGGCCGCGGCCGATGAAGCCGTTGCCGCCAAGGACGAGGATCTTCATCAGCGCGACACCTCGGCGAGCAGCGGACGGATCTTGTCGAGCAGGACGGCCTTGTGCGGGTCGAGGTCTTCCTCGACGCAGACCACCGGTGCGGTGCAGTTCTTGCAGAAGTTGATGTCGCAGCGCTTGCCTTCGAGCATGGCCACCTGCAGGGCGCGCAGCTGCTGGCCGTTCCAGATGTCCTTGACCGACATCTGCTCGACGTTGCCGATGACGACCTTGCGCGGCCAGTCGAGCGTGCACGGGCTGGTCGTGCCGTCGCAGTTGAAATGCAGGTACATGAAGATGAACGGGCAGACATCCTTGTCGGCCTTGACCTTCTGCGCGTACATGCCGGTTTCGCTGACCTGGTTCTGCTTGTCGAGCTGGACCTCGGCCCACTGCGGGACGACCTTCTCGATGAAGATCTCGTCGCAGATGTTGCCGAAGGTGTCGAAGAAGTAATTGCGCTCGGCCTCGTCGAGGACGAACTTGTGCAGGATGTCGCGCGACAGGGCGCTGGTCTGGTCGGCGATCTTGACGTAGATCTTGCAGTCGCCGCGGATCGAGTACAGGTGCCTGACGCCTTCGACGATCGCCGCGAAGCTCTGCTTGACCCCGGCCACCTGGCGGTAGCGTTCGTCCGACAAGCCTTCGAGCGAGATGTTGATGCGCTGCAGGCCGCTGTCGATCAGCGCCTGGTTGAGCACCGGTTCGAGCTGCGAGGCGTTGGTGAACAATTCGACGATCTCGGCGGTGCCGCTGTCGCGGGCGTAGCGGATCATCGCCGGCAGGTCGGGGTGCAGGGTCGGTTCGCCGTGGTTGCCGATCTTGATCTTCTTGATTTTCTGGTCGAAGGCCTTGAGGTCGTCGACGATCTTCCTGAACAGTTCGAGCGACATCATGCCGCGCTTCAGGCCGACCGCCTTCATTGCCTGGCTGTCGGCCTGGAAGCAGAAGCTGCACTTGTAGTTGCAGACGCTGCAGACGTCGATATGCACCGAGAACGGCGTGCTCAGCGGGACCTGGTCTTCCAGCGGCACCTTGGCCGCGGAATGGATGCGCGGCTGGATGACGGCGGCGATGTTTTTCTCTGTCACGGCGATTGCCTTTTGTGGGGTAACTCAGTGATGGGGGACGTTTTCGGACAGCACCTGCCAGCGCTTTTCCAGCATCTCGATGCGGGCGTTGTCCTCGCGGTGGATGAAGCCGTGGTAGTCGCGCTTGTTCTGCAGCCAGAGCAGCTCGAAATGCACGGCGACGCGCAGGCCTTCGTGCATCTCGGCGATATCGAGCGCGTCGGCGCCGAAGATCACCTTGCGCGTCTCGAAGCGGGTCAGGTGGCTTTGCCGGATGTCGGCCAGGAAAGGCAGCGCATCAGCCGAGACGCCGCCGCCGACGACCAGGTCGAGGCCCTTGTCACGACATTGGCGGGCGGCTTCGTGGCAGAACTCGGACATCCCGGGCGAGTTGACCGCATCGCGGCCCCAGTCCAGTGAGCCGACAAAGTCGACGCGGCCGAAGACAATGCCTGCCAGGCCGCCGGCGACCGCCATGCTGGCCATTTCCGGCAGGGATGTGAAGGTCGTGTGGGTTTCCAGATTGAACAGGAATTCAGTGTCCTGTTGTTCATCCTGCGAATAGACATGGTCCTTGGCATGGATGAACTTGCTCAGCGCATACGGGGTTTCGACCATCGGCGCGATGATGTACTCGACGCCGAACTGCTTGCTCTCGATCAGATCGCGCATCGCTTCGCAGCCGCCGACCTTGAGCCCGATCTTGAGATCGGCCTTGCGGGCAATTTCCATCAGGCGCAGCAGTTCGTCCACACGCGTTCCTTCGGCTTCGAATTCGGCTTTGACGGCAACGCAGCCGTAATCGTTCTTGAGTGCCTTGAGAAGACTCAGCATCTTGCGTTCGCAATTATTCATGGTGTGGCCTTTGCTCAATCGTGGATAACAGGTTGAAGATTTCCGCGTGATGCCGAAGCGTCAGTGTACAGGCGGATTTCCGGACGCCGTCGTCGTAGCCGCCGGCGAAGAAGGCGAAATCCGTTCCGCCGGCCTCGGCCAGCGCCTGGTCGACCCGGCTGTCGCCGACCACCAGGCTCTCGCTGGGATGGCTGCCGAGCGCATCGAGGCAGGCATGCAGGTTGTCCGGGTGCGGCTTGGCGGTGGGCAGGTCGTGGCCGGCGCAGACCGCCGAGAAATATTCGCCCAGCCCGGTTTCGGCGAGGACCTTCTCCGCCAGCGGGCGCGGCTTGTTGGTGCACAGGCCCAGGCGGGTGCCCGCCGCGCGCAGCCGGGCCAGAGTCTCGCGGGCCGCGGGGTAGAGCGTCGCCGGGTCGGTCGGCAGGGCCTGGTAGCTGGCGCGGAAACGTTCGAGGAAGGGCTGCGCGTCGCCCTCGGGGATACCCAGAGCGGCGGCCACCATCGCCTTGCCGCCGACGCTCAGCCAAGGCAGGTAGTCGTCGCGTGCCAGTGGCGGCAGCGCCTGCTCGGCACGCAGGCCGTTGAGCAGCGCGGCGACGGTCGCGGCGCTGTCGACCAGGGTGCCGTCGAGGTCGTAGACGATTGTTGAGTACATGGTGGTTCTTCAGCCGTTGAGGCGGTTCGCTGCAAGTTCTGCTCGGTCCAGGAAGGGCGACATGTCGTCCAGTGCTGGTGTACTCATCGACCCATCCGGCAGTTTTCTTGAGGCCAGTTTGGGTGAAAAAGCTTGCGCAGGGTCGACGACGACCTCGATCAGCGCCGGCCCGGGGGCCGCCAGCAGGGCTGAGGTCTCTGCCGCCTGCCAGCTTTCGGCGCTGTCCACCCGACGGGCGGGGATGCCCAGGGCGCCGGCGAGGGCGACGAAGTCGGGCAGGCTGACGCCGTCGTCGGGGCCGATGCCGAACATGTTGTCCTGGAAATAGGCGGCCTGGGTCTGGCGGATCGAGTGGTAGCCGGCGTTGTTGAGGACGATGACCTTGACCGGCAGGCGGTAGCCGACCAGGGTTTGCAGTTCCTGCAGGTTCATCATCAGGCTGCCGTCGCCGGCCAGGCAGATCACCGGCTGGCGGTCGCGGGCGATACAGGCGCCGATCGCCGCCGGCAGATCATAGCCCATCGAGGCGTCGCCGGAGTTGGTGAACAGCCTTTGTCCGGCCTGCAGCCGGGCCGCCTGGAAACCCATCACGCAGGCCGAGCCGTTGCCGGTGACGACCACGGCGTTGCGGTCCAGTCCGGCGAACAGCAGTTCGATGAAGTGGTAGGGGTTGAGCGGTCGGTCCGACGTCCGCTGCGTGGCGTCGACGACCGGGTAGCGGACGACGCGCTCGCGGCACCAGCGCAGGTAGTCGGTGTGGGCGGCCGGCGGCGCGTAGGCGTCGAGCCGGGCCAGCCAGGCCGGGATGAAATCGGCCAGGTCGGCGTGGATCTTGTGCTCGATCGACAGCGTCGGCTTGTCAAGTTCGGCGGCGTCGATGTCGACCATGAACTTGCGCGCGCCGGCGGCGAAACTGCGCCAGTTGTAGCTGACCTGGCGGATGTTCAGGCGGCAGCCGAGAACGATCAGCAAGTCGGCGTTCTGCACCGCGAAGTTGCCGGCGCGGTCGCCGACGGTACCGGGGCGGCCGGCGTAGGCCGGATGGTCGTCGGTCAGGCTGTCGTGGGCGTTCCAGCCGGTGACGACGGGGACGCCGAGCTTGTCGCAGAGCGCGATGAATGCCTCCTGCATGCCGGCCAGGCGGACCCCGGTGCCGGCCATCAGCACCGGTCGCCGGGCAGCGGCGAGCGCCGCCGTCAGCGTCTCGAGCTCGGCCGCGAACTGGCGCCGCGGCGGTTGCGCCAGCCAGGCCCGGGTGTTCGGGCACAGGCCGGGATCGTCGAGCAGGGCCTGACGGTCGTCCTCGTTCCAGCCGGGCAGCTGGTCGGGGTCGATCTGCGTGCTCTGGACGTCGACCGGGACATCGATCCACACCGGCCCGGGGCGGCCGCTGGTGGCCAGGAAAAGGGCGCGGTCCATGACCTGGCGGACGGCTTGCGGGTCCTGCAGCGTCGTTGCGTACTTGCAGACCGGGCGGGCCATGCTGACGATGTCGACTTCCTGGTCGCCGAGCTGGCGCAGCGGTTGCGGGAAGTTGCGCAGGTAGGTTTCGCGCTTGACCTGGCCGGAGACGACCAGCATCGCGATCGAATCGACGTAGGCGCCATAGACGCCGTTGAGCGCATTGACGCCGCCGGGGCCGGTGGTCACGTTGAGTACGGCGAGGCGGCGGGCGGTGCGGTAGTGGGCTTCGGCGGCCATCGCCGCGGCCTGTTCGTGATGGAAGCAGACCGGCGTCAGCTGCGGGTGGCGGCCGAAGGCGTCGTTGAGGTGCATGGCGCCGCCGCCGGTGACCAGGAAGACGTGGCGGGCGCCGGCTTCGGCACAGCGCTGGGCGATGTAGTCGGCAACGCGCAGGCTGCGGCTCATGCGAAATTCACCCCGAGGAAGGTCTTGATCCGGTCGGCGACGTAGTCGAGCATGTCCGGCGTTAGCGCCGGATGGATGCCAAGCCAGAAGGTGTCGCGCATGATCCGGTCGGCGTTGGTCAGCGAGCCGGCTACGCGGTACTGGCGGCCGGCCATGTAGGGCTGGCGGGTCAGGTTGCCGGCGAACAGCAGGCGGGTGCCGACCTTGTGCTGGTCAAGGTAGCGCAGCAGCGAGACGCGGTCGCAGGGGGCGGTGTCGCGCAGCGTCACCGGGAAGCCGAACCACGACGGTGCGCTGCCCGGCGTGGCTTGCGGCAGGATCAGGAAATCGGCCAGTTCGGCCAGTTGCCCGTGCAGGTGCGCGAAATTGCGCCGGCGAGCGGCGATGAAGCCGTCGATCCGGTCGAGCTGGGCCAGCCCGACCGCGGCCTGCATGTCGGTGATCTTGAGGTTGTAGCCGAGGTGTGAATAGACGTATTTGTGGTCGTAGCCGGCCGGCAGCTCGCCGAGCTGCCAGTCGAAGCGCTTGCCGCAGGTATTGTCGCAGCCCGGGTTGCACCAGCAGTCGCGGCCCCAGTCGCGCAGCGATTCGAGAATCTGCTTCAGTTCGCGGTCGACCGTGAACACCGCGCCGCCTTCGCCCATGGTGATGTGGTGGGCGGGGTAGAAGGAGAGCGTGCCGATGTGGCCGAAGCTGCCGACCTTGTGGCCGTTCAGCGTCGAGCCGAGGGCGTCGCAGCAATCCTCGACCAGCCAGAGGCCGTGCCGGTCGGCTAGGGCGCGCAAGGCGGCGGCGTCGAACGGGTTGCCGAGCGTGTGCGCCAGCATGATCGCCCGCGTGCGCGGCGATATGGCGGCTTCGACGGCGGCCGGCGAGGGATTGTAGGTACCGATCTCGGAATCGACGAAGACCGGCGTCAGGCCGTTCTGCAGGATCGGATTGACGGTGGTCGGGAAGCCGGCCGCCGCCGTGATCACTTCATCGCCCGGCTGCAGCGCGCGGGCGCCGAGGCGGGGCGAGGTCAGCGCGGTGAGGGCGAGCAGGTTGGCGCTCGAGCCGGAGTTGCAGGTAAGGACGTGTTCGATGCCGAGAAAGCCGCCGAGCTTCTTCTCGAAGGCGGCGTTGAAGCGGCCGGTAGTCAGCCAGCCGTCGAGCGAGGCGTCGACGAGATTGACGAACTCGGCGGCGCCGAGCACTTTGCCGGACGGCGGGATCGGGGTGGTGCCCGGAACGAAGCTGGCGGCAGCAGTCTTGCGTTCGGCGTAGGCCTGCACCAGATCGAGGATGTGTTGTCTTTCTTGGTCTTCAGTCATTGTTTTTCTTGGGTGTATTGCTCAATCTGGGCCAGGCAGACCGCGCGCATGTCCGCTCCGGCCAGCCAGGCGCGATGCCACTCGACGGTGTGCCGGATGGCTTGCTTCAACGACCATTTGGGGCGCCACTTGAGCATTTTTTTTGCGGCACCGGCGTCCAGGCTGAGCAGCTTCGCCTCGTGCGGGAAATTGGCGGCAGTGTGCGCCCACTTCGCATCGTCACCCCAGGCTTCGCACAATAGCTTGGCTAACTGCCCGGTGCTGACGCAATCGGAGGCTTCCGGGCCGAAGTTCCAAGCGCGCGCATGTTCGGACGACGCGAACAGGGCTTCGGCGAGCATCAGGTAGCCGCACAGCGGTTCGAGCACGTGTTGCCAGGGGCGGACGGCGTGCGGGTTGCGCAAACTGGCGCAGCGGCCGGCGGACAGATCGCGCAGCAGGTCGGGGACCAGGCGGTCGGCGGCCCAGTCGCCGCCGCCGATGACATTGCCGGCGCGGGCGGTCGCCAACGGGATGCCGGCCTCGGCCAGGAAGGATTGCCGGTAGGCGGCGCAGACCAGTTCGGTACAGGCCTTGCTGCTGCTGTAGGGGTCGTGGCCGCCGAGCGGATCGGATTCGCGGAAGGGCTGGCCAAGCTCGTCGTTGGCGTAGCACTTGTCGGTGGTGATGGCGACGATGCTGCGCAGGCCGGGCTGGTGCCTGGCGGCTTCCAGCAGGTTGACGGTGCCCATGACATTGGTCGCATAGGTGCCGACCGGGTCGCGGTAGCCTTCACCGACCAGCGGTTGCGCGGCCAGGTGCAAGATGATCTCGGGCTGCGCCACGCGTAACGCATCGGCGAGTGCGGCTTGATTTCGGATGTCGCCGGTGGTTGAGTGCAACCTTTCCGCGATGCGGGCGCAGTCAAATAACGAGGGGCTGGTTGGCGGCGGTAGTGCATAGCCATGGACTTCGGCCCCGAGCTTGTCCAGCCAGATGGCCAGCCAGCTACCCTTGAATCCGGTGTGGCCGGTGAGAAAGACCCGGCGGCCCTGCCAGAATTTCTGGCTTACCATTTTTTCCATGGGGGAGCGCCGCTTTGCCAGAGCTCTTCAAGCTGCATCTTGTCGCGCAGGGTGTCCATTGGTTGCCAGAATCCCTGGTGCATCCAAGCAGCGAGTTGCCCGCTTTGGGCTAATTGACGCATCGGGGCCGCTTCCCATGCTTGCTTGTCGTCAACAACAAGATCGATGACTTCCGGGCAAAGTACGAAGAAGCCGCCATTGATCAGGCCTCCTTGACCAAACGGTTTTTCTTGGAAGCTGTTGACGTGAATGCCCTCAATATCCAGTGCACCAAACCTTCCGGGAGGCGTGACCGCACAAACGGTTGCCAATAGTCCATGTTCTTGGTGGAATTTGATCTGTGCGCCGATGTCAATATCCGCAACGCCGTCGCCGTAAGTGAAGCAGAACGGCTCGGTAGGGTGCAGGAAATGCCTGACGCGCTTCAGGCGGCCGCCTGTCTGGGTTTGCTCCCCTGTATCGACCAGCGTGACTTTCCATGGCTCTGCATGCCGTTCATGTACCTCTATCCGATTATTCTGCAAATCGAGGGTGACATCCGAGTTGTGCAGGAAATAATTGGCGAAATACTCCTTGATGACATAACCCTTGTAGCCCAGGCAGATGATGAAATCATTGATTCCGTGGGCCGAATAGATTTTCATGATGTGCCAGATGATCGGCTTGCCGCCAATTTCGATCATGGGCTTGGGTTTGAGATGGGACTCCTCGCTGATACGCGTTCCCAGTCCACCTGCCAAAATCACGGCCTTCATTTGCTGATCACCCGGTTTTTGCCTGTTTGTTTGGCTTCGTACATCGCTTCATCAGCTCGTTTGATAACGCTTGCCTGATTGTCCTGCGCCATCATCTGCGTTACGCCCGCACTGAATGTAATCAGAACTTTCTCGTTGTCATGCAGGAAGAAACGCTTGGTCAGTTCCCGCTGAAGTCTTGCCAGCACGTGGACAGCATCGCCAATTTGCGTCTCGGGTAAGAGAATGATGAACTCCTCGCCACCGAATCGGGCAATTGTATCTTGGGGGCGTAAGGTTTCGCGGCACACCGCAGCGAGATGGATGAGTGCCTGGTCGCCGGCGTCATGACCTAGCGAGTCGTTCAGTTTCTTGAAATTATCGATGTCCAGGAGGGCGACGCAAAGCACGGTATCGTGGCGTAGTGCGCGAGCCATTTCCTTGTCGAACATTTCTTCCAGGCCGTGTCGGTTAAGGACGCCGGTGAGTTGGTCATGGCGTACGAGATCGCTGGTCTTCTCCAGTTCCATTTCCAGTTCGCGGATGCGCTCTTCGGATGCCTTGACCTTTTCCTGAGTCAGTCGGAGTTCGTCGCGGGAGCGTTGCGCATTGATCTGGATGTTGCGGGTTTCCCTCATAACCTCGTCGATGACGTTTTCCAGTTCGGTGATGTTGTCGGCGGCACTGATTTTGTCCGCGTAACGCCCGATCTTGTCGTGATAGTCGGAGGTGGCATCAGCAAAATCTGCGAGATGGTCGACAAAGCCGGTCAGCATTTGCTTGATCGCTTCGCGGGTTTCGAACAGGCTGGCCTTGAGCTGGCTTTGTTTGAACAGCACTTCCTTCAAGCGGCGTTCGGCATCGTCGATGGCTCGTTGCGATAGAGGCTTTTCAATGATGTCGCGGACGACTTCAATTTGTCCGCTGAGCCAGCGATCGTCAATCACCAACTCGGTCATGTTCTCGACTAGGAGTCTTAGCAGTCCGAGCAGACTTTTACGCAGCTCTTGCTGGTCTTCGGCAAGTAGTTCGAGCTTGAAAGCAAATCGTTTCAGGCTGCTTAGAAAATCCTTGAGATCATCGGCTTTACGCGCGCGCCGGACATTTACTGCCAGGTGTTTGGCATCTTGAGCGAGTTGGGGGTTTTCAATCAGCTGCGTCGCTATGGCTGTTTCCAGCGTGAAGGCGAACAACTCTCGCAATTCGCTGAGCAATGTGGGGTCATTGTTGGCCGCTGTGGCAGAAGCAACTTCTGAGACCGGTTCGTTTTCTTCTGGAGGGATATCGGTCGGCTTGTCCCCGTCTCGCCCTTGTCCCCAGGAGCGCATTAGGCTCTGCAGGCGGGAGAACAGGTTGTCTGGATTGTTGGCGCTGCCGTTTAGTACATGTTCGAGGGACTCCCTTTTGCGGGCGGCAGTGACGCCCGCGTGTTTGGCTTCCCACTGGCGCAGCAGATCGCCAATAAGTTCACCCCAGGCGAGTTTTTGGGAGTCGATGAGGCCGTTCATGAAGCTTGTCAGGTGCTTTTGATAAGCCTCCCAATCCTGGGCTTTGACTGCTTCGTCGAGCTGACGTGCCAGTCGCATCTGGTCAGGGGAACTTTTGGGCAAAGCACCGGCGAGCGTGCGCAGGTGCTTCTCCGGGAAGTCCTTGCTGACAGGTTTCGTGCCGGCAATCTCGTGATACAGCGTCTGATAATTGTCGGGCGTTGGTGCAATACGCCGCTGTGCCAGCTGTTTGAGCGTGTCACGGGCAATTTCGAAGGGTGTTGCGGCGTTGCTCATGTCGAGAGTCAGTCGATCGGCTATAATCGCGGCCCGACTTCAGCCCCCATAGCATGAAGGTCGTGCAGTTGATTTGTAATCATCAGGTGTTGGTTCGATTCCGACTGGGGGCACCAGAAAATCGCTTGCTTCTTGCTTGTGACGCCATCCTGACGAATGGCTGTTTCGTCTCCCGGGGTTGTGGCCGCATTCTTTATGGCCGGATTCTACATGCCAAGACTGGCGATGTGGGGCTTTCCGTTCTGGAACTCGTCTTGGTCAGAGCGTCTCTGATTCACATGGCAGATGAGCGGCCTTGCGAGGAAAATGACACCGTAGGGTTGGTTGCCATACGGAGACTGATCTTGCCTTCAGAATTACAGGTGATTGAGTTACCGCGCTGTCGGCGCATAGCCTAGCCGGTGCGACAGGTCTGCCGCCGCCTGCTGCATGGCGCGGGCGGTCGGGCTGTCCCATTCCACGTCGAATTCTCCAACCGAGCCCAGTGAGGTGATGGCGGCGACCATGTGTTCGCTGTGATCATATACCGGTGCGCTGAAACCGTTGATGCCCGGGGTCAGGCTTCCCGTGGCGCGGGAAAGTCCGCGTTCGCGGATTTCGGTAAGCGTCTTTTCCAGTTGGCGACGGCAGGTACCAATCGCGGTCTTGCTGGACTGGGCTTGCTCATGCAATTCCTCGTCAATCATCTTCTTCAAGAATGGCGAGCGATAGAACGCGGCAAAGGCGCGGCCGGTGGCCGAACGGCTGAGCGAGAGAACTGTGCCCGGGCGCAAGGTGATCGTGATCGGGCTGCCGGCGTCCACAATCCGGACGATGGTCGCCCCGTGCGTTCCCCAGACAGCCAGGGCGACGGTTTCATGAATCGTTTCGCACAGCGAATCGAGCACGGGGCCGGCCAGCCTGACCGGGTCCAGCCTGCCAAGCCCGGACAGGCCGAGGTCGAGTGCGTAGGCACCAAGATCGTAACGGCCGGTACCGGCATCCTGCTCGACGATGCCGATACGCATGAAGCTGACCAGGTAGCGGTGTGCCTTTGCTGCCGGCATGCCTGCACCTTTGGCGATGTCGCGCAGCATCATCGATCGATTGTTCCTGGCAAGTACGTCGAGCAGGCGAAAGCCGACTTCGATGGATTGAATGCCTTGTCGTTCACTGGCTACTTTGGTGATCATGGTGCGCGCATCGGGTTAAAGTCCATATTCTATGCATCTATGACGCCCTTGCGTGCGGCAATATAATTGCGCCTCCAATATAGAGGGAGGTGGTATGCGGGCTGTTCTCGTGGCAAATCCCAAAGGTGGGGCGGGTAAGACCACCTTGGCGACAAATCTCTCCGGTCATTTTGCCAATCAGGGCAAGGTGACAACCCTGTGCGATCTCGACCGGCAGCAATCGGCCTTGCGCTGGATGGCCTTTCGCGATCCTGCGTTACCTGCAGTGACCGGCTACTACGGCGGCAACCAGATATCCCTGAGTCTGCCGCGAGAAGCCGACTGGGTCGTCGTTGATGCGCCGGCCGGGCTGCAGGGGTACAAACTCACCGATTACATCCGGGCGGTGGATCGTGTGGTTGTCCCACTGGTGCCATCGGTCTTTGATATGGCGGCGACGGAAGACTTCCTCAATTCGATCCGTGGTGAAATCCGCGGGCAGCGCGCCAAAGTGGCAATCGTCGCGATGCGTGTTGATCCGCGCACCAGGGCAGCGGCAATGCTGGAGGAGTTCCTGAAGCATTTCGATCTGCCCATCGTCGCCTATCTGCGGAATACGCAGAATTACGTCAATGCCGCCGCCGCCGGGGCGACAGTCTTCGATCCGCCGCGGGCGCGCAACAAGAAGGACGTCGAACAATGGAGAACCTTACTTGAGTGGCTGGAGAACTAAATTCCAATAATTTGGCACAAGGGGTTGACGAGGGTGCTGAAGCTCTGCATAATTCGGCCTCTCTGACGGACGCGGGGTGGAGCAGTCTGGCAGCTCGTCGGGCTCATAACCCGAAGGTCGCAGGTTCAAATCCTGCCCCCGCAACCAGAGGCCTCATGAATCGTGCTCATGCATTGTGATTTGGGGCTTGTGCCGAGCAAAAATGGTCGTATAATTTTGCTTTTCCGCTGATCATCCCCTGGGTGCAGCGATGAGTTTAGATGGTCGATCTTTAACAATTCAACAGCCGATAGGTGTAGGTGCTCGTGGTGTTGAGGCGAGCGAGCGAGCCTGAGGTGTGGGTTTGCCGAGGGTGATGCGAGTGAGTCATAGAGAACGAGAGAAGAGAAAGAGGCGAAGCCCTGCTGGGAGGTGGGGTGGAGTAGAAGTTGAAGAGGTTGAACTGAAGAGTTTGATCCTGGCTCAGATTGAACGCTGGCGGAATGCTTTACACATGCAAGTCGGACGGCAGCGGGCCCTTTGGGGTGCCGGCGAGTGGCGAACGGGTGAGTAATACATCGGAACGTACCCAGTTGTGGGGGATAACACATCGAAAGATGTGCTAATACCGCATGAGACCTGAGGGTGAAAGCGGGGGACCGAGAGGCCTCGCGCGATTGGAGCGGCCGATGTCCGATTAGCTAGTTGGTGGGGTAAAGGCCTACCAAGGCGACGATCGGTAGCTGGTCTGAGAGGATGATCAGCCACACTGGGACTGAGACACGGCCCAGACTCCTACGGGAGGCAGCAGTGGGGAATTTTGGACAATGGGGGCAACCCTGATCCAGCCATGCCGCGTGCGGGAAGAAGGCCTTCGGGTTGTAAACCGCTTTCGGCCGGGACGAAATCGCTACC